>Ga0163152_10001805_pt1 | contig 32717 bp, 32 predicted proteins | sample OliLakLV19MP8IB2_FD_148635 | JGI IMG/M metagenome (GOLD analysis project Ga0163152, IMG submission 148635) | Freshwater microbial mat bacterial communities from Lake Vanda, McMurdo Dry Valleys, Antarctica - Oligotrophic Lake LV.19.MP8.IB-2 | ecosystem: Environmental > Aquatic > Freshwater >...
CCTCAAATGTAGGATTATTAAATGTAGTAGCAAATGCAACAGCAGCCGGAACAATTCAAAACATATCAGGAAACGCACTAACAACAGGAGTAGGGTTAAATATAGGAACAACAGGAACTGGGGCAGCTTCTTTAACTTCAGGTAGTTTACTAAATCTGACATCCGCCAGTACTGCCCTAACAGGTAACCTTCAATCAATTTCGTTAAGTGGGGACAATTCTGCCAATACAGGAGATCTACTAGAACTTTTGATTTCTGGAACAACCACAGCAGCTAGAGGCTTGTTTATAGATAATCGAGGTACTGGTTTGTCTTTAAGGATAGATGATGTAGCTTCTGATACATCTCCATTTATTATTGATGCTTCTGGAAATGTGGGAATTGGGGTGACAACAGCTACAAACCCGCTTACAGTACAAAGTGCCACTTCCGGAACATCAACAGCACTTTTATATAATGCAGCTGATAGCAGCACAGCGACTGCACTGACATTACAAGGTTGTGAGAATACTCCTACTCTTAACTGTAACTTAGTATTTATATTAGATGGGGATGGTACTCAAGCTGGAAGAATACAAATTAATAATGCCGGTAACACAGCATATCAAACAACTTCAGATAGAAGAGCGAAGAAAAATATTGGTAATACTGTATTCGGCTTAACTGATCTTTTGAGAGTAAACGTAAGAGACTTTGAGTACTTAAGTTCAAACATTAGAACTACCGGTTATATTGCCCAGGAGTTATACGATGTTTATCCAGCTGCTGTAGGTGCTGGTGTAACTCCAGACGATTTATGGGCTGTTGATTACGGAGCTATAACGCCACTTATTATTAAAGGGGTTCAGGATTTAAATACAAAGGTTGACACTGGTATTGTGACTGTAGATAGCTTGCAAGTAAACGTGAATTCACTAAGCGGCCAGACTAGCGCCCAAGGAACCAGAATTTCATCACTTGAATCCAGTTTTACTTCTCAAGGCTTAACTGTTTCAAGTATTCAACAGAGCCTTATAATTATGCAGTCCCAGACTGATCTGATAAGCGGTATTACTACCGATTTATCTTCGCAACAAATACGTATCGTAAGTTTGGAGTCTCGAGTACAAAGTCTTGAATCTGGGGTGATTTCTGCCCTAATCCTTCCTGCTACAGCCTCATTTGAAGAATTGGTACTTACTGGTAAATTAGATGTTAAAGGCCAATTACTATTAAGCAATAAGAATATTGGTACAACTACAATCGGCGCCGGTGAATTAGAAAAAGTAATTACATTTGCTCAAGCTTTCCCAAATAGACCAGTAGTGATTGCTATTCCGACTAAGTCTTCTGTAAATTACTCAATTCAAAACACGACAACTGGTAGCTTTAAAATTGTACTAGATGCAGCAGTAGCGGAAGATATTCAATTTAATTGGTTTGTATCATCAAACTAATTAAAATCGAGCTGATAAAAATCCAGAGACTCCTATGGAAAATTATGCGAGATCTTGCGCTCTTTTTTTAACCACCTTATACTAGAGAATATATTTTTATAGATAACCTATGCAGCCCGCCGTAGAACAAAATAATTGGGAGCCACCCCTACAACGACAACCTTATGCTCAGCCACAAGGCGCAAGCAATCATTATGGTAATTACCACGCCATGCCTAACCAATTGCCTAAAAAGCCTAGATTTGGCATATTACGAAAGATAAGACCTATGAGTCTTGTAGTTCTATTAATGGTGATATTGCAGATTGCCACTTTATATTTCTTGATTAATCCAATTAATTTAATCAATCAATTAAATACTGTTCAGATTGTAAATAGAGTATCTAGCAAAGTTTCTGTACCACCAAGTGAACTTCCACAAGTTGTAGCTCGAGTAGGAGACGGAAAAAGTTTACCTTCTGCTGATGACTTAAGAAAGGAAAACGAAATTCAAGCTCAAGTATACAAAGAAGTACAAAATGGCGACTACGTATTACTTTACTCTAGTAAGATGATCGTTTATAGAGAGTCAAACGATACAGTGCTTTACCAGGGCGACACTCCAACCGTAATTTTGCAAAAAGCGCAGCAAACTTTAATGGATAAGGTGATTGCTGTAGCTAAAAAAGATGGCATTATCGATGCTAAGAACGAAGAAAGACCACAGTTATCTACAATTACAGACATTGCTAAGTTGAAACAAGAGAATACGTCTTTCTACACACAGGGTGCTAATAACGATGTGATTGCATTATTTCCAACTACTGGTAAAATCGTTCTTTACAGACCACAAACTGATTCAATAGTTAAAACTGGTAACTTTAAGTTGAATATAAACTAGTTTTGTGTTTAAGCGAGCCACCGGGGACTGAAGTTTTTGGTGGTTTATTTCTCGTGTTACAATCACACAACTTATATCACACCATAGTATTTAATATGTCTATCTTTAAAAGGCAAATCCCTTCTATTTTTATGGTGTTATTTTTGTTTGTGACACCTATATTTTCAAGCTTATCTGCTGCACCAGTTATCCCCAAGAAACCTAGCGAACAAAAGTTATGTGAAGTAACAGGAAATAAATATGAGCAGAAAGGTAAGTACAATTACGAGTTAACAATAAAGTCACTAAAAGGAATAGGGGCTGTTACCCTAGTTATTTCTAATACCAATGGCCTAGTCTTAGGGCGATTCCCTTTAGCTAGTTCAGAAATAATTCATGATGTTTTATTAAATGAGAACTTGGATCGAATTATTGTTACTTGTGAAATACAAGAAAAAGGTATTTCTTTAAACACCAGCCAAATATTTACGGTATTTTTTCCACAAGATATAGATTGGGGTAAACAATTTTCACGTACTGAATCTGGTTCAGCATCAGCCGAAGCGTTGGGTACTGCTATAGATAGTAATGGAAATACCTATATAGTAGGTAAGTTTACTTGGGAATTTAAGCTTTCTGAAGAGTATACTTTCAATACATACGCTCCATACAATTCTGACTTTTTTATCGCTAAGTATTCACCAGCCGGTAACTTGCTGTGGGCAAATCATAAGCATAGTGGCTGGTACGCTGGTATGGTAGAGGCAAATAGCATAGAAATAGATGCTGACGATAATGTATATATAGCTGGTAAATACAATAATTGGATTCAATTTACAAAAGATAGCAAAAGTAGGTTTAATGGAACTGGTGGATCTGATCCATTTATTGTAAGTTATGATGCAGACGGTGTATATAGGTGGGCTTTCGGTAAAGATAATGGTGACCAAGCATTTGGTTCAGAAGCTATAGATTTAGCTATAGACCCAATAACTCAAAAGCTAAGCGTACTGGTCAGCATTAGATCCTTTGTAAATTTTGGCTTTGGCGATTGGAATGCAAGTCGTAAAGGATATAGCTTTGCTATTCTTGAATTTAGTAGAAAAGGTCAATTATTAGCTGGTTATTTCAACCCATTAGTACCTTCAAGTAATATTCTGGCTGTGGCTTTAGCTAAGGCACCAAATGGTGATACGTATGTAACAGGTAATTTTTCTGGAACTAGCGAATTCGTGCCTGGGCAAATAATAACTCAAGCAAATAGTGTTGTTTTTCTGTTAAAATTAAACTCTAGTTTAGTTCCACAATCGATTTACGTAGGCAAACCAATTACTGCTGGAAGCATTACTGCTAAAGGTGTAGCAGTTAATTCTCAAAATAAAGTATTTGTAGTAGGTACATTTATAGGTACAGCAACATTTAATCAACAAATTGTTAAGTCATTTGCCAGTGATATGTTTATTTTAGGTTTTGATAATAACTTGAATGAACAATTGCTATTTAGGGAAACGGGTATATCTAGCGCTGTGATTAGTAATATTTTTGTTGATAGCAGAGATCGTCTATATGCATTTGGATATGCAGATAGAGAACCAAATTTCGGTAATGGAGTCTTGAATAACTTTGGTGGAGCAACTACTTACATATTATTACGTTTTGATAACAATTTTGCCGCTCCAGCTTTATTAACACGTGCAACTGCTACATCGACATCTTTTGGTAATGCTGTAGAGGTAGATGCTTCAGGTAGATGGGTGATTGCCGGAAAGTTCAACGGTAATTTAGATATGGGTAATGGGGTGATGCAAGCTAGTGCCGGAAATATGTTTATCCAAAATGGAAGATTTATTTCCAAAGGAATAGTTTCATCAACATTTCTTTATCTTAAGTAGGGACTTAAGGTAAAGAAATATAACCAATAGGCTTTAAAGAATAACTAAAGAGCTTGCTAGAAATAGCAAGCTCTTGTGTGTTCAAATGTGTACTTGTTGTTGTATAATTATTCAAATCCAACCCGATTGCATCTACATCCTTCCCTCGGTTTATCCAGGGTCAGCAATCGGAAGATATTATTTTATATATTTAATAAAGGTAAAATCACATGTCAGTGACTATTCCCGAGATCAAAGATCTCTTAAAGACTGGTATCCAATTTGGTCATACAAAGACTCGTTGGAATCCAAAAATGTCTCAATTTATTTTCACATCTAAGAACAACATTCATGTTGTCGACGTTGTTAAGACTCATAGTCAATTAGCAGCTGCTGTAAAACTAATTACAGAAATTGCTAAAACTAAAACTCTTATGTTTGTTGGTTCTAAAAGGCAAGCTGCAGATATTGTTAAATCAGAAGCAATTCGTGTAGGTGCACATTTCATGGTCAACCGTTGGCCAGGTGGAATGTTCACTAACTTTAAAATGGTAAAACAGAGCTTGGCTAAATTAAATAGCTTAGAACGTAGTTTTGAAGAAGGTGTACAAGGTCGTACCAAATACGAAGTTAACCAAATGAAGAACGAGTGGATGCGACTTAATCGTTTGTATTCTGGTGTTAAACAAATGAATGAATATCCAGGTGCGATTATAGTTATCGACCCACGATATGAACGTGTAGCTGTTAAAGAAGCTAATTTAGCTGGTATTCCAGTTATTGCTTTAACAGATACTAACTGCGATCCAGATATGGTCGATTTAGTAATTCCTGGCAACGACGATGCTTTAGCTGCGATTGAATTAATTGTAAAACTATTAGCAGAGACTACCTTAGAAGGTAATCAAGGCAAAGGAATTACTCATAAGCTGATTGATTACACCACAGCAGAAATTGCTATTTTCAAAGCGGTCAGTAAAGATGCAGACGAAGTAGAAGTTGTAGTGGCTGCTAAAGGTGAAGAGGATAAACCGCAGAAGGTATCAGCATCTCCTGCTAGACTAAAGGTATCTAGCCAGCAATTAGCTAAAGCTACTGGTAGTAAAGGCATCTTAGAAGGCGTGAAAGATCAACAGAACGCTTTAAAGCCAAAAGCAACAACCAAGAAGACTCTTGTAGCAGTAGCCCTAGACAAGAAAGTGGCACCACAAGCCGACAAAAAGGCGAAGTAGTGTCATACTATTTAAAGTTAAATTTAGTAATATGGAAGCAACATTAGACCTAATCAAAGAATTAAGACAACGAACCGGTGTTGGTGTAAGTGCAGTAAAAGAAGCGTTAGAGACTAGTAATAGTATCGACGAGGCAATTAACCACTTACGCGAAAAAGGTTTAGCTAAAGCAGCTAAGCGTGCTGGTCGTGAAGCTACAAACGGTATTATTGGTATGTATTTGCACACCGATAAACGAACTGCAGTAATTGTAGAAGTAGCAACTGAGACAGATTTTTCTGCTCGTAGCCAAGATATTCAAGACTTTGCTAACCAGATGGCTCTACAACTTGCAGCCGTTAATGCTCAATACGTAAGTATCGAAGCTATCCCCCCAGAAGTTTTGGAAAACGAACGGAACCTAGCTATGGCTAATTTACCAGAAGGTAAGTCAGCAGAGATGGCAGATAAGATAGTGCAGGGTCGACTAGAAAAATTCTACAAAGATACTGTAATTACTCACCAGGCTTTGTTTACAGACGAAAATCGTACTGTAGCCGACTACCTAAGCGAACTTACAGCTAAGATTGGCGAAAAGATCGAAATAACTCGATTTGCTAAATTGCAAATCGCTATGCCAGCTACTCAGTCAGGATTAGTGTAAACTATATTATGTACAGCGAACAAAAGTTAAAAGAAGAGTTAAAAAATGTTTTAGAAAGTTTATCTACATATTTAACTGAAGTTCGTACTGGTAGGCCAAATCCAGCTATTTTCGAAAAAATAAGATTAGAGGCTTACGGAAGTACTTTAGATATAAAGTCTGTAGCCTCTATTTCTATAGATTCAAATGGTGGATCTGTACTAATTACTCCTTTTGATAAATCATTATCTGCAGCTATTGCCAAGGGAATTACCGCTGCCGATTTAGGCTACAATCCAACTAACGAAGGTGAAAAAGTACGCATTACCATTGCCACTTTAACATCGGAAGCTAGAGATCAGATTGTAGATCAAATGAATCAGATGGCAGAAGAGCGATATCGAAGGCAAGTACGCCAAATTCGTCAAGAATTTATGCAGAAAATAGATGCCACTACAGATATGTCAGAAGATCAGCAAAAGTTTGCTAAAAAAGAAGTGCAAGAAATGATCGACGAGGCTATGACTACTATCAATTCTTTAGTTAAAGCTAAAGAAAACGACGTAAAAAGTATAAAATAATGATTTTCCTGTCCGGACTAGTAACCTTAATTACCTCTTTGTTTTTATTAACCTTATTAATAGGGTTTTTAGTGTTTGTCCACGAGCTAGGCCATTTTATAGCCGCCAAATTAGTGGGTATTCAGGTAAACGAATTCGCACTAGGTTTTGGTAAGACTTTATGGTCAAAAACTTATAAAGGCACTATCTATAAGCTTAATCTATTGCCATTAGGGGGCTATGTAAGTCTAGAAGGCGAGGACGGCAGCGGATCTGATTTAGATATTAGTTATACGAATAAGCCTTACTGGGCGAAAGCTGTGGTGCTATTAGGCGGTATTGCGATGAATATTTTGGCGGCATTTGTGGTTTTTGCAATTTATCTGCCTATCACTCAATATCGTGTAACGCTACCTAATGTTGTAGATTTTAACTTTGTGGGCGCCCAAGTTTCGAGCACTAACGGAGTTTTAATTAGTGCCGTCTTAGAAACGTCCGACTACAAAGATAAGTTCAGCGTAGGTGAGGTGATTGTAAGCGTAAATTCAGATCCAATTAAAGACGACAAAGCTTGGATGAAGTTCCTAGAAGATAATAAAGGCAAACAAATTAATTTAGCTGTCCAAGATCAATTTGCCACTAATCAACGAGAAGTAACGATTACTTTGCCATCAGCTCGTAAGGCTGATGGCACTTTACTGGGAATTAGCTTCACGTCATTTGATTTGTATGTTTTAAACTATGCCCCAAATGTCTTATCGAGTATTCCACATAGTTGGAATGTATTTGCCTATCAGACAAAAGTATTAGGTGATCGCATTGCCGAATCGTTTGCAGCTCGCGATGCCTCGATTATTGGTAATCAAGTGGGCAGTATTGTAGCTGTAGGAGCGGTAGTAGAACAGTATGTATCTGCAGGCAGAGTAGAGCAAGTATTAAATTTAGTTGCTTTAGTTAGCTTATCTTTAGCCTTCTTTAATCTATTACCATTACCAGCTTTAGATGGTGGGCATTTATTTGTGGTTACAATCGAGGCAATTACCCGTAGAAAAGTTCCAGCCGAGTTAATGGGTAGAATTAATCAAATAGGCTTTATTCTCTTGTTATTATTCGGTTTAGCAGTTATTCTAAAGGACGTAATTCAGTTTGACATACTCGGACGATTATTAAATTTAGTCCGGGCTATTTTCCCAAACTGATCCTTGTGATAAAATCACAACGCTCATATCGGTAATGCTTGTCAAAACGATATATTTAATAGCAAAAAAAACAGTAAAAATATGGCAGTAATAGTACACAACGATATGCCGATAGACTTAGCCCTACGTATGTTATGGCGCGAAGCTAACCGTGAATTAGTAATAGAAACTCTTAAAGAGGGTAGATATTATATTAAACCAACAGCTCGTAAACACGAAGCTAATAAAGTTTATTCAAAAATGAAACGTAGACGTGGCGCTCGACGCCGCAAGTTTGAGAACCGTGGTTGGCTAACTGCCTAACCATGTCAGAAGTATTTTATCGTAAATACCGTCCAAAGAACTTCTCCGAAATTATTGGTCAAGAACACTTAACTAGTGTTTTAAAGCAGGCCATAGCTAATTATAAAACTGCGCATGCATATTTATTTTCCGGTCCACGTGGTACTGGTAAAACTTCTACGGCTAGATTATTAGCCAAAGCTCTCAATTGTACTGATTTCGGCAAAAATCAAGATGTCTGTGGTGAGTGCAATAACTGTCGTAACGCTGATGCTGGTACGGGCTTAAACATTATCGAAATAGATGCAGCATCTAATAGAGGTATAAATGAGATTCGCCAGCTACGAGAATCTATTAGTTATTCGAGCGGTAGTAGCTTCAAAACGTATATTATCGACGAAGTTCACATGTTAACTGCCGAGGCGTTTAATGCGCTGTTAAAGACATTAGAAGAGCCTCCACAACATGTAGTATTTATTTTAGCGACTACAGAACTACATAAAGTTCCGCCTACAATTCTTTCTCGCGTACAGCACTTCCAATTTCGTTTAGGCAATAAAGAGAATGTGTTAAAGAAGTTAGAATATGTGTTATCTGCCGAAAACTACTCTGCAGAGCCCGCAGTTTTGGATTTGCTCTTCGAACTTGCAGATGGCGGTTATAGAGATGCTGAGAGCTTATTAGGCAAACTAATCACCAATTTTAGTAAAGATAACACTCTGATAACAGAACAAGAAGCTTATACTATTTTAGGGTTGCCAGCTAAACAACAGGTTAGCAATCTAATTACTAGTCTGCTTAATGGTAATAGCATGGGGGCAATCCAGCAAATAGAGGTCTTGGACCAAGTGGGGATTAATTGGCAGTACTTTATTAGAGCATTATTAAACGATACTAAACAGCAAATTATTCAAGCCTTTGCGAAAAATCTACCCACAAATGGTTTAACAGAGGTGCTTAGATTATTGGCAGCTGTTTATGTTCAGCTAAAAGAGTTCCCAAGTCCTAAATTGGCCCTGGAAACGGAGATATTACTTAAAGCTAGTCCTGCTAGTTTACCGACTGCTACTCAGGCTGGTGTTAACGATAAATCCGAACTCACCGAAGCTCCTACTAAAAAAGCGCAAATAATTAAAGATATTTTAAATAGAAGCTCATCTGCTAGCGTGGAAATAGTTAACCCAGCTTACAGCGAAGACCAAAGCCATGTAGCTAATGATTTTGATTTAACTAGATTCTTAAAATTAGTGCAGCCTAAGTTAGGATTAGCACAAGTTTTAAATGCGATTAAACTCGAATGGAAATCACCAAAACTAACTATCAAGCCTGATACGACAGTACAAGTAGCAGCTTTGAAGAAGGAATTACCTTTACTCACTCAAGCACTTAGAAAAATAACAAATGAAAATTCCGAGGTAGAAATTATCGATGCTGATAAGCTAAAATCTATAGTTACTAGTCAGGTAAAAGCTGTTACTGCCGCCAGAGAATCACAAACAAATGCTAAGCTAGTAGAAGAATTATTTTAATCTAAGTTAACTTAAAAATATGGGCATAATCGATACCGCGAAAATGATTCGCAAAGCACAACAAGCTAAGTCTCAGATGAGTAAAATCCAAGTAATTGGTAAGTCTAAGTCAGCTAATTTAGCTATCTTGATGAACGGTTTAACTGAAATAGTAGAAGTACAGTGCGAAGAAGCAATCTTATCTGGTTTAACTACAAGAAAATTGCAGCAAGAAATTAAAGAAGCTTATGCTGATTCACGTAAGCAATTAGAAGATGCAATGCGTAATAACGTCAGTATGGATTCTCTAAAAGATCTATTAGGCTAGAATGAATTTACCTCCTTCAGCATACAAATTGGCGCAAGCCTTGGCTGCATTGCCTGGGATTGGCCCTAAACAGGCAAATAAACTAGTTGTTTACTTGGTTGGTTATAACCGTTCTGTGGCAGAGCAGCTTTCTAATCAGATCGAACAAACTCTAGCTAAGGTTCAGGTCTGTAAGCAGTGTGGCAATCTTGCCGAAGAAAGCTTATGTGGTATCTGCCAAGACAGCAGTAGAGATAGACACCAAATCTTAGTAGTAGAAAATGTTTTAGATCTATTAGCAATGGAAGCTGCTGGTATTTACCAGGGGCTATATTGTGTAATTGGTAAACTTTTATCTCCGATAAATGGAATATTAGCTAATGATTTGCACACTGAATTCTTATTGCAGAAAGAAATTGAAACTAAAGAAGTAATCTTCGCGCTACCTGCCAATGTCGAAGGAGAGATGACTACAGGTTTTATTCAGAGTCAATTAGTCCAGAGATACGGCGGTAATATTAAGTTTACTAAACTTGCACGTGGTATTTCGAGGGGGATTAGTATGGAGTACACAGATCCTGATACTCTTTCCAATGCTTTCATTAATAGAGTATAAAAAGTACTCGTTTATGCAAAAGTTACTAAGGTTCTTTAGAATAAATTTAGCTAATAAATATTCCCTCACCTTTCAGGCTAAGAAAGCAGCTCAATTAAGTGGTTATCTACTAATCTGTGAAGAGTTTAGTAGTAGTTACCTGTAAAAAGTATACGTTTTAATCCTGTATACTAAAGTTGATCATAGTTTAAGTCTGTCGTTTCTGCTCTTTCTGTTATTTGCAACTATATTACCGCCACTTAAATATCTGGTTAAAGTAGTTCACACCAAAATCAAATCTGTAGTATAATCGTTTACCTTTCGCCAGGTAATATTTATATAAATAACGGCATGAATAAGTACGAATTAGCATTATTAATCAAGCCATTGTTACCAGAAGATATCAAGAATCGCGTAATGAAAGACATTACTGCGGAAGTAGAAAAATTTGATGGTAAGATGGAATTAAAGTTAGATTGGGGTAAAAGACATCTAGCTTACGAAGTAAAAGGTCAAAACGAAGGTGTATACATGTTTTACACTTTAGAAATGACTCCAGCAAATTTGCTGACTTTAAGTAATATCTTAAAGTTAAACAAAGACTTACTTAGATTTTTAGTTGTTAGCGACGATAATCTATAAATTATGAAACCTAATAAGAAGAAAACACAACGTAAGTCACGTCCTCAAATAAAGCTGCCATGTCCATTCGGTGGAAATGCTGCCTTAATTGACTACAAAGATGCAAATAATTTGCGTAAGAAATTTACAACTACACGTGGTCGAATATTACCTGCTACAAAAACAGGTGTATCGGCTAATTGTCAGCGTAAACTAGCTTTGTCTATAAAGCGTGCGCGCTTTATGGCATTGATTCCCTACGTACACTATACCTAAAGAATCTAGATAAAAAACTTGCAAAGTACCCCAGAAATGGGGTATTTTTGTATCCATATGTCCGAAAACCAACCAATCCCTAACCGTACTAATTTTGCCGCTGTACTAATCTTAATAGTGATTATGTTTGCTGGCGGAGTGTTTCTAGGCTTAAATAGTCGCCAGGGCGCAAGCACCAGCAATAGCAGCCAACTCCCAGCCGATTTAAATTACCAGTTGATCCAAGAGGTTTATAACAAAATCGATAACAATTACATCAAAGACTTACCCAAAGGACTAGATCTATCGCAAGGTTTAATTAAAGGAATAGTTGGAGGTTTAAATGATACTTACTCATCTTATCTAACTCCCGAAGAAACAAAACAATATCTAAACTCAACTGGATCACAGTTTGAAGGTATTGGTGTGCAGCTAGGTTTTAACGGTGAATATACTTTAATAGAAACTGTATTTGAGAATTCCCCGGCGGCCAAAGCCGGTTTATTGCCCCAGGATTTGATCACAGCTGTAGATGGTGCTGATGCCGCTGGTAAAAGACCAGAATTATTGGCAACCAAGATTCGTGGTAAGGCCGATACAGAAGTAAAAATAACAATTTATCGTTCATCTGCAACTAAAACCGAGGATTTTGTGATGAAGCGTCAACAAATTGATATCGATAATATTGACTATCAAGATCTAGGTAATGGTGTGGTGAAAATAAATATCCGTAAATTTACCGAAAAAGAGAGTGGCGCGCAGTCTGGTATTCAGGTATTTAATCGTCAGTGGGATCAAATTGTGACCGATGTACTAAAGCTTTCGCCTAAATCCATAGTGATTGACTTGAGGGGTAATCCAGGTGGATATGTTGATTCGGTTAAGTATGTTGCTGAGGAGTTTCTACAGAATAATCAGATTATTATGCGGGAGCTAGACCGTCAGACTGGAGAAATCTCTATTCGGGATAATCGAGCTGGCAAGCTTGAGTCTGTAAAGGTTGTGGTACTTGTAAACGAGGGCTCAGCTTCAGCTTCTGAGATTTTGGCTGCTGCGTTACAACAGAATAATTTAGCTAAAGTAGTAGGTAAGCAGACTGTAGGCAAAGGTGTTGAACAGAAGTTAATTCCAATCTCGGATGGGTCTATGCTGATTCTAGTATTTAGAAGCTGGCTTACACCAAATGGTACACAAATCAGCTCTGAGAGCCCAATTAAACCAGATTTCGAGGTAGATTTTGAAGCAGCTAATGCAAAAGAAGGCAAAAAGTACGACACTCAGCTTACTAAAGCCCTTGAGCAATTATAAAACGCTGGTAGCCGAATAGGTCGTTAATTACTTTAACTTGATTTGATGGGTAAATTTCAGCGATTAGTAGCTTTAATTTACCCATTACCTCGGGATCGGCTTCGAGTAGAAGAGAAGGTAATGAACTAAAGCTCTGCAGCTGAATTTTAGCTAATTGTAGTATTTGTTTGTAATAATCCAGCCCATCTTCTCCACCAAATAACGCTGAAGTTGGCTCTTTCTGCACATAGATATCTAAAGACTCCATCTGGCGCTTGGTTAGGTAAGGAGGGTTACTTATAATATGTGTAAACTGCTTATAGCTAGAAGAACTAATAAAATCTAGCAAACTAATTGTTGCAGTGCTAACTGTATTTTGGAGGTTAAACGGGGCTAAATTGTCTTCAGTGCAATTAATCGCATCTTGGCTAATATCAATCCCTAAATAAGTGAATGCAGTAGTTAATTCTCGGAGCTTATTAGCTATTGATACTGCGATACAACCGCTTCCAACTCCTACCTCTAATATAGATATTTTGTCTATATTTATGTCTAATATATTCTCTAAGGCAATATCGATCAGCTGCTCAGTCTCCACACGTGGTATTAAAACTTTATTGGACACTTTTAATTTATAACCGTAGAAATCGATACTATTTGTAATATACGTGATAGGTTCACCCAATTTAAACCTGGCTAATAATTTAGCTAAAACTGTCTGTTCTACTTTGGAAATTGGGGTAATAGAAGTGACTGTTTGCGCTTTGGTGACGAATTTCACTAATTCTTTGAAGTCTATTAGTGTTAAGTTGGGAATATTTCGAGCAAATTCTATGTATAGCCCACCTAGCGTATTATTCATCTTCTGATGCTTCCAGTTCAGGATTTTGTCTTAACTGTTTATTCACAGCTTTTACAATGTCGCTCATATCTCCTTCTAGTACCTCGCTAATATTAAACCAGCTTTTTTTTATCCGGTGATCGGTGATTCTTCCTTGAGGAAAATTGAATGTACGTATTTTGGCTGAACGATCGCCATCTTTGATTGCGGCAGAGCGTAGATCTTTGCTTCTGCTAGCAGTATTTTCGCGGTCGATGTGATACAACTTAGCTACTAATACCTCCATCGCTTTATCTTTGTTTTTATGTTGTGATTTACCATCCTGACAAGTGACTACAATTCCAGTTGGTAAGTGGGTGATTCGAACAGCGGAGTCGGTAGTATTTACCGATTGACCGCCAGGGCCGCTAGAGCGATATACATCTATTCTGATGTCTTCAGGGTTTATTTTTACTTCTTTAGCTTCGATGATTGGCAAAATTGCCAATGATGCTGCCGATGTGTGGATACGACCAGCTGCTTCTGTTTTAGGCACACGTTGTACACGGTGTACGCCTGCTTCAAATCTTAAGGCACCAAAAGCGCCTGGACTACGTACTGCAAATGTCGCTTCCTTAAATCCACCTTCTGATTGATAACTGACATCGATTTCCTCGACTTGCCATCCTTGACTATTGGCATAACGTAGGTACATGCGGTACGCCTCTTCGGCAAAAAGGGCAGCTTCTGTACCACCCGTACCGGCACGGAACTCTAGGATTGCTCCTTTTTCATCGTCATCAAATTTGGGTAGAGTTAGATCTTCTAGTTCTAATACTAGACTAGTAGCCTGTTTATCTAAGTCGGCTAGTTCTATGATTGCCATTTCACCCATTGTGGGATCTGATAGTAATTCTTCGGCTTGTTTACGCTGATTATCTATATTATGTAAGGATTCTGTTACATTACGTAAATGAATTAACTGATTATACTCAATATTTAAAGCTGTATATTTAGTAATATCAGAAGTAGCGTTGGGGGACTGTAATTGTTGCTCGATAGCATTAATCTTGCCAACTAGCTCTGACAAATTAACTGATTTTAATAATTCTGTTATTTGGGACATTTCTAAAGCGCTATTTACTTGCTTGTTTTAGCAAGTCTTTTAGGCTTAGTGAAGGAGTAGCAGATATGGCTACAGTTTTAACTACACGGTCTAATTTCTTTTTCTTCTTTAATTCAACTTTGGAAGTATTGGTACTGGATAGCTGTTTATTGAATTTATCTACACGGCTAAAAGTATCTAATAAAATACCTGTTTGTCCTGTATAGAATGGGTGACACTGGGCACAGACTTCTACAGTAATTCTGCCTTCGTTAGTAGACATCGCTTCAAACTCATTTTTGCACGAAGCACAAAGGTAAGTAGTGATGTGTGTTTTAGGGTGAATGCTTCTCTTCATCGCTGGAAATTATACACGGCATTATACATTTTTACAAACCAAAAACTACTAATATGCAGGTATGCTTGTTAAACAATGGTTTTAAATCAGATGTTACGTGAAACAGAATTAATTGTAACATCTGACTAGTATTTGCGGCTTGTGTGTGAACCAGCTGTTTGGTATGCTGTGATTACTAATTTTCTATCCCACAGATTCATGCAAATTGAACGACCAAACGAGCAGAGTGTGTTAATTACCGCTGCTAATGCCAAGATTTATTTAAATTTAGGTAAGCAAGCTTTAAAAGTGCCTAAAGATCAAAATGTGATTATATTAGGTAACTCAAAAGATGCAAACGCCTATGTTGTAGACGAACCAGGTGAATATGAACTTTACGACATCAGTATTGCGGCCTTAGAAAATGCCGAAAAGAAGAAGGGCGTCGCTGATTTCTTTCAAGTAGAGATAGAAGGAGTGTTTGTAACTTGGCAAAAAGATCAAACTATAGAGATTGCTAAAGATGATTGGGAAAATCTGGCGGATAGCCAAATATTGATTTTGAATTTAGAAGATCATCAAGAAGGGAATAAATTAGATAAATTTATTTCTAAGCATAACCCCGTTAAATTAGTAATTATTAACGCCGATAGCGTAACTGCCGAAAAACTTACGGGCATTCCTGTAAAAGAGACTGTCAAAAAAATTAAATTGGCCAATAAAGACTTTACAGCAGAGGAATTTACTACAGAAAGTATCGTGTTGGAATGAGTCAAAATGCACCACCGCAAAATTTAGAAGCCGAACGCTCAATTATTGGTGCAATATTAATAGATCCAGAAGTATTACCAAATATTGCCGAGATTTTAAAGGTGGAGCATTTTTATTCCCCGCAGCATGCCTTAATCTACGAAGCTATTATTCAACTGTATCAGGCCTCAAAACCTGTAGACATGGTGACTTTGACTAGTCAATTAAAAAAGAATAATAAACTACAACAAGTGGGTGGCAGCGCTTATATATCTGAACTAATTGCTACAGTGCCAACTTCGGCACACTCAACGGAATACGCGTCTTTGGTTAAAGAGGAGAGTACGCGTCGAAATTTGATTGCTTTGGCTAGTAAGGCTCAAGAGCTGGCACAATCGCAAGAGAGACCATTAGAAGAGGTATTAGATGAGTTAGAAAGTAAATTGTTTAGTATTAGTCAGAATACGATTAAACGCGATTTTGTGACGGCGGCACAGTTAGTTGAGCAGCATATAGAGGCGATGGAGGAATATAGTCGTAACCCAAACGCTATGCATGGTATTTCTACAGGTCTAAAAGCTGTAGACATGATTTTAGGAGGTCTACATAAATCAGATCTATTAATAGTTGCTGCCAGACCAGGTGTCGGTAAATCTTCGTTTGCCTTAGAGATTGCTAGACATGCGGCAGTAGAAGACGGGCGTTCAGTTGGCATATTTTCCTTAGAAATGCCTGCTAACCAATTAATTAAGCGTATCCTGGCTTCTCAGAGTAATGTAAGTTTATGGGATATTAGGCAGGCTCAACTTACAGATGCTGCCTATGCCAGAATGGCCGAAGCTTACGATTCAGTATCTAAAGCCAAAATATTTATAGACGATAATCCGAGTTTGACCGTGATGCAGTTAAGAAGCAAGGCCAGAAAATTAATGTTAGAACATGGCTTGGATTTGTTAATAATTGACTACCTCCAGTTGATGCAGGGTAGTACTTCAAAAGTGGAAAACCGTGTGCAAGAAATTACTGAAATATCACGTTCTTTGAAGATCTTGGCGCGTGAATTAAACATACCAGTAATCGCTTTAGCACAGTTGAATCGTTCGGTAGAATCTCGTACCGATCGCGTACCACAACTTTCCGACTTGCGTGACTCAGGTTCGATTGAACAAGATGCAGATGTCGTGATGTTCTTAAGTAGAGAAAAGCAATTTAACCCTGAATCTACCAAAGAAACTACAGACGTATTTGTGGCAAAACACCGTAATGGTGCAACAGGGAGAGTAGAACTTCGATTTATCGAAGAAAGTACAAAATTTGCAGATGTAGTATGATAAAATCTGGTGCTGCCGGAGTGGTGGAATGGTAGACACGTCGGACTCAAAATCCGATGGCTGCAAGGCTGTGAGGGTTCGAGTCCCTCCTCCGGTACCAAGTTAAATTTTCAAATTGCATCCTGTGCTTTGGATTGCTACACTCTAAGGTAATTAAATTCACCTTTTCAATTTATGAATCAGTTTGTACAAGACCTATTAAATGTTATCACTGGCAAACAAGCCCCAGATTTCAACTTAGTTTTAATGCTACTAGTTATCTATTTAGCTTTATTATGGTTGGCTTTTTGTGTATGGGTATTTGTAGACGCTAAAAAGCGTTACGATAAAATGTATAAGGCAATTTTAATCAGCTTAGTAGTGTTTGTATTAAATTTCCCGGCTTTGATTTTTTACCTAGTTGTTCGTCCAGAAGATGAAGCAGCTTTTGTGTCGCAAGCGCATACATCGGGTGTAGAAGTTCCAGTAGTTAGATTTGTTGATGCAAATGGTAAGTTAAAGCTAGCTTTGAATTTGGAAATTGCTAATCAAGTTAACGATCAGTCAGATATGACTGTAAGCGTTGCATGGGATAGTCAAAGGCAAGATATCGAAATTTCTCACCGACAACCAGAAATTGCTGTGGCGGTAGAAGCTGAAGAAAAGGGTCCTAAAGTTTCTAGATTAGATAAGGTAAAGGCGTTTGGTAAGTTGTTTAAGCGCAATAAAAAAGTAAATACCGAAGAAATAGCAGAATAACTTCTTCTATCTGGTAAAATAGGTACATGTTCACAATAAGTAGCAGCGACGCAGGAGCCAGACTAGATCTTTGGTTAAGTCAAAATTTAGCAAAATATTCCCGTAGTTCAGTTCGTAAGTTATTAGATGGTGGTTTGGTTAACGTTAATACTAAAGTGGAATTTAGGCCTAACTACCGTTTAAGAGAGGACGATTTAATCGAAGTTACTCATCAAGACGAGCTTATTCGCAAAAGCTTGCCGGGCACTAAACCAGAGAAGCCAGTAGAGATTTTGTATCAAGACGAACATATTGTAGTGGTGAATAAACCGCGTGGGATTAAAGTGCACCCAATAGCTTTAGATGATAATGATACATTATTAAACTATCTGTATCACCAATTAAAAAAGTCTTTAAATGACTTTGGAATCAATTTAGTAAATCGAATCGACAAAGAGACCTCTGGAATTGTCGTTTGTGCTGTTTCACCTCAAGGCGCGCATTATTACGGTAATTTATTTGCCACTGGTAATGTGAAAAAGCGCTACTTGGCGGCAGTACATGGTAATTGGTTGGCTCGCAAAGGTTACGACGCTTTAACTGATTCTATCTTTTTAAAGTACAATTATCTAAAGAAAGTACAAACTGCTGATCTTACTCACTCAGAAGGTGAATATGCCCAGACTACTTTTAAATTTTTAGACTATTCTCCCGATCTAAAGGCAAGTTTACTAGAGGTAACGCCTTTAACCGGTAGAACTCACCAAATTCGCGTACATCTACAAGAGTTGGGCTTTTCGATTTTAGGAGACACAAAGTATGAAGGCCGTGAATATGAAAGGCTAATGTTGCATTCGTACAAGCTTGGTATGAAAGGCTTAAATGGCGAAGATTTTAAGTTTACAGCATCAATTCCACTCAAGTTTACAGAGGATTTTAATGTCGACCAAGCCTAACTTTACGCAAGATCTTTGGTGGCAGAATATTTTCAACCGTACTAGGCGTAAATTGTTAGCTCGTAAAGGGGTAATTTCTAAATCTAATAGTAAAAACAACGTATCAGGTGCTAGATTTAATTTGAAAATACCTATTGCTAGCTGGGTAAAGCTAGCAATTCCGATTGGGATAGTTGTATTGATCTTATCTCTTTTGTTGAATGCCTGGTTTAGGCTAAATCCTATTCCTATCAATGCTGAATACAAATCCCCTAAGATTTTTGGTAATCGCGCCTACGTGATTGCCTACATATATGAACGAAATAACGACTTTGAGTATATCGATGCTGTAGCCTTATTGATGGCTGATTATCAGCAGCAAAGCGTGACTGCAACCTTTATAAATGTAGATTACTATTTACGCAGTAGTGGTAATAATTACATCCAGCTAAGAAATATCTTAAGTAATGCTAAGGCGGAAGGTAAAGAGGCAATGTCTCAGTTAGCTAGATATGTAGAGTCGACTTTAGGATTACCGGTAGATCGTTACTTAGCAATTGAGAAGAATAATTGGATTGAACTGATTGGGCAAATAAATATTGGTACTTTCAGAACTATCGATGAATTAAGCGACATTGATGCCGGAGACTTCAAACTAAATCAATCATTAAGTTACGAGCAGCTAGCTAAATATTTGGCGGCAGAATCTGCGGGATTCAATCGTAAAATGAGTAGAGCGGCCAATATGTTTAAACAGATTACTGTTGATTCTGGTAACTGGCAGTGGTGGCAGTCAGCTTTTAATGCTGCTAGATTGTCGGAATTAATCGAGACTGATCTAAACAGATCTGAACTTTATGCGTTGTTCAACCTATTAATTTCTAGCGATAAAATACAGAGCACTTACTTATCTGTAAACGAAAGCCTATTAGTTAGCACTAAGAGCGGGAACCTGCTAATACCTAGTTCCATCCAGACTGATGATAAAATAAGACAATTACACAGCCGCCAGAGCGTTGTTCGTGAGCAAGCTAGAATTGAAATCTATAATGCATCTCGCGTAAACGGCGTAGCGACTACATTTAAAAGACAACTAAGTAATCATGGCGCCAATGTGATTAGGGCGGGGAATTATGCGGATCTACTTACAGATAGCACTTTATACGTGCCAAACGCGGCTAGTTATCCAGAAACTGTTAAACTAGTACGCGAACTAACCCGTGATAATTTGATTATAAAAGAAGAACCTTACCCATTTAACCACACTGCCGAAATGGTATTGGTGGTCGGTACATCTGCTTTATAATTACTCTGTTAAAATTACAATATGTCTGGACATAATAAGTGGTCAAAAATCAAACGTAAAAAAGGTGTTGCCGATAATAAACGCGGCCAAATTTTCACTAAACTTTCACGGGCAATTACTTTAGCTGCCAGTAAAGGCGTAGATCCCGATACAAATTTTCTATTGCGATTAGCAATCTTGCAGGCTAAAGAGGTAAATATGCCTCTAGAAAATATTCAGCGCGCTGTAGCAAAGGGTAGTGGCGCTGATAGTTCAACTCAAATAGTGGAAATGCTTTACGAAGCTAAAATTGGTGAACTGAGTGTATTAATCAATACGCAAACAGACAATATAAACAGAACGGTGGCCGATGTCAGATTTATTGTAGAGGCTAAAAATGGCGGTAAACTAGTGCCAGGCGGCAGTTTGAGTTGGCAATTTCAGCAAAAAGGCGTAATTATAATCACACCTTTTAAATATCAGAAATCAGAGCGCTTTGGTAAGGAAGACTCATATATTCCAGCAGATATAGATCAGGTTGAGCTTGATTTACTTGACTTGACCGGTGTTGAGGATATCTATAAATTCGAGGAGAACGAAGGTGTTTTTGTGGAAGTGATAGTTGCCCGCGATTCTATCTCGCAAGCGATCAAAGAAATACAGCAGTTAGGGTATAAAGTTGAATCTACATCTATTGATTGGCTGCCAGACACTAAAACTGACTTAAGCGAGGCTGAGCAGGAACAACTGACTAATCTACTAGAGGCGTTAGAGGATAACGCTGATGTTAACCAAATTTGGCATAATGCCAACTAAGAAAATCCCTACAGTTTTAGGTATCGACGTGGGTACAGCCATTGTTGGCTGGGGAGTTGTGACTCTAGATCCAAAGCTGAATAAAATAAAATCTCTAGGGTATGGCACTATTGAAACAAACTCGAAATTAGAGATGCCGGCACGCTTAGAGATCATTTATAAAGATTTAAGTGAGTTAGTGAAACTGTATGCAATCGATGCTGTAGCTGTAGAAAGTCTATTTTTTGCTAACAACCAAAAAACCGTAATGACTGTGAGTCAGGCGCGAGGTGTAATCTTATTAGTATTGCAGCAAGCTGGCCTTGTTATCTCTGAATATACGCCGCTGCAGGTTAAACAAGGTGTCACAGGCTACGGTAAGGCAGATAAAAAACAGGTACAGCAAATGGTAAAAGCGATTTTATCGCTAGTAGAAGTTCCTAAACCAGACGATGCCGCCGATGCTTTGGCAATTGCCATAACCCATATAAACCACTTATAGTATAAACATGATTGCATATTTATCTGGAACAGTCTTAGACGCTCAAGCCGATAATATTATTTTGTTGGTAGGAGCAATTGGCTATAAAGTTAGTCTCCCTCATAATAGTGTTTTAACTGGAAGTGTTCTAAATCTTTATACACATACACACCAAAATCAAGATAGCGCTCCACAACTGTGGGGATTTTATAAAATCGAAGAATTAACTTTGTTTGAGCTATTACTACAGGTGAGTGGGGTAGGTCCAAAGACTGCGGCACTGTTAGTACACGATTTAGGGATTACTAAAGTTGTTGAGGCGATCACTACAGCTACGCCGTCTGGGCTAAAAGTTCCAGGCATTGGTGCAAAGACTGCAGAGCGAATGATTATTGACCTGCGCGATAAATTGGTAGCTTTCAGTGGCTATGTGTCGAGCGGTGGTATTAGTAAAAATCAACATTATGATTCCATTATCAGCACATTAGAGAATCTAGGTTATACTCATAAGGAAGCAGATCAAATGTATGTGGCGGCCAAAATACCTACAGACTCCACTTTATCCGAAGCCATAAAACAGACATTAAATAGTAACAAGTAGATACCATGGACGACGACCTAATCGATAATATTGTGTCATCTCAGCCGCTAAGCCAGGAAGAGCTGGCGTTTGAAGCACAACTGCGGCCTGCTAGATTGAGCGAATTTGTGGGTTTAACCAATATTAAAGAGCCCTTAGAGGTAATGGTTACTTCGGCATTAAAGCGAGAAACTCCTTTAGACCACATATTATTCTATGGTCCGCCAGGTCTAGGAAAAACCTCGTTAGCCTTAGCTTTAGGTAACGAAATGAATACACGTATTATTAGTACTAGTGGCCCGGCATTAGCCAAGCCAGGTGACTTGGCTGCTATTTTAACTTCACTTCCAGATAGGGCAATTCTATTTGTAGATGAAATACATAGACTGCGCCAGCCATTGGAGGAATTATTATATTCAGCTATGGAGGATCGTTATTTGGATCTAGTGGTAGGTAAAGGTGCTGGTGCTCGTAGTTTGCGTGTAGATTTACCGCCGTTTACGCTAATTGGGGCCACTACGAAACCGGCAATGTTAAGTGCGCCACTACGCAGTAGATTTGGGGCAGAGTTCAGACTCAACTTTTACAGCGCTAAAGAATTGTCCGAAATAATCTCAAAAAAGTCCAAAAGCGCTGGTGTCCTAATAAATTCAGGAATTTCGGACAAGCTTGCTAATCGGTCAAGAATGACTGCCCGAATTGCTGTCCGATTAGTCAGGCGGCTAAAAGATTGGATGGTAGTTTACGGAATGGAAGAAATTACTTTAGAGGGTGTAGATAGAATGTTGAAAATGTTAGGTATAGATGAACTAGGACTTGATGATTTAGACCGTCGTATATTGAGCACAATTTTTTACAAATATAACAATAAAACTGTTGGCCTAAATACAATTGCTGCTAGTTTATCTGAAGATAAAGATACGATAGAATCTGTTTGTGAGCCATATCTTTTGCAGCTAGGCCTTATCGAGCGTACACCAAGAGGCAGAGTTCTTACTCAAAAAGCGGTAGAATACATCCAATCAAATCAAGATTTATTTATCAGCTTATAAAATGAACTCAACTCGCGGTAGAGCATTTATCACCACACTAATTACGGCACTTGCCTTTTTAGGTAGTATGTTAACGCTGCAGCTAGGTGGTGAGCAAAGCATTAGTGCTGCGCAAGTAGCTTTTGTGAGCTTAGGGGCAATTGGTACTTGGTTTCTAACCTGTTGGACGCTATTTTTTAAGCGTAAAGCGGGGTCATTATTATGGATAGGTTTTTTCCCATCATTATGTCTGATCCCTTTAGCCTTATTCGCTTATAATGTGTTACCAGGATTTCTTAGCAACTTAGAAAGCGTAACTTTCAGTCTGGTGTCTACCATGTTATTTGCTGGTTACTCATATCTGTTGGTACTAACGGCTAACGTACTAAATGGGGCAGTGATATACAACATTCCTTTAGGCCAAGCTGGCAAGGCTAGTCAGTTTGTCTTTAGTTTAGTGTCCACATATTTATTGTTGGTGTTGATGTTTAGTACAAATTTGCATCCGTTAATTAGGATAGCGGCATTGACTTTCTTTACTACAGCCTTAACCCTTTCTGCCACATGGTGCCTGCAGACATATACCTTTAAGCAAATCCGCTTGATTTCTATTGTAATCGGGTTAACTGCAGGGCTATTTACCTTACTAGTAAGCATTTGGCCGATTGCTGGTGTGTACGGAAGTGTAGTAGTGGCCAGTATTTTTTATATGAGTCTAAACATCTCTTTAGAGATTCGAGAATTGATTAGAAATGCTTTGTGGATTGAGTATTCCGTGATTATTATGGTGATGATTTTAGCCTTGTTTTTACTAGGAGAGTGGGGGATTAACGGATCTTTGCTTTAGGTCTACACAATTCAATTTATATCCTATAGTATCAATATATCCAGGAACGTAAACGTAACAGGGTGGTGATACGATTTGTGGATAATTAATTGTTATATACGCTAGGTGCCAACAATCTTCAAAACCACTATCAAATTTTAGTGATGACTAGTCAACTTTAGCTGACACTTTATTAGGTGACTAATCGGATAATACAAAGGCACTTAAATGTCCCATCTCTACCCACACAGAGCATTGGTTTTTTCTCACCATTTACTGAGTATAATTACCCTTATGTCCAGTAAAGCGGGAAGAACGAAGTGGCGGAGGCGGGTTTTACTTTTGTCAGTAATGTTTTTTGATGTTTTTGTTTTATCTATTTATTATAATAATGTACCTATATCTTCTCTTTTGACTTCTCATTATTTTTTAACACTTTAGGTCCTTTTTTGATTTTTATTGCTCTACTCTACAAAATGGATTTGCAATTTTGGCCGATAAGCCTTACCTGTCAAGGGTATTCGAGGCATGCTTGAGCAAAAGATCGGGCTCTAATCTTGGTATTAAAGTCTAATTATGCTTACTGGACAACAATTTACAGATACTTTTTATGCATTTTTATTCGGACTTAACACCAATGACTAAAAACAAGCGTGGTTTAGCGATAAATGCTGCAACCTAGCTAGCGACATCTAGGTTTTACTAGAATATAGCGATAAATGCTAATTATGCTTACGCACAAAAGAATATTCAGAAATCGCGTTTAAATGGCGTTTAAAGAGAAACTATCTAATTAACTGAGTAAGTAATCAGCTATAAAAATGCCGAATTTCATAAAAAGAACAAACTCTGCAGAAAAACATCAAACATTATAAAAAGGCAGCATTCTGTAAAACAACAAACTGCAAAATAGTAAGCTTTAAAACAGTAATCACAAAAAATCCCGCAAGCTGCGGGATTTCTATATTTAGAGTTTAAGTGAGTTAAATTACGGCAATTGCTGCCACCTCGTCGCCGTCTTTTAAGCGCATCATTTTTACACCAGCAGTTTGACGGTTGCGTTCAGGTAGTTCGTTGGTTGGTACACGCACAGCTTGACCGTGAATACTCATGATCAGTAAATCTAATTCTGGGTGGTCCAATACTCGGGCAGAAACTAATACACCAGTTTTCTTATTTACACGAGCTGCATAAATGCCAGCGCCGCCACGATGCTGTTCACCAAATTGTTCTAACTTAGTAACTTTTCCAAAACCTAACTTAGAAATAGTTAATAACAATTCTTCTTTTTTACGGATTACGTCCATGGCAATCACTTTATCGGCTTTATTCAAGTTGATTCCGCGCACACCACGACTGGCACGTCCTGTTTCACGGACTTCTGACTCATTAAACAGAATAGATTTAGCCATTTCGGTGATTAACATGATAGAGCTTTCACCAGTTGTAGGTTTTACCCAGATTAATTCGTCTTGCTCATCGAGGTTAATGGCGATTAAACCGTTACTGCGGATATTTGTATATTCAGTTAACGCAGTTTTTTTGACTACGCCAAGCTTGGTAGCCATAAATAAGTATTTATAGTTTTTACCAGCATTTTCGCGGGTAGATTCATTTTCTTGCGAGATGTCTTCGTCGATAATATGTCCTTCTTTGTTACGAGTTAATACGCTAGTTACCAATTCACCTTGGTCAATATTGATTAGATTGATTACCGGTACACCCTTCGCAGAACGAGTAGAGTACTCTGGGACTTCGTATACACGTAGAATAAACACTTTACCCTTGTTGGTAAAGAACAATATTTCGTCGTGAGTGTTACAGCTGAATACGTGACGAACGCTATCGTCTTCTTTAGTGGTCATAGCTTTTTTACCCACCCCTCCTCTACCTTGCGACTGATAAGCATTGTTAGGTATACGTTTGATATAGCCTTGCTCACTAACTGTGACAAATACTTCTTCTGGAGCAATTAAATCTTCTTCGTTAATCTCTCCTGCTTTGCCATTATGTAGCTTAGTTCTACGTGGAATTGCGTACTTTTCTTTTAGCTCTTTTAATTCTGATGAGATAAATCCAAGTAGCTGTTCAGGGTTAGCTAATAATAGTAATAATGCTTTAATTGCAGTTTGAATTTGTTTGTATTCTTCTTCAATTTTTTGACGTTCTAAGGCTGCCAATCTACGCAATTGCATTTCTAGAATAGCTTGCGCCTGTATTTCGCTAAGTTCAAACTTAGTAATCAACGCTGTTTTGGCGGCATCTGCATCTTTGGAATTACGAATAGTGGTGATCACTTCGTCTAAGTGATCTAAGGCAATCATTAAACCAGCTAAGATATGTTCACGCTCGCGCTTTTTAGCTAAATCGTATTCATTACGTCTGGTAACTACTACAATTCGGTGGCCAATATAGCTATTTAGAATCTGTTTTAGATTTAATAGTTGGGGTTCATTGTTAACCAAAGCCACAATATTGGCATTGAAAGCTTTTTGCAGCTCTGTGAATTTGTACAACAAATTTTCTACAGACTTAGGGTTGGCGTCTCGCTTTAGCTCAATGACGATGCGCATGCCTTCGCGGTTAGACAAATCTTTGATATCGGAAATACCTTTAATCTTTTCTTCTTTTACTAATTCGGCAATACGCTGAATTAGGCGTTGTTTCACAACCTGGTAAGGAATCTCTGTCACGATGATTTGAAATCTGCCACCCTTCACTTCTTCTATTTGAGTGATGCCACGCATTAATACGCGACCGCGACCTGTTTCGTACACAGCGGAAATTTCTTTGGAATCAAACATTTCGCCACCAGTTGGAAAGTCGGGTCCCTTAATGTGGTTTAATAGTTCGCTGATTTCAACATCTGTGTCGAATTCGGCAAAACGATCTTGCGGTAAGGCTAATAGATCTGCTTGAGTACGAATATTTTGGGCATATTCGTTGTTGAATCCTTCTTTGCGAGCTGCTTTACCATGAGCTAAAGCTACTAAGCTGGCATCTACAACTTCACCTAAGTTATGAGGTGGAATTTTAGTGGCCATACCTACAGCAATACCCTCTGCCCCATTCACTAATAGATTTGGTACTAATGCTGGTAGAACCGCTGGTTCAGTTTCTAAGCCATCGTAGTTTGGGATGAAATCGACAGTATTCTCGTCTAAACCATTTAACATTTCTTCTGCTAGTTTAGTTAATCGAGCCTCGATATAACGGGCAGCGGCGTGTGGGTCACCATCGACAGAACCAAAGTTTCCTTGGCCGTCTACTAAAGTGTGGCTCATGCTCCAATCTTGTCCCATACGTACTAGAGCATCTATGATTGCCGTATCTCCGTGGGGGTGATATTTACCCATTACTTCTCCAGAAATTCTAGCTACTTTTTTGTAAGCGGTGCCTGGTTTAACACCCATGGCATACATGCCGTAAAGGATACGGCGTTGTACTGGTTTCAAACCATCTCTAGCGTCTGGAAGTGCTCGCGCTACAATAACGCTCATGGCATAGTCGATATACGAAGATGTAAGTTCTTTAACGATATCTAGTGAACGGATTTCGTCTTTTATTTCTGGAATTTTGGTTGTGTCTTGATCTTCCATAATGCTTTTTAAATATCGATTTTAGCCTCCTGGCTATGAGCTTGAATAAAACGTTTACGCGGTGCAACTTCTTCTCCCATTAAGATTTGAAACATCTTATCTGCTTCGTCTACATCGCTTACGGTAACTTTATTTAAGATACGTTTGTTAGGATCCATAGTTGTTTCCCATAAATCTTCGGCATTCATTTCTCCTAAACCCTTGAAACGGCTGATCTTTGGTTTTTGATTCTTTTTACTAGCTAACAATGTTTCTAACTCTTGTTCATTTTTTACCCAAGTTGTGTCGTTTACACCAAATACTACTCTAAACAAAGGTGGTTGAGCTACGTACAAATATCCTAGTTCAATTATTTGCGGTAAATGTCGGTAGAACATAGTCAACAATAGTGTAGTAATGTGTCGCCCGTCTACATCGGCGTCGGCCATCAACACAATTTTGTGATATCTGATTTTATTTGCATCGAACATATCTCCAATTCCAGCTCCTACTGCTTTAACTAAATCAGATAACTCTTCGTTACTCAATACTTTGTCTAAACGGTATTTTTCGGAGTTCATAGGCTTTCCACGTAATGGAAAAATGGCCTGTGTTTCACGGTCTCTACCCTGTTTAGCGTTTCCACCTGCTGAGTCCCCTTCTACAATATAGATTTCGCTACGTGCAGGATCTTTTGTATTACAGTCAGCTAATTTACCAGGTAATCCACCACCCTCTAGTGCACCTTTTCTAACTACAGCTTCGCGGGCGGCTTTAGCAGCAGCACGGGCGCGGCTAGCTAGCACGCATTTACCAATAATTTGTTTGGCATCGTTTGGGTTTTCGGCTAAGAATTCGGCAAATTTTTGCTCTACTAGCTTTCTTACAGCGCCGGAAACTTCTGGGTTGTTTAGTTTAGTTTTAGTTTGGTTTTCAAATAAAGCATTAACAACTTTTACAGCTACAATCACAGTGATTCCTTCTCGCACATCATCACCAGTTAACTTCATGTCCTTTTCTTTTTCGGTGAGTAGCTTTGGCAAATAATCGTTGATTACTTTAGTTAAACCTGTTCTAAATCCGGTTTGGTGAGTACCGCCTTCGCGAGTTAATACGTTGTTACCGAAGTATAATTCACGTGATTGAATGTCGTCTGTGTACTGAAAAGCCACTTCTACTTGTACATCGTCTAGTCTTTCGTTTAGATAAAACACATTTGGGTGAACAGTTTTTAAACTTCGGTTGGTGTGCTTTAAGTAAGACTTAATACCGCCATCGAATCTGAATGAATATCTTTCTGGTTGCCCGCTACGTAAATCTAGAAACGACAAAGTAAGTCCAGCATTTAAATAAGCGCTTTGGCGTAATTTAGACAGAATAGATTTGGCTCTAAATTCAATAGTTTCTTTGAAGATTTTAGCGTCTGGCTTAAACTTTACCCAAGTACCATGACTTTTAGATTCACCAAAAATACTCACTGGTGCTAGCGGAATACCTTCTTTGTATTCCTGCATGTAATTATTTCCATTTTGGAAGACATCGATACGCATGTGTTCGCTCAAGGCATTTACTACTGATAAGCCTACTCCGTGTAAACCAGTAGATACTTTGTAGTTGTCGTTATTGAATTTACCACCAGCATGTAAAACTGTGGCGGCAAGTTGAATACCACTAACTTTTTCTTCGGGGTGAATGTCGGCCGGGATACCACGACCATCGTCTTTAATTAACGCAGATCCATCTTCTAAAATTTCTACGTCTACACGTTGCACATGTCCTGCTAAGAATTCATCAATACTATTATCTACAATTTCTTTTACTAAATGATTCAAACCGTTTTCGTCGGTTGGCCCAATATACATACCTGGACGAACTCGCACAGCTTCTAAACCTTTTAATACTTGAATTTTGTCGGCGCCGTAATCTTGATTGTCAGCCATGAACTTAATATCTTTTCTGAATACTTACCAAGGAGCAGGTAGTAAGTCTATTTTTTAGTGCGGGCGAATTTTTTCTTTATGAACTTCGCTTCTTGCTTTAATTTTTGGGCAATTGCTACTTCTAATTCACCTACAGCGGGCATAGTATACACCACAAGTGCTGTTAGTAAAATCGCCATAATACTCACTAAAACATCTTTTACATCGGCAATGCGTCCAGCTGTAAATTGTTGGGCGTATTCTACAAATACAGCAAACAAAATACCTAGTAATGTTGTAGTAATAACTAGTAAAGTCTCGATAATCAAGGTGAATTCAGCATCTTCTACTGCTTCACTCTTACTTCTCCAAGTAGATAAACGACTCACAGTACTACGTAGTGTAGCAATGAAAGATCGATAAACTAACAAAAATAAGACAGAGTACAGAAGCATTCTGAATGCTGCTTTAATTACCTCGTCTCCAGCAGAAACTGAAGTTATATTTGGTAAAGTCGATGTCCAATAAACCAATGCGGCAAAGATAAATGTTGTTCCCCATGACCAGGCGATGAATGCGAGTGATTTCATATAAGAATATAATACAGACTTTAGTAGCACAGTGCTAGTGTCTCCAAACTAGGCTGCAAATTCGCATTATGCTCTAGTCCTAGATAGATTTGCTTTAATAAAGCAATCCGCTGTTGATCTGTTTTAGCTAACTTTTGCGGATTAATGCTTTTAAATTCTAAAGTTAGTTGTTCTAGCAATTTAATTGTAAATTGCGAAAACCAAGATCTTTTTTTATCTTTCAACCACAGTTGAATTAGATTTAGCTTGGCTAAATAATCGGCTGCTTGCCATAACTTTACAACATCCGACCAGTCTTCGTCTGTACTACCCTTTGTATCTAGGTCATATTCCAAACGGCAGCGAGATAAAATCGTGGGTAATAACTTTAATGGCTCACAGGTAGCAAGTACAATAATACTTTTCGGAGGTGGCTCCTCCAGGCTTTTAAGGAGGCAGTTTTGGGCTTCTATCGTTAGCTTATCGGCCTGCCAGATCACGGCAAGCTTCGCATCACTCTCGTAAGGCATTAGCGCCAACCAGCTATTAAGTTCCTGTGCTACTTGAATACTAATGCTGCTATTCTCAGTTGGTGAATGTTCCCATATATCTGTCTGCTGGATAGCCGGCAATTTAAGGCTATCTACTAGGCCTGTCACCCTCTGCCCTCTATTAATCCAGATGGTTGATTGAAACAACATACTAAAATTATATATCATCAAGACGAAATTACCGAGAAATAGGCAAAAAACATTGACATGAATTAGCTAATTTTCTAAAGTAATACTGATATTATGCCCGATACCAATTCTGCCCCACAAACTACTGCGGCTGCTAGCACTACTTTGTTAGAAAAAACTAAGCAATACTTAGACAAAAAACGTGCAGATGAGTCTGGTTCCACGCTTGCTACAAATGTTAGCCAAGATTCTGCTGCCGGCCTTGAGCGTGAAACATCGACATCAAATACAACTGCACCATCGGCAAACGACGCTACAACACAAGCAGCAATTGTTGCTCAAACCGCTGCCGCTCTTGTTAATGTTTCGGTGCGTGGGATGACGAATGTGGTGGATGCTCTGTTTTCTAAAGGAATCATCGATCAGGAAACTCTAAAATCGATTAAGTTCGAAGCAGTAACTACTAATCAGCAGCCCTTAGACCTGGTTAAAGCTAAGAATATTGTTACCAATGTGCAGATTCAGCAGATCAAATCTGAAATGTACGGCATTCCATATATCGATATCCAATCGGTGACTATCGAACAAGATGCTTTAAATAAATTGCCTAAAGATGTTGCTAGTAAACAAATGGCCGTAGTTTTCGAAGAAACTAATAATCGCTACAAAGTAGCCATGGAAGATCCATTGGAGCTACAGAAAGTGAAGTTTCTGGAAGCCTACCTGGGTAAGCGTGTAGATACTTACTATGCAAATCCAGATACTATTCAAAATATTATCGATACCCGCTACGGTGCCCAGATTGGCAACGTAGTCGACCGCGCTCTGCAAGATATTGGCGCCCTAGACTTAAGTGCCGACTCCATTGCTGCCACAGCGCAAGGTGAATTAGATAGCGCTTCTATCGAAGGCGCGCCGGTAGCCAAAATCGTAAATATGATTTTAGACTACGCTATTAAGCACGACGCTTCCGATATTCATATCGAACCTAGAGAAGGTAAATTAGCAGTTAGATTCCGCATCCATGGCTTATTAGCAGAAAAATTAACACTACCAGCAGAATTAGCTAATTCAATTGTGGCTAGAATTAAAATTCTATCTAATATGAGAATCGATGAGCATCGTATTCCCCAAGATAATCGTTTTCAAGTCAAAAGTGAAAAAGGTGACGTGGACGTACGTGTGTCGATCATGCCGAATATTTATGGTGAAAAAGTGGTAATGCGTATTTTGGAAAAAGAAAAAGGGATTATGCAAATACCAGAACTTGGTATGCGCGGTCCGACTTTAAAAGCATATCAAACCGCAGTTAAGAAGACACAAGGAATTATTTTGATTACAGGACCAGTGGGAAGTGGTAAAACTGTGACTTTGGCTAGTACACTGTCTAGTTTAAATACCCAGCAGGTGAATATTATGACTTTAGAAGATCCTGTCGAAGTTAGAATCAACGGAATAACTCAAGTGCAGATTAATGCCGATGTGGGCTTAACCTTTGCTAGCGGTCTTCGTTCATTCCTAAGACAAGATCCAGATATAATTATGGTGGGAGAGATTCGCGATAGCGAAACAGCCAGATTGGCTGTACAGGCGGCCTTGGTTGGTCGTTTGGTACTTGCCACATTACATACCAACAGTGCTGCTGGCGCTTTGCCTAGACTTTTAGACATTGGTGTAGAACCTTACCTACTCTCCTCTACAATTAATGCCGTGTGCGCCCAGCGTTTGGTAAGAAGATTATGCGATAAATGTAAACAACCCTACAAAGTTAGCCCAGAAGTGTTGAGTATGATGCATACCGAATTAGACAGCCTACATGGATTTGAACTTAAATCGGACGATCCAACTCAGCATGTAAAATTTGATTCCACTACAAATGATCTAACCTTGTACAAAGCCGTTGGTTGCCAACAATGTGGAAACGAAGGTTACGATGGCCGTATTGGTATTTTCGAAGTGATGACGTTGTCCGAAAAAATAGGTAGGATGTTAATGCAAACTAATTCTGCCAAAGATATTCAAACCCAAGCTGTGACTGAAGGGATGATTACGATGGTTCAGGATGGTTTTATGAAAGTAATTGAAGGATTTACCAGCGTAGAAGAAGTTCTGCGTGTTCAAACAATTTAGTTATATGTTATTTCTGCCCAAATGCCATTTATCGATTTAAATACAAATACTTCTAATTCAAATCCAACTGCTGTTAACCCGGTGGTTTCAGTTAATCCCGCAAGCTTAGCTAGTAATATTAGTGATACAAATAGTACTAATCCAGCTGTTAGTGTTACTTTGCCGTTGCCACCTTTGCCAGTAAATCCAATTGCAACACCTATTGTGCCAGAAA
>Ga0163152_10001806_pt1 | contig 32705 bp, 28 predicted proteins | sample OliLakLV19MP8IB2_FD_148635 | JGI IMG/M metagenome (GOLD analysis project Ga0163152, IMG submission 148635) | Freshwater microbial mat bacterial communities from Lake Vanda, McMurdo Dry Valleys, Antarctica - Oligotrophic Lake LV.19.MP8.IB-2 | ecosystem: Environmental > Aquatic > Freshwater >...
ACCGATGGCGTCATCTGATCGAAAACTACTTCAGCAAAATCAAGGAGTTCAGAGGCGTGAACACGCGATACGACAAGACAGATTCAAGCTATGCAGCAACCTGGAACATCGCCGCCACCATCATCGCTTTGCGGTAATTGTCCACAGAGCCTAGTCTTTCCACATGAAAACCGTCGCCCTCACCCTGCTCGCCGGCATCGCCCTCATGGCCTGCACCCCGTCCACAGCGCCCGAGGTGACGGACGGAACGCCTGTCGCCAGGGCGCCGCTCGAACCAGCCTCGGCGCCGCCCTCGAGCCTGCCCGCCGACACCGTCAATCCGCCCGAGGACGCCTGCAACGCGGCTCAATACGCCCCCATGGTGGGCGAACCTGCGGGGCTGGTCGGCATACCGCCCGCCAGCCCCAGCGTGCGCCACATCCGACCGGACACCGAGGTGACGATGGATTTCCGCGCCGACCGCCTCAACATCGACATCAATGCCGACGACATGATTACCGGCTTCCGCTGCGGGTAACGCATACGGATCAGCGGCTGAACATCGTGTAATCCGATACGCCAGAAAGTTCGGCCTGAACAAAACCCTGTACTCCCCGGCCGGCGAGTAAGGATCGGACAGCGTCTCCTATCGCATGAGGCACGACGATTTCCTGGATAAAATCAAAATAAGATCGGCCATTTACGGATCGAACTAGCGCACAGTCCTCAAGGTTCAATCGATTGCCGAGTTTGTGAGCGGACGCTTGAGTGACGCTCTTTGCTAATTCCAACAACATTCGAATCTGGATCGGCCAAAGATGGCTGAACTTCGATCCCAATGGATAGCATTCGAACCCTTCTGACGCCGTATTGACTATCCGCCACTCACGCTGATCATAGAACCCAAATGCCTCGTTATCGAATGAATCGACCTGCTGAAAGTTCGACAGAACGATCTCAATGAATTCGGCAAGGATGAAGGCTGGCGTCCTGTCGGTATCTAGCAGTCTGAAAGCCTTGAGAGCATCCTCTTTTTTTAGCTTGTTGAGCGGCCCAAACGTTCGATCGTTTTCAGGGATCATCAGATTCCTGAGATCAAGCTCGGGCTTATCGAGATAATCCTTCTTGAGAGAAGGGTGAGCGGTTGCTTCGATCCTCGCCACAGCAATCAAGAGATGACGAATGTCGGCTAGCTTGTAGAGCAAGTCCTGGCCCAGACCGCCATTGCTAACGCGAGCAGAGGTCTCCGTGGGTATGGCGCCCGCGTGGCCCACGGGCAGGTAGACCGTGGGCATCATGCCAAGCGTGATTGCCGCGCGCGCCGATAATCCGACAGTAATGGGCCCAAACATTCGAGCGTGCGAATACCCAGTCTCGTTCGGCCGAAAAAGTTCCTCGCGGGTGAGAGCCGTAAAGCACGATCTCGTTTGCACAATCGTCGTGACCGGCGGCGGCCGAAGTTCTGCAAGGGGATTTGGACCAATTCTTTTTACTTCGGGAGTAAGGAGCAGGCCAAAATCGATCAGAAAAGCGAGGATCGCCAGCCCTGACTCAACCTGCTCATTTTCTTCGCAGCGACTTCCCTCAATCGTCCGCGGAAAACTCTGGTAGAGACGCCGATCGGCCATCCCTATTCCTCAAAAAGTACTGCGGTGAATTGCCTCCAGGAATCGGGATGCTCCTTCGCGACCGTTCGAAGCATTGCTACCTGATTGGCCAGCAGGATCCCGTCCAGCTGGGCAGGCGTTGGCTGAGCTTCAATGTCGTTTTCACCGAGATACATGTCAGCATCGGCGAGGTATTCCAGCATGGACACGCAAAGTTCGCCATTTGGGTCAGATTGACAGACGGGGCTCCCCAGCACAGCGCTCGTCAAAGCATCGACAACGGGATCAGCTACACTTTGCACGATGTCGATCGCGCCTAGCAATTCAGTGACATAGTATACGAAAAGGCGCGGCAGAGGCTCGCCCAATTCGCCATCCTGATCCACGGGGTGAATGGAAGCGCGACCGAATTTGTGCAGCGCACTCTCTATCAACACCGTTCCGTTCGCCAACAGGCGTACCTTGGGCGACCGCAGATAATCGCTTACCTCCCAATGCTGGGTCTCGAACTGATAACTGTCATCGTTTACGTCTGGGAGGCCTTCGTTCAATTTGATCATCGCGGCAGTCTCATCCGAGAACTCTTTGTCATCGGAGAAGTCCAGTGCGTAGAGAGCCTGTTCAAGCGTCGGATCGCCTGCAAATTCGAGCGCACAAAGAAACTCTCCCCTCTCGAAAGCCTCCACATGGGTACACGGCGTCAGCCCATTCGCCGCCGCTTGTTCGGGCAGCAACACGTAAGCGCTGAAGACGCCAACCCCGTCACTATGAGTGAGAGAATTGTCTATGAGCGAAGCGATTCGCCCCAGTCGCTCTTCGGTGATCTCAAGAAAGTGGCATGAGCCCTCATTCTCGATACAGAGCCGCCCGGCCGCCAGATCAAACTGCAACCCGATCTCGCCATCGAGGGGTTGGTCGCTGCCATCGGACTGTTCGACCACAAAATGAGCCTGGCTCACAAAGAGAACGCCGCCAAACGCCAAGCTGCCTGAGGACAGCGCCGCAATCGGACTCCTGGAGTTGACGATGCGTTGAAAGCCCCAGGATGCGTTCGTCAGCGAGACGAACATCATCAGAGCCAAAATAGCTCGTGCAGCTAATCTCATTCTCATCCCCCCAGCGCGATTAACCATTTATCATGCTGGTTGGACGATTTCAATCCAGGCGGTCTCCCTACCCCACGGCCTGGCCGGCCCGCTCCATGCCGAGCGCCAGGATGCGGTTGAGCAGATCCGGATATGTGAGGCCCTCGGCCGCCGCCGCATAGGCGAATTCCTGGCTTGATGCGATTTCCGGATTGGGGTTGGCCTCGATGAAATAGGGCGTCAGGTCCTCCGACAAACGGAAGTCGATCCGCGCATATCCATCCAGCTCCAGCGTCTGGCAGATCGTGCTCACCATCCGGCGGATGCGTGTGATAAGCGCCGGCGGCAGGTTCCTGGCCGGCCCGTGGATCACCCCGCGCCGGCTCTGATAGTCGAGATTGTGCTTGGCCATTTCCGTCGCGATCAGCCGCGTCCCGGATAGATTGCTGAATTCCAGCTCCCACAGCGGCAGGATCTGGCGCCGGTCATTGCCCAGCACGCCGACATAGATTTCCCGGCCCTCGATATACTGTTCGGCGATCGCCGCCGTCTTCACCCGCTCGTGGATATAGCCGACCCGCTCGACCAGCTTTTCGTCGGTCTCGACGACGGAGGCCTGCGAGATGCCCAGCGAGGCGTCCTCGCTCAGGCTTTTGACGATCAGCGGAAACTCCAGGCCCTTGGGCCGCTTCACCTTGCGTCCCAGCGGAAAGACGCCGAAGGCCGGCACCGGAATGCGGTGGTATTTCAGCAGCTTCTTCGAAAGGTCCTTGCCGCGCGCCAGCATGATGCCGCGCGGGGAACAGCCCGTATAGGGCATGTGCAGCAGCTCCAGCAGGCTCACCACATTCTGCGCATAGAGCGTCTGGCCGTGAAATTCCTCGAGCAGGTTGAAGACGATGTCCGGCTTCCAGTTCTCGATCTCGTCGCGGATTGTCGTCAGCTCTTCCTGCACCCCGAGCGCCTTCACCTCGTGACCGCTCGCCCGCAGCGTCGTGATGACATCGTACTCGGTCTTCCAGGCATAGCTCTGCTGTTCGCTCACCCCTTCGAGCGAATCCGGCGGAATGAGATCGGGGTGGGCCAGCGCCAGAACGCGCAGATGTCTCATACCGCGATCCACTGCTTCCGCGACGAGGAGTAGAGCGAATGCACCGACTTGTCGGCGAGCATCGCCGTGAGGTCCGTCCGCAGCCGCCGCTCCGAACCGGGGGCGCGCAGCTTGAGCGCCCGGCAGCGGTCGATCACATCGTCGAGAACCGCGTCCAGCGTGATCTGGTAGGCCCCGGTCCGGCGCGAGACCGAGCGGCGGATTTCGGCCCGGTTGCGTCGGATGAAGGTCGAGGCCGGCGGCGATCCGCGATGCCGCGGCTCGGCCGAGAAGATGCGCCGCAGCTCGCCGTCGAACTTGGCCGGCGCATGTACAGCATAGTGTTTGAGCTTGCGAGCATAATGGTCGCCGAGCGTCATCGTCAGCTTGCTGGCGGGATCGACTGCGATCCGGCTGGTCAGGATCGGCCGCTCGCCCGCGATCCCGGCCATCAGCTCGTCGACATAGGTCAGCTTTTCCAGGGCCGGCCAGCCCTCATAGCGCTTGCGCCAGTTCGAGCGCGGCGTCAGCCAGACGGCGAACGTCTCGGCGAAATCCTCATCGGGATGGCATTGGGCGTACCACCGGCGCAGGTGCTGGACATAGTTTTTGCTGGTCGGGTTGGGCCGGTAGCGTTCCGGATAGGGCGTCGAGGACCTGCCGAACAGGATCTGCCAGCGCCGCCGCCTGTGCAGCCCATAGGCGTGCTGGACCACGTGGCCGGCCTCGTGCCGCAGTATTTTCAGGCAGTCGCGCTTGGTGCCGCCCTCTACGTCCAGCATCATCCGGCGTTCCAGCTTCGCCAGCCTCGGATGGGCAAGGTAGAAGGGAAATGAAATCCCCGGCGTGTTGTCCGGGCTGAACCATTCATCCGATATCCAGGCGTGCGGACGCGCCAGTATGCCCCGCGCCGCGAGTTCGCCATTGAGCGTGAGAAGGCATGTCTCCAGCCACGTCCCGTCCACAGCAAGATCGAGGTCGCGGAACCGCAGCTCCAGCAGCTTTGCGTCCGTGAGCTTGACCCAGGTTGGCTGGACCTTTCGCCGCCGCGCGGCGAGGATTTTCGGGATGGGGGAATCTCTCATGGCGCTTAGGTCACATGGCCCTGAAACCGTTGCAACTTTCCTAAGCGGATTTCTCGGGCGCCTTTCCTGCGATCGTTCTGAAACGATTGATCCAGATCGACCGCGTCAGATCGACCGCGTTAGGGGCGCGCCGCGCCTTGCCAAGCCGTCCAGGCCATACCCTCCAGGCCATACCCTCAAGGAGCGCTCAGCCCGGGAAAACGAAGCTTGCTCTGGCGTCAGCCCGGCATGTCCTTGGCAATCAGCATCTGCAGACGCCGGGCGAATTCCGGGGCGAGCGCCCGGGCGTTTCCGGTCGACGAGTAGGCGCCGAGAACATTGGTCAACTTTGCTCCGCGCGCCCAGGTCATCGCGGCGATGCGCTCTCCGGTGATCGAATCGAGCACCTCGGCCTCCAGCGCCATCGAGCCATAGTCCACCGCGCCGATCAGCGCGGTTGTCAGCACGTTGAGAGCGACATTGGACGTCTCGACCAGGGCGATGGCGTATCGAACCCGCAATGCGCCGGCCCCCGGCTCGACGACGATGACGCGGTCCCGCGCAAGCTCCAGCGCCAGGGCCTCGGAAAGCGCGCTGCGGATGGCTTCGGCCTCCTGCGGCGAGAGCCGCGTCTCGATCAGGGTGGCTTCCTCGATCAGGACCGCCGTGTAGGCGGATGTCCGGTCCGCAGCGGACGTCTGGACGCGGACAGCGCCGGTCTCTTCCGATGGCCGAAGCTGATCATAGGAGGCAAGAAAACCGGAAGGGGCGACTTTTGGCGTTGCGCAGGCAGCCAGGGACGCGATGGCGGCGAGGGCCAGGATGGGCCTGACGAACCGACAGCGCAAAGCCATTCCAGGAAGCGCCATCTCGACCCCTCGATCGGCCGGGGCTGTGGAGACGTTCCGCCGCGCCCGGTTACAGCCGGTTCGCTGGCGCAGCCGTGCCGGTTACACCTTCCAGGCGAGAAATCAGGCGAGGCGAGAAATCAGGCCAGGCGAGAAATCAGGCCAGGCGAGAAATCAGGCCAGGCGAGAAATCGGGACAATCGCGAGGTCGCCCGGAGGATCTTATCCTGGGCCGGACCCCTTCGTGAGCGACAGGGTCGAACGGCGCATCGCAACATCGCCTTGCTTCCGGGCCGGACTTGCGTATAACCCCCGGTTCCACGCGCCGGGCGGGGCCACATTGGCATGCCTCCCCGGTCAATTCAGGGCGTCGCGCTGTCTCCTTATCGGAGCCGGGTCGGACTGTCGCCCACGGGAGACCTGAAATGCCGAAGATGAAGACGACCAAGGCCGCTGCCAAGCGGTTCACGCTGACTGCGTCCGGCAAGCTGAAACACGGCGTCGCCGGCAAACGTCACCGACTGATCAGCCACAATGCGAAGTACATCCGCCAGAACCGCGGCACCGAGGTTCTGGGCGACATGGACGCCCCCCGCATTCTCAAGAAGTTCCTGCCCTACGCCCGCAAGAAGGCCAAGGCCTGAGCTTTCCCGCTTCCCGTTCCTGATCAGATTTTCGGAGACAGTCCATGCCACGCGCACGCGGTAGAGTTCCGGCCCACGCCCGGCACGTCAAGGTCATCAAGGCGGCGAAAGGCTTTTACGGCCGCCGCAAGAACACGTTTCGCACCGCCCAGGCCGCCGTCGTCAAATCCGGCGTCAACGCCTTCAAGGGCCGCAAGCAGAAGAAGCGGAATTTCCGCTCGCTCTGGATCCAGCGCATCAACGCCGCCGTCCGCGAGATCGACGAGACGCTGACCTATTCACGCTTCATCGACGGCCTCACCAAGGCCGGCGTCCAGGTTGACCGCAAGGTCATGTCCCAGCTCGCCATTTCCGAACCGGTCGCTTTCGGCGCCCTGGTGGAGAAAGCCCGGTCGGCGCTGGCGGCCTAGTGTCCTGATTCTGAAGTTCGCAAGATTGTCGCGGCAGGCCCTGAGGCGAACTTCAGAATCGAAAGGACACTAGAATCTTGGACTTGCTAGTGTGGTTTGGGTTCAGAAGTTCGCAAGCCGGCTGCGGCGAGATCATGCGAACTTCTGAACCGCCACACTAGTTGGGTCGGATCGTCCCGCGAATGCGGGGCGTCTATCCGTCCCACACTAAAGACTCGCCGACCCTTATCGTCGGATGCTTTCTCCGCTAGTTCCGACCGCATGATCGCGAGGCGGATGAGCCCGCGCGTCTCAACCGGGAGCCCGGCATGTCCGCCATCGACCAGCTTCCCGCCATCGAGGCCGAAATCCTGGCGGCCATAACCTCCGCCTCCGACGAGGCGGCGCTTGACGCCATCCGCGTCGCCGAGCTTGGCAAGAAGGGCCGCATCTCGCTTCTGATGCGCGAGCTTGGGACCATGTCGCCCGAGCAGCGCCAGACCGCTGGTCCGGCCCTCAACGGCGCCCGCGACCGCCTCGCCGAAGCCGTCTCCGCCCGCAAATTAGCCCTCGAACGCGCCGCTCTCGACCAGCGCCTCCTGTCCGAGCGCGAAGATCTCACCCTCCCCTCGCGTCCCGAGCCCCAGGGCGCCCTCCACCCGGTCATGCAGGTCTTCGAGGAGGTCGCCGCCATCTTCGCAGACATGGGCTTTTCCGTCGCCGAGGGCCCCGACATCGAGGACGATTTTCACAACTTCACGGCCCTTAATTTCCCTCCGGGCCACCCGGCCAGGGAAATGCACGACACCTTCTTCCTGAAGCCGGCGGCGGACGGCACGCGGAAGGTCCTGCGCACCCATACCAGTCCGGTGCAGATCCGCACCATGCTGAGCCAGAAACCGCCCATCCGCATCATCGCGCCCGGGCGCGTCTACCGTAAGGACTGGGACGCGACCCACACGCCGATGTTCCACCAGGTCGAGGGTCTGGTCATCGACAAGGTCGCCCATATGGGACACCTCAAATCCTGCCTCACCGAATTCTGCGCACGCTTTTTCGAGGTGGAGCGCGCTGAAACCCGCCTGCGCCCGCACTTCTTCCCCTTCACCGAACCCTCCGCCGAAATGGACGTCCGCTGCGATCGCCAACCTGGCAAGGACGGAGTGGGGGCCGAGATCAGGGTCGGCGTCGGCGACAGCTGGCTGGAAATCCTCGGCTGCGGCATGGTTCACCCCAGCGTTCTCAAATCCTGCGGCATCGACCCGGACGAACACCAGGGCTTCGCCTTCGGCATGGGCGTCGATCGCCTCGCCATGCTGAAATACGGCATGCCGGATCTGCGGCCCTATTTCGAAGCCGACGTCGACTGGATCAGGCACTACGGCTTCAAGCCGTGGCTCCTGCCCACCGTCACGGGGGGGCTGTCGTGACGCACCTTTCCTGCACCACCGCTGACGCTCCCCTCCCCCTCGTGGGGAGGGGCGGGGGGCGGGGGGCCGTGCAACGTCCCCAGCGCCAAGGATAACCCATGGCCAGAGCAGCACGCCGGCAACGTGACTTCCCCAACGCCAATGACAGGGCCAAACGCCTGCGCCGCACGCCGACTCCGGCCGAACGCGCGATGTGGCGCATCCTTGACGACGTGCCCGGTTTTCACTTCCGCCGACAGGTCGCGCTCGGCCCGCTCGTCTACGACTTCGGAGAACATGGCGCGCGCCTGCTGGTGGAGGTCGATGGCGGCGTTCACGACATGCCGTTCGCGATCGACCGGGACAAGGCGAAAGATGAAGCCGCGAAAGCTCTGGGCTATCATGTCGTCCGCGTGCCGAACGCCATCGTTCTCAAGGAACCCGGCCTGGCGCTCGCCTTGATCCTCCAGTGCGTTCGCGGCGACCGTCCCCCGCCCCCAACCCCTCCCCACAAGGGGGAGGGGAGCACTGACATCCCGCCCGCTCAACGAGATCCCGCCCGATGAAATTCACGCTTCCCTGGCTCAGGGACTATCTCGACACCTCCGCTGATCTCCCGGCGATCGTCGAGGCCATGACCATGGCGGGCCTCGAAGTCGAGCATGTCCACGACCCGCGCGCGGCGCTCGCCCAGTTCACCATCGCCCGCATCGTCTCGGCCGCCCAGCACCCCAATGCCGACAGGCTTCAGGTCTGCCAGGTCGACACTGTCGACGGCCGGAAAGAAATCGTCTGCGGCGGTCTCAACGCCCGGCCCGGCCTCGTCACCGCCTACGCTCCCATCGGCGCCTTCATCCCCGGCTCCGGAATAACGCTCGCGCCCCGGCCCGTGCGCGGCGTCGTCTCCAACGGCATGCTCTGCTCCGGCGCAGAGATGGAGACCGACGAAGACCCGTTCCGCCTGCGCTTGGCCCGCTTCGAGGACTGGAAATTCCGCGCGGACATCCTCGGACTCTCCGAGGAGCAGGCCATCGCCGATGGCGGCATCATCGAACTCCCCGATGATCTTGCGGTCGGCTCTCCCGTCGCCGACGCGCTCGGCGCCTCCGACCCGGTAATCGATTTCGAGGTCACCCCCAACCGCCCCGACTGGCTCGGCGTCGTCGGCATCGCACGAGACCTTGGCGCCAAGGGCCTCGGCACGTTCGCGCTCCCGCCCGTGAAACCCGTCCCGGGAACTTTCCCCTGCCCGATCGCCGTCCGCATCGAGGCGCCGGACGCCTGCCCCGTCTTCACCGGCCGGCTGATCCGCGGGCTCGCCAACGGTCCCTCGCCCGACTGGATGCAGCGCCGCCTCAAGGCCGTCGGCGTCACGCCCCGCAACATGCTGGTCGATGTCACCAACTACCTGTCCTTTGACCGCGCCCGTCCGCTCCATGTCTATGACGCGCGGAAGCTCACCGGCGGCGTCGCCGCGCGCCTCGGCGCCGACAGCGACCGCTTCGAGGCGCTCGACGGCAAGACCTATGCGAACCTCTCGGGAATGTGCGTCATCGCCGACGACAGCGGCGCCATCGGTCTTGGCGGCCTCATTGGCGGGGCTGCGACCGGCGTCTCGGCCCAGACCACCGACGTCTTCATCGAAAGCGCCTGGTTCGATCCCCTTCGCACCGCCCGCACGGGCCGCGCGACCGGCATTCTTTCCGACGCCCGCTTCCGCTATGAACGCGGCGTCGATCCCCACTCGCAGCTCGACGGGCTCGAACTGGCGACCCGTCTCATCCTCGATGCTTGCGGCGGCGAGGCCTCCGACGTCGTCGTCGCCGGGACACAGCCCCCCGGCCCGCCCTCGGTCAATTTCAGGCTGCGCGACATGGCCCGCCTCACCGGCGTCACGATGACGCCCGACCGCATGCAGGAGATCCTGGCGGCCCTCGGCTTTGATCCCGTCGTCACCCTGAGGTCGCGCAAACCGCTCAACGAGCAGGTCTGGCCGGTCAATGTCCCGTCCTTCCGTCCCGACGTCGAAGGCTCCGCCGACATTGTGGAGGAACTGATCCGGATCGAGGGTTTCGACGCCCTGCCCCCGGACCGGCTGCCGGCGCCCGACATCGCCGCCCGCATCGTCGTGACGCCGCTGCAGAACCGCGTGCGCGCCGCCCGCCGCGTCCTCGCCGCGCGCGGATTTCTCGAGACCGTCACCTGGAGCTTCATGGAGCGCGAGAAGGCCGCGCTCGTCCTCGGCGGCGCCGGCGCGCTGTCGGACGCCCTGACGCTCGACAACCCGATCGCGTCCGACCTCGACTACATGCGCCCCACCATGCTGGCCAACCTCGCCGAAGCCGCCCAGCGCAACGCCGATCATGGCGCGGAGGACGTCCGCCTGTTCGAGGCCGGTCCGGTTTATCCGGGCGACCAGCCGGGCGACCAGAAGACACAGATCGCGGCCGTGGTTCGCGCGCCTCGCGCCCGTCACTGGCAGGGCGCCCCGCCGGCCTATGACGCCTTTGCGGCCAAGGCCGATCTCTTCGCGATCCTCGCGGCGCTCGACCAGCCGGGCGAGCGCCTCCAGGTGGGTCCCGCCGAGGGTCTTCAATGGCATCCGGGTCGCTCCGGCACGCTGCGCCTCGGCCCGAAACTCGTCGTCGCGACCTTCGGCGAGCTCCACCCCGCCTTCCTCAAGGCGCTCCGCGTCGATGGCCCGGTCATCGGACTGGAACTCCAGCTCGAGGCGCTGCCCGCCGCCAGGGCGAAGGCGGCGAAAACCCGACCCGTGCTGGACAAGGCGGACCTGACCCCGATCCGCCGCGACTTCGCTTTTGTGGTCGAGGAAAAGGTCGCGGCCGGCGACATCGTGAAAGCCGCGCTGAAGGCCGATCCGAAACTCATCGTCTCGGCCCGCGCTTTCGACGTCTATCGCGGCCCCGGCGTGGGCGACGGCAGGAAATCCGTCGCCATCGAGATCACCATCCAGCCGCGCGGCGCGGCGCTGAAGGACGAGCAGATCGAGGCGGTTGCGAAGTCCGTGATAGCTTCAGTCGCCAGGGCCGCTGGCGGGGTTCTGCGCGGCTGACGCCAGCGGCGCACAAGTCCTCCACCGCCGAAGGAGGTCGAGGTGGCTGGACGCATCTTGCGGCCAGACGGAGGAGGCCGCACGTCAGCGCGGGGACGCGAAGAACGTCACTCCCCGTCGGACTCGATCGCCGTGTCGATGCCCTGCGCCATGCCGCGCAGGATTCCCGGCAGCGCATAATTCCCCTCATGGCAGGCGTATTCGTAGATCGTCTCCTTCGACCGGCGCAGCGGGATCTCGCCCGACCAGGGCCCAGCATAGTATTTGGGATCGTCCACCGTGAACTCATAGCGCAGCTGGTCGTCGGCGACCCGCGTGAACCGTTCCGTCACCTTGCCCTTGTCCGAGATCGGATACGCCCCGGCGCGCTCCTGCGTCGGGTGGATGTTGACGGTCTCGACCACCAGCGTCTCGCCCTCCCAACGCGCCACGGAATCCCCGAACCAGCGCCGGACCTCGGAGGGCAGGCGCTTCGTCTCGTCGATCCTGATGATGCGCGCGTCATGGTTCATCTCGACGTCGATCAGCACATGATCCGGCGTCTGCACGATCTGGTAGTGGTTGTTGTACATGGCGTTGGTGAGCGGCGGACCGGCCTGGCTGCCGAACGAGATCAGGCAGCGGTCGCCCACCGAGCGCAGTTCCGGCCCCGTATTCTGGGTGGTGCGCGAGGCGTTCACGCGCGAGGCCCGCATGGCGCGCCCCTCAGCCGAGAAGGGGACCGTTCCCGCGGCCGGCGAGGTGATCCAGGACGAGCGGTATTCGCCATTCACCTTGGCGTATTCCGAGCCCGGATCGATCCAGAAATTGTTGTAGCCCTTGACGTCCCCGCCGCCCTTGCCGTCGCCGCCGCCCGCATTGGGATCGGTCTGGACGTTGTCGTTGCGCATCCGGGTGTTGTAGTAGGAATTGAAGGTCAGCTCGTCGATCCGGTCCTGCGGGATCACCAACGCCTTGAACTCGGCCGGGCGCGTCATCGTCGTCAGCGAGGCGATCGACCAGGTGCCCTGCAGGTCGGGCTTTCCCGCCGGCGTGCGCGGCGCACGATAGGCCATGTCCCATTTCTGCAGGTCCTTGAAGTACGGGATCGGGCTTTCGAACGACCGCTCTCCGGCGATCTGCGCCGCCGCCGGGAGGGCGCATGCCGCCAATCCAAAAGCTACCAGCGCCGTCGCTGTCCATCGGGTCATGTCTTGCTCCTCATTCCAGCGTCCGGTTTACCGGTCCGCTCCTCGCCCAGCAGGATAAGGGCCTATCGCCTTTCAGGGAAGCGCCTCGCGGTCATGTGAAAGCGATGTGTAGGGACCGCACCTCTCCCTAGCCGCAACGCATTAACCTTTGATTCACTCGATAGAAACTCTCGAGGCATACCTTGTCTCAAAGTTGGGAGACGAACATGCGTAGGAAACCTCGCAAATTAGAGATCGCATTGATTCCGGGACCGCTCTGGAACTTCAACCTTCGCGAGTTCCTATCGCCGGGACAGTGGCGCAAGCTCCGTATGCAGCACATCGAGAAGTACGGCGCGTTCTGTCAGACATGCGGGAAAGACGTTAGCGCACGGGGGGCCGCACAGGGACATGAGGTGTGGGAATACGACACGTCGAGCACACCGGCAGTCGCACGCTTGAAGGGCCTTTCGCTTGCGTGTTGGCATTGTCATATGGCTGAACATTGGGGAAGGTTGGAAAATCTGTCTGGCACGTTAACGCGAGCGGTCCCCGACACGATCAAGCACTATTGCAACGTCAACGGCGTCACGCGTCCAACATGGAAGCGGGACAAGGTTCGCGCATTTGCAGAATGGCGACGCCTCAGCAGACTGGAATGGGAGCTTGATTGGGGCGAGTACGCCCCGATGCTGCTTGCCCGGTACGTCGAACTTCCGCAGTTGTACTGGTACACGGACTTGGACAAAGATGCCGCCTAGTGGGGCGGGGAATCAGCGTGTCAGAAAATCCAACCGCGCAACGAATGCTTGGATTTTTCTAGAACCGCCCAGACCGTAGGCCCTGTGCGTAAGCGACTTATGGGGTGTCGGGAAGAGGTACCTTTGGACTGATATCGTTCTACCGCAGTCCGTCTCCGTGCTCTCCCTCAATGGTATGGCAGACGGCCAACGAAGGCGAGGTTAAATACCAGTCGTATTCCTACGTCTCTCGATTGGGTATCACCGGCATTGCCGAACTGAGCAGTCGCCGAGACACGCCGACCGCGCGACAAAAAGTGATCGTGCAGGGAGCGCCATCATTCCAGTCGATGCCCCGCCGCCCGGCCTTCCTGTGCGAAACGGTGACGCCTCACCCCATCCGGGACAGCCGCATCCACACGCCTTCCCGTTCGCTTTTCCGACGCTCGACCAGCAGTCGCGCCACCTGGCTGTCGTCGTGAAACGCCGCCCCGGCCGCGCTGTCCAGCATCGCCTTGGCCAGGTTGTCGAGGTCCATCCAGGGCGGATCGCCCGTGAACTCCATGACGATGTGGGCCGAGAAATCGCCCCATCGCGGCCGCGCCGCCTGAAAATCCTTGCGGAAGAAGTCCCGCAGCAGCGGCTTGTAATACCTGGCCTGCGTCGTCAGCCCGTCGACATGGACTTCGAGCGCGCCATCGCCGTCGATCCGCGCCCGCACCTTGCCCGATCGGGTCCACGAAACGTCGCCGTCCTTGCCTGCGCCATCCATGCCGCCCGCCTCGCCTCTCGCCGTCGCCTTGGTTGCTCCCTCGCCGGCTTTTGTCTATGGCGGCGCCATCAGGGAGCGCGCGACATGGCCGACACCACCCGCACCGAGACCGACACATTCGGCGCCATCGAGGTCGCGTCCGACCGCTATTGGGGCGCGCAGGCGGAGCGTTCTCTCGGAAACTTCAGGATCGGCTGGGAAAAACAGCCGGCTCCCATCGTCCGCGCCCTCGGCATCGTCAAGCGCGCCGCCGCCGAGACCAACATGGAGCTTGGCAAGCTCGACCCCGCCATTGGACGCATGATCGTCGCTGCGGCCCAGGAAGTCATTGATGGCCGGCTCGACGATCATTTCCCGCTGGTGGTCTGGCAGACGGGCTCTGGCACCCAGTCCAACATGAACGCCAATGAGGTCGTCTCCAACCGGGCGATCGAGATGATGGGCGGCGTCATGGGATCGAAAATGCCCGTCCATCCCAATGACCACGTCAATATGAGCCAGTCGTCCAACGACACCTTCCCGACAGCCATGCACATCGCCTGCGCCGAGGAGATCGAGGTCCGGCTGATCCCGGCTCTCGCCCATCTCCACAAGGCGCTGAAAGCCAAATCCGAGGCGTGGCGCGACATCATCAAGATCGGGCGCACCCACACCCAGGACGCAACGCCGCTCACGCTCGGGCAGGAGTTCGGAGGCTACGCCCGGCAGGTCGAGAACGGCATCGCCCGCATCGTTCAGTGCCAGCCTCTTCTGATGGAGTTGGCCCAGGGCGGCACCGCCGTCGGCACCGGCCTCAATGCGCCCGTCGGCTTCGACCGGATGGTCGCGGCGAAGATCGCGGCCATCACCGGCCTCTCCTTCACCACCGCTCCCAACAAGTTCGAGGCGCTGGCGGCCCACGACGCCATGGTGATGTCACACGGCGCCATCGCCGCGATGGCGGCCGGCCTCTTCAAGATCGCCAACGACATCCGGTTTCTGGGTTCGGGTCCGCGCGCCGGCCTTGGCGAGCTTGCCCTGCCGGAGAACGAGCCCGGATCGTCGATCATGCCGGGCAAGGTCAACCCCACCCAGTGCGAAGCCGTCACCCAGGTCTGCATTCACATCATGGGCGCCAACGCCGCCATCGTCTTCGCCGGCAGCCAGGGCCATTTCGAGCTCAACGTCTACAATCCGATGATGGCCTACAATTTCCTGCAGTCGGTCCGCCTGATGGCCGACGCCGCCCTGTCCTTCACCGACAATTGCGTCGCCGGCATCGAGCCCCGCCGCGACAACATCGCCAGAGGCGTCGAGAACTCGCTGATGCTGGTGACGGCGCTCAATGAAAAGCTCGGCTACGACGCCTGCGCCAAGATCGCAAAAACCGCGCACAAAAACGGCACGACGCTGCGCCAGGAGGCCGTCGGCGGCGGCTATCTCACCGACGCGGAATTCACCGCCATCGTCCGCCCGGAAAACATGATCGGCCAGAAATAGCGCGCCCTTCGATCAAAACGAATCCGTTTGATCGAAGAAAGATGCTCTATCTCAAGAGTGTAGAGCAACTAGTCGGCGTCATAGCGGACGAGAGGTTGCTCTAGCGCGCCCTCTTTGACGGGCATCTGCCATGCGTATATGGTATGCGCATGGCCGATACCTCTGCGTCCCCACCCCGCAAGCAGCGCGTCAACATCACGCTGGACCAGGCCCTCGTCGCCGAAGCGCGCGCCTATGGCCTGAACCTGTCCGAAATCACCTCGGCCGCGCTTCTGGAATCTCTCCGCGCCGAGCGCAAGCGCCGCTGGTCCGAAGACAACCGCGAGGCGATCGAAGCCAAGAAGCGCTGGATTGAAAAACACGGCACGCTGGCTGAACAGCTGGGGCTGATTTAGGCCTTGGCGCGCTATGACATTTGCGAACTGAAGAAAAAGGGCGCCTACCGTTTGGTCGTCATGCTTCAGGCCGACGTACTGGACAGCCTCCCGACCCGGCTCATCGCCCCGCTTGTTCCCGCCAGCTCCGGACAGAAGGCGACGCGCCTCAATCCGGAATTCGATGTCGCCGACAAACGCATGCTGATGCTGACCGAGCAGATGGTCAGCGTCCCGTCGATCGTCATTGGACGGGTTGTCGGCAATGTCGCCGAACACGACTTCGAGATCGGCCTCGCACTCGACATGTTGCTGAAAGGCTTCTGATGCACGCCTCGGTTCTTGATCGCCCGTGCCTGAGCCGGAGTGGATTTTTCCTGTCTTCCGCGCTATCTTAAATGGCTGCGAGGCGTCCGTTGGACCGATCCGGCGGCGCCTGTCCCCCGCCGCGCTCAAGGAGACCATCATGCGTCGTCTCGTCCCTGCCATCCTTCTCGCGGCCCTGCCCGGCGCGGCTTCCGCCCACCATGGCTGGACGTCCTATGACGCCGGCAGGCAAACCAGCCTCACCGTGAAGATAGACAAGATCGCATTCGCCAACCCGCACGGAGAATTGTGGGCCACCCATGACGGCAAGCCGCTCTACGTCATCCTGTCGCCGCCGGCCCGCATGGTCGAACGGGGACTCCGGAAGGATGCTCTCGCCGTCGGCAAGACCGTGACGGTGGAAGTCCAGCCCTCGACGGCCAGCGGGAATGAGTGGAAGGCGCAAAGCATCACGGTCGATAATGTCGTCTACGACCTGATGCGCTGATCCTTTCTTCTCCCCTGAGCCTTTTTCGTTCACTGGAGCCAGACCGCCGAACAGGCGGCCGGAGGAATGGGCGCGCCTTCCCCGGCGCCCCTAAACGAGGCATGGATCATCCCCACGTCTGCAGGACCGACCCATGCCCTACACCGCCCCGCTCGCCCGGATCACACATACCCTCGACCGCATCGCGCGGCTCGACGACCTCGCCGCCACCGGCGCCTTTCCGGGCTATGACCGTGACCTCCTCGCCCCGATCCTGGAGGAGGCGAACAAGCTCGCCCGCGACGTCCTCGCGCCGCTGAATTCCATCGGCCACAAGCAGGGCGCCCGCCTTGGCCCTGCCAGCCTTGGCCCTGCGGGCGTCATCGCCTCGCCCGGCTTCACCGAGGCCTACGCCCGGTTCCGCGACGGCGGCTGGATGGGCCTCGCCTTTCCCGAAGCCCATGGCGGACAGGGCCTGCCGCGTGTCCTCGCCCTCGCCGTCATGGAGATGGTGCATGGCGCCAACCTCGCCTTTGGCCTCTGCCCCCTCCTCTCCTTCGGCGCCATCGAGGCCCTGCTCGCCCACGGAACCGACGAGCAGCGCGCCGTCTATCTCCCCCACCTGATCTCCGGACGCTGGACCGGCGCCATGAACCTCACCGAGCCGCAGGCCGGCTCCGATGTCGGCGCCCTCAAGACCAGAGCCACGCCCAATGGCGACGGGACTTACGCCCTCCACGGCCAGAAGATCTTCATCACCTGGGGCGACCACGACATGGCGGACAACATCGTCCAGCTGGTCCTCGCCCGCCTGCCCGACGCCCCGGCCGGATCGCGCGGCGTCTCGCTTTTCCTCGCGCCGAAATTCCTCGTGAACCCCGACGGCTCGCTCGGCGCGCGCAACGCCTTCCGCTGCATCGGGCTGGAGCACAAGATGGGCATCCACGCCTCGCCCACCTGCGTCATGGACTATGACGGCGCGACCGCCACCCTCGTCGGCGAGACGAACAAGGGCCTCGCCGCCATGTTCACGATGATGAACTCCGCGCGTCTCAATGTCGGCCTCGAAGGCGTCGGCGTCGGCGAGGCCGCCCTCCAGGCCGCACTTGCCTACGCCCGTGACCGGCGCCAGGGATCGGCGCCCGGCGTCGCCGGCATGGCGCCCATCCTCCATCACCCCGACATCCAGCGCACCCTCGCGAGCATGGCGGCGAACGTCCAGGCCGCCCGCGCCCTCTGCTATGCCTGCGGGGCCGCCGCCGACTTTGCGGAGCACGCGCCCGACCCCGCCGTCCGCGCCGCCGCCAAAGCCCGCGAAGACCTCCTCACCCCGCTGGCGAAAGCCTGGTCCACCGACCGCGGCAATGACGTCGCCGACATGGGCGTGCAGATCCATGGCGGCATGGGCTTCATGTCGGAGACGCTGGCCGCCCAGCTTTATCTCGACGCCCGCATCCTGCCGATCTACGAGGGGACCAACGGCATCCAGGCGATCGACCTCGTCGGCCGCAAGCTCGCCCACGACAAGGGCGCGGCCATGGCGTCCCTGCTGGCCGACATCCGCGCCTGCGCCCGCGAGGCCCGCGCCGCCAACCTCCCCGCCTTCGTCGCCCTGGCCGACCGCCTCGATCCCGCCGCCGACGCGCTCTCCGGGGCGACGGAGTGGATGCTCGAAGCCATGGCCTCCGACCGCCAGACCGCGCTGGCCGGCGCCTCCGCCTATCTGCGCCTCGCCGGAGACGTCGCCGGCGGCTTCTACCTCGCGCAGGCCGCCCTTGGCGAACGCGCCGCGCCCGGCCCCGACGCTGACCACGCGCTCGCCCTCGCCCGCTTCTTCGCGGACGACGTCCTCGCCCTCGCCCAGGGGCGCCTCGCCCAGATCACCGCCGCCTCCGCCGCGATCGCCGAAATGAAGGCGCTGTGGGTATAATGAAGACAGCTCGCTTCAACTTGCCTCATTTGGTTCCCCAGCACATACTCCCGCGAAGCTTGGGGAGACAGAAATGTTCAAGGCGCTAACCTTCGGGATTGTGCTTATTGCGGCCCCTGCTCAGGCCGCTCCCTACGAGCTGCGCCCCGTCGCTGAGGAGGGACAAACCATTCGTTATGTCCAAGGCGTGGGCGTGCTTGAATCGCCTTTGGGGGACGTCATGGTCCGGATAGCTCCCCTCAAGCCAGCCTTCGACGGAAACGAACGCGCGGCCTTTGTTGTGATCGTATTCAACAATTCACAAACAGCTTTCGATCTCGATCCTAACTCAATTGCAGCGACGAGCAACGGACGCTCCTGGAGGCGGTTCTCTGCCGGCGAGTTGATCGGAGAAATCGAAAGGCGCGCCAATACGCAGAATGCTCTCAGCGCGTTCTTTTATGGATTTTCTTCAGGATTAGCGAACGGCCAAACCACGATCACGACAAACGGTACAATGATGTCCACTGGCTCGCTTAATTTTTCCAATGGAAGACTTCCGTATCAACAATTTAGCCAAGGCCAGTCGATAAGCACGATCATCGATCCGACTGCCCAGCTGCAGGCTCAAATGTCCCTCGATGCTCAGCAGCGGGCGGACAGGTCAGATACGGAATCGCGCCTACAAACCTCGCTGAACGCCGTCCAATCACTCGTCCTCCAGCGTACAACCGTTGATCCTGGGGCAATGGCCGGGGGAGAAGTGTACTTCGGAAACCCAATCTTTTCGCGTGGTCGGTCGAGCTTGAACATCGTCATCACGGTTCGGGGCGAGCCCCATATCTACAAGTTTGAGGGCTTGTCAGGCAGGCTTATGGGAACGCAAAGTACATCATCCGTCCCGGCTAACGTGGTAGATCTCGAACAGACACCCCCGCCTTCGACCGGCGCTACTTGCTCGCTGACATCGCAGACTTTTGCGGGCTCAAACAGCGCTTGCGGCTACACTTGCCCCGGCTCACCGACGCCGCTGACGATTCCGAGAAAGTCTACCTGCGCGCCTACCGTCGCTCACTAATTGACTCTCAGCAACAGGCTCGATTGCCGGCCCCGGCCGAGGCGCCTGTCCCGCGGGGCAAGGGGGGGCCAAGAAGAAGAGATAGGCGCGCAGCGTTGGGCGACGCGCCTGTCCCCCGGGCAAGGGGGGACCGCCGCGTAGCGGCGAGGGGGGTCAAGATCGGATCATGCCAACTTCAATCACCTCTGACCCCGATTGCCATCGCGGAATCACGGCGCCGGGCTGCTCGTATCATCCCCGTCCGGCTGCCAATCCTCGCCCCGGCCAAGGATGTCCTCGAAATTCCAGGGACAGACCGGCGGCGGATCGCCGACACGCTCATCCGGCTCGAACTCCCGTCCGAACAGTTTCACGGCGCCGGCGTAAAGCACATCCAGCGACGCCGACACGCGAACCCGCAGGCTCGGCGAAAGTTCGCGCTGGAGATCGAGCCGGAAATCGGTGATCTCGCGCCGCCAGTGCCGGACAGGTTCCCGCGCCGCCAGTGCCGGACAGGTTCCCGGGCCGCCGCAAATCGCAGTTTCAGGAAACGCAGCAGGATGTTGCGGACCATGCTTTCGCAGGCTCGCTCCTGTGAGCGCCCGATGTCCTCAATCTCCTCGGCGAGATTGTCCCAGTCCAGCGCGGCGCCGCGACCCGACTGCCCGCGCAGCAGAGCCGCCTGGCGCTGCGTCCAGGCAAAATAGTCAGCCTCGTAGAGCGATGCAGGCAACGTGTCCGGCATGATCCAGTGTCTCACAGGCGGCCATGACGATGCAATGATGCGAGCTTGATGCGATCAATCTGCAGCGGATTGGCCGGACGCCCTGAAAGGCAAGGCGGCCATCGGGCGCAAAGCATTCAGCGAAGTCATTCCCGGGCAAGCGAAGCGCGACCCGGGAATCTTCCTTTGCTCGCCACAATCGGATTTCTTGCGACGGAGAAAGATTCTCGGGTCGAGCCCGAGAATGACCCACACTCCTCCGCCTCAAAGGCGAAGGGCTACCGCCCAAGGCCGGGCGCCCTCATCCTGAGGATGAGGCTGGACGCCAGTCCAGCTTAGTGGACTCAAAGGACGAGGCGCCTGTCCCCCCGGAAAGGCAAGGCGGCCATCGGGCGCAAAAGCATTCAGTGAAGTCATTCCCGGGCAAGCGAAGCGCGACCCGGGAATCTTCCTTTGCTCGCCACAATCGGATTTCTTGCGACGGAGAAAGATTCTCGGGTCGAGCTCGAGAATGACCCACACTCCTCCGCCTCAAAGGCGACAGGCTACCGCCCAAGGCCGGGCGCCCTCATCCTGAGGACGAAGCTGGACGCCAGTCCAGCTTAGTGGACTCGAAGGACGAGGCGCCACGCTTGGAGCAGCGGTCGCGACTTTCCGCCCGTCACGCATCCGGCGGCGGAAACCTCTGGCCCGAGGCGTCGAACACCATCAGCCGGTCGCAATCGACGAAGGCGCTGCGGATCAGGCCCCGGGCGGGAAAAGCGGTTTCGGGACGGCCGGTCCCGCCCCTCGCCCGGCCCGGACCTTCGCCCGGCGACGCGCCAGACGCAGGACCAGAACCGGGACCTGAATCCCGGCCAGAACCGGGACCTGAATCAGAAATCGTGGCGAGCCACGCCTCGCCCGCGAAACTGAGGCGGAGATGGCTCAGCCTCCCACCCCTCTCCTCACCCTCGACCCGCACGACAAAGCGCGCGGCGTCGGCCGGGCCGCGCGCCAGCCGCACATCCTCCGGCCGGAAAGCCAGCGTGCAATCGCCCGCCAGCGGCAGGACAAGGGCGCCGGGCGGCTCGAAAGTCGACCGGTCGGAGAGGCGTCTTACAGGGCCGCGCGCGGTCGAAGCGAAGGTCAGGGCCAGCGTGTTGAGACACGGCATCGCCGTCGCGCGGGCGACGCCAAGGCTGGCCGGGCGGCCGAACACCTCCCCGACCGGCCCCGCCTGCAGGATGCGGCCATGCTCCAGCACGATTGTCCTTCCGCCCAGCGCCATCGCCTCCCCGGCGCTTGCCGCAGCCATCACCAGCACAGCGCCGGGCGCCAGCGTCCGCGCCATCCGGGGGAGGGCCGACAGCGCCGCCGGGTCGATGTCCGGTCCGAGTTCCTCCACAAGCGCCAGCCGGACCGCCGGTCGCCGCGCCAGCTCAACCGCCGCCCGCAGCGCCCATCGCTCTGCCGGTGACAATTCCCGCAGCCGTGCCGACGCCTTTGCCGAGAGGCCCGCCGCCGCGATCGCCGCCTCGCCGGCCGCATTGCCGACCCGCCGGCCGGATGTCGCGCCGCCCGTCCCGCCGACGATCCGGACGCAGCGCCGCCGGTCGCGCCGGTAGGGTTTCCCGTCGAGCAGCAACGCTCCGGTCGCCGGTCGGACCGCCGCCTCGATCACCCGCAGGAATTCCCGCCGTCCCGCCGCCGACAGGCCAAGCGCCGCCGTTTGGGTGTCCGCGCGGAATTCCGCCCGGACGTCCGCCAGGACCGCCTCCCGTCCCGCCGCATGTGACACCGCCCGCAGTTCCAGCATCCCAACTCCCCGCCGGCCGGCCGACATACGACACACTGTTACACCGGTGAAATTTTCGTGAGAACCCGACAGACATGCTGCCGACGTTCATTTAAACAGCATAGGACGGACACGCGTCGGAATTGCCGTCGAACTGGGAAGCCTCGGATGAACAAGAAACTGCTGTCCGGCGCCGTCGCCGCAGCGATCGTGATCGCGGGCGCCGTCGTCTTCGCCGCCCGTGGCGCCGGCGGAACGCGCGCCGGCGATTATGAGTTCGAGACTGCTTCCGTCGATCGTGGCGACGTCGCGCGAATTGTCTCCGCGTCCGGCGCCGTGCAGCCGCTCGACAAGGTCGATGTCGGCTCCGAGGTTTCCGGCAAGATCACCGAACTGTACGTCGACTTCAATTCGCCGGTAAAGCGAAACCAGGTCCTGGCGCAGATCGATCCGCAGACGTTCCGCACAGCGGTTGAATCAGCGCGCGGACGCCTGCTTCAGTCTCAAGCGGCAGTCGCAACCGCACGATCGGCGATCGAACGTTCGAAGGTAAGCGTGGAAATTGCCGAAAAGACCTACAACCGGCAGAAAGCCTTGTTTGCTGAACAGGCAATTTCACAGGCGGCATGGGAGCAGGCGGAGAGCGATTTCAAGTACGCCCAGCTCGATGTAAGAAACAATGAGGTGGCATTGCAGTCCGCGCAGGCGGGCCTTGAGCAGAGCAAGGCGGCGCTGCAGGAGGCGGAACTCAAGCTGGAGCGCACCAAGATACTCTCTCCGATCGACGGCGTCATCATCAACCGCGAAGTGAACATCGGTCAGACAGTGCAGTCCTCGATGAGCGTCGCCAAGTTCTTCACAATCGCGGCGGATCTCTCCAAGATACAGATCGAGACGGCGGTAGTTGAGTCGGACATCGGGGGGATCGACGTCGGCGACGCCGTCAGCTTCACGGTCGATGCGTTCGCCGGCGAGCGGTTCGGCGGCGTGGTGGAGCAAGTCCGGCCGCTCGGCGTCGAGCAGGCGAACGTCGTGACGTACACAGTCGTGGTGTCGGCACAGAATGCGACCGGCAAGCTGATGCCCGGCATGACGGCGAACGTCGAGATAACGGCCGACCGGGCGGCGGGCGTCCTGCGGGTGGCCAGTGACGTGACGCGCTTCGGTCCGCCGAAGGGAATGGAAGTCGGCGGCGAGGAAGACGGCGCCCCGGCCGGCAGTCAGGCCGGCGGTCAGGCTGGCGGTCCGACCGGCGGCGGGCGGGGCGGCGGTAACGGCGCCGGCGGTCCGGGCGGCGGTGGCGGCGGTCGCGGCGGCAATCCAACCGGCGAATGGCTGAAGCAGATGGGCATAGAGGAGGCCCGCGTCGCCAAGATCAACACCGAGATGCAGGGCGAGATGGAGCGCATGCGCGCCTCAATGCCCCAGCGGCCCCAGCAGGGTGGCGCCTCGGCCCTGGGCGGCGGCGGCTTTGGACCTCCCCCCGGCATGATGCAGCAGGCGCAGATGCAGGAATTCCGCCAGAAGATGCAGGCCTCGACCGACGCCGTCATGCGCCGCAATCTGAGCGAGGCGGAGTTCACCCAGTACAACAAGCTGCGAATCGAGCAGCAGGCGCAGAAACGGGCGACGGTCTATGTGCTCAACGCCGAGGGAGAACTTGAACGCAAGACCCTGGTGCTGGGGATTTCCGACGGCAGCTATGCCGAGGTGATCCGCGGGGCCGAGGAAGGCGACGCCTTCGTCGTCCGCGCCACCACCGACGACAAGCCCGACGCCAAATCGTGACGCTGGACCCCTCCCCGACGCCAGTCGCGCCGACGAGGCCGGCCGCGACGAGTTCGGCGGCAGCCAGTCCGGCGGCAACCAGTTCTGGCGCAACCCGCCCGATCGTCTCCTGCCGTGACCTCACCAAGGTCTACCAGATGGGCAATCAGGAGGTGCACGCTCTGCGCGGCGTCACGATGGACATCGAGGCCGGCGAGTTCGTGGCCATCATGGGACCGTCGGGATCCGGCAAATCCTCGCTGATGAACCTGATCGGGGCGCTCGACAGACCGACGGCCGGCGAGATGTGGATCCACGGGCGCGAGCTTTCGGCGATGAGCCGCGACGATCTTGCCGATCTCCGCAACGAGACGCTCGGATTCGTGTTTCAGCAGTTCAACCTGCTGAGCCGGCAGGATGCGCTGGTGAACGTGAAACTGCCGCTGCGCTATGCGCGCGGCGAGGCCGGCGACATAGACGCGCGCGCGAAGGCCGCCCTTGAAATGGTGGGGCTCGGCGACCGCATGGACCATCGGCCGATGCAGCTTTCCGGCGGCCAGCAACAGCGCGTCGCCATTGCGCGGGCGCTGGTCAACAATCCCCGCATCCTGCTGGCGGACGAACCGACCGGCGCGCTCGACACAAGGACGACCGCCGAAATCATGACGCTGCTGTCCGATCTCAACCGGCAGGGCATCACCATCGTCCTCGTGACACACGAAGCCGAGGTCGCGCAGTACGCCAGCCGGCAGGTGCATTTTCGCGACGGCCATATCGAGACCGATACAGCCAACCCGGCTCTCAGGGCCGGACCGGTCTGGATGGGGTCATCCAGGCCGTAAATCGTGCCCTGCACTTTGTTACAGCCGGGTTACAGCCGGCGATTTTCCGCCGCGACGGAACTTGATGAAAAACGGGTCCCGGCTTTGCGCTTCGCTTCGGCCGGGATGACAGCGGTGACGCTTGAAAAGGGGTTAGGCTCATGAGACTCGGCGTCGCGACGGCTTCGGCGGTCGAAGCACTGTTTTCCAATCCCATGCGCAGCCTGCTGACGATGCTGGGCATCATCATCGGCGTCGCCTCGGTGATGGTGATGATGTCGATCGGCGAAGGCGCCCGCGCCCAGATCGACGCCCAGATCGCCAGCGTCGGCACGAACATGCTGACGCTCAATCCCGGCGGAATCCAGCGCGGCGGACGCAATTATGGCGGGGGATCGGGCAAGCCTTTCAACGAGGCGGACGTGACGGCGGTCTCCGAAATGAGCTTCGTCGAAGCGGCGACAGGCACGCTCAACAGCTCGGTCACGGCGGTGTCGGAGGACGCCAACTGGGTCACCAACGTGCAGGGCGGCGGCGCAGCCTATTTCGAGGTCAACAACTGGGCGGTCGATGAGGGCCGACTGTTCAATGAGCAAGAGGCCCAGTCGGGATCGGCGGTCGTCGTCATCGGCAAGACGACCGCGACCAACCTCTTTCCGAGCGGCAACGCCGTCGGCCAGCGCATCCGGGTCAACAGCGTGCCGGTCGAGATCATCGGCGTGCTGGAATCGAAAGGACAGAGCGGCGGCATGGGCCAGGACCGCGACGACACGGTCGTCGGGCCGCTGTCGATGGTGCGCAACCGCATCGCGGGCGGCAGCCGCTCGGTCGCCCGCCACGTCTCGCGCATCCAGTTCGTCGTGCGTGACGGCTACGACATCCTGGAGGCGCAGGAGGAAGTCTCGGAAATGATGCGCGACCGCCGGAAGATCGACGCCGGCGAAGCCGACGATTTCACAATTTTTAACTTCGCCGACATGATAAAGCAGCGCGGCGCCGCCATGGACACGATGAGCATGCTTCTTGCTTTCACCGCGGCTGTCTCGCTGATCGTCGGAGGCGTAGGCGTCATGAACATCATGCTGGTCTCCGTCACCGAGCGCACACGGGAGATCGGCCTTCGCATGGCGATCGGCGCGCGCGGCGGCGACATCCTCATCCAGTTCCTGGTCGAGGCGGTGGCGCTCTGCACGCTGGGCGGCCTCATCGGCATGGCGCTTGGATGGATCGGCGCCTATGCCGCCTCCGAGTTCGGCGACTGGCCCATGTCCGTCAGTCCGGCAATCATCGGAACGGCCCTGGGGGCGGCGGCCTCGGTAGGGTTGATATTCGGCTTCTTCCCGGCCCGCCGCGCGGCCCAACTCGACCCCATTCAGGCATTGCGACATGATTAAGAACGCGGCGATTTCCCACCTCCTGCTGCGCGGCTCCGCCGCTGGCGCCCTGGCCGCGTCGCTGGGGGCGTGCGGGCACCTGCCGATCAAGCAGCCGGCGTTCGAGAGCATGGCCGTCCAGCGCGCCGGCCTTCCGGCCGACTGGACCCTGGCCCCGATGACCGGCGACACCAACGCCATGATCGCCGACTACAGCGTGTTCGGCGACGCCCAGCTGACCGCCTACATCCAGGAATCGCTGGAGAACAACCGCACGATCCGCGGCGCCCTTGAAAACGTCCGCCAGTCCGAGGCGCTGCTGAAACAGACACGCTCGGGCCTGTTCCCCTCCCTCAACGCCTCGGTCGGCGCCCGCACATCGGCGCCGGTGGACGATCTTGGCTCCAACTCGGACAATTATTCGTTCAACATCGTCGGCGCGTATTCGCCCGACATTCTCGGCGATCTGTCAGCCTCGATCCAGGCCTCCGTCGCGGGCCTGCGATCCACCGAGGCGACGTATGAACTGGCGCGACGGCAGCTCGCAGCCCAGGTCGCCCGCGCCTATTTCGCGGTGATCGAGCAGCAGCTCCAGCTCGAGCTCGACCGGCGCACGCTGGCGCGCGCACAGGACACCTATCGCATCACCGAGACGCGGTTCGAGGCCGGATCGGTCGCGCGCGACGAGCTGGTGCTTGGCGAATCGAGCCTCGCCACCAGCGAGGACAGCATCATCGCCTCCGAGGCCTCGGTCCGATCGGCGGTGCGGGCGCTGGAAATCCTGCTTGGCCGCTTTCCACAAAACAAGCTGACGGTCAGCGCCGGCCTGCCCCAGCCGCCGCCAACGCCGCCGCTCGCCCTGCCCGAACTCACCATCCGCTCGCGCCCGGACGTGGTGGCGGCCGAATACAACCTGATCCAGGTGTTCGCACAGAACCGCGTCGCGCGCCTTTCACGCTGGCCGCAGCTCAACGCCGACCTCGGGCTGGTGCTGGCCAACCAGACGATCAATTCAACCACCGACCTCTTCGACATTGACGGGCTCGCGCTCTCGATCGGGGTGTCGCTGGCGCAAACCATCTTCGACGGCGGCGCGATCTCGGGCCGCATCGAGTCTGCGGACGCCGCGCAGCGCCGGGCGCTCGAACAATATGGCCAGTCGATCATCGACGCGTATGGCGACGTCGTGAACGCGATCGACCAGTTCAACACCCTGCAATCGCGCTCGCGCAGCCTGCAGACGGCGTCCGACGCGGCGCGCGAGACGGTGCGGCTCGGCGAACTGCGCTACAATGAGGGCAGCCAGAACCTGCTGGACCTGATCTCGGTCCGCGACCGCGCCGATGGGCAGGAATCCCTGCTGATCTCCAACCGGCGCGCGCGCCTCGAACAATGGATCGCGCTGCACCAGTCGCTGGGCGGCGACCCGACGCAGGCCGTGCCGCTGGCGACGGCCGCCGACAGCGCCGAGGGCGCGGAGTAGACGCGGACGGCGAATTTCTCCTCCGACAAGCCGCCAGGGACGCTGGTTCTTGCAGGTGCGCTCAAGGTCGGAAGGCAGGAATTGACCCCCTGCCTCCCCTCTTCCCGCCTCCTTTCAGGGTGGGGAAGAGACATAGTCGATCAGGGCGTCGGCGACGGCGGCGCCAAGGGCGCGGGCGTCGGGCGCGGGAATCTGGTCCCAGAGTTCAACCGTCAGGCCGGGAGCTTTCAGGGCCTCCAGCGACCAGCCCTTGGATGTGCCGCCATTGATCGTGTGGGCGTAGCTCCACTCGGGCGGGGCGGCGAGCCGTTCGCGCAGGCGCTGTTCGAGAAAAGGGAGCAAGGCGATGTCGGGCGAGGCGGCGTCCAGCGGCGGGGCGTACATGATCGACTTGAAGGTGGAATGAAAGTCCAGAAACGCGACGGTGCGGCGGCCGGCCGTGTGCTGCACGATCCAGTCCGACAGCGCGCGCGTTTCCGGCTGGGTGAAGGCGCCCCAGTCGCGGTTGAGATCGACCCCGCCGCCATTGAGGCGCCAGTGGCCGCCATCGACGCCGTCCGGATTGGGCATGGGCGCAAGCAGGATCAAATGGGTCGCAAGGAAGGCGCGGGCGTCCGGATCGTCTCGCGCCAGCAGGCGGTCGACAAAACCGCGAAACGCCTCCTCGCCGGTGGTCTCGGGCGGATGCTGGCGGGTGAGCGCGACGATGACGTCTGGCGTCGTGCGGACGGCGGGGTTCTGCCCTTCCCTTCCTGCTGCTGCCGGGCCGCCGCCGACGAAGCCGATGAGGGGACGGCCGCTCAGAGAGGTCCCGTAGCGGGTTTCGGTGAAGCCGCGGGGTTGCACCGCCTGCCGCGTCCAGTCGAGGGCTGCGGCGGCGGACGAGATGGGCTGGCCGGCGACGAAGAGCGCCCCCTCCGGGAGATCGAGGGAGAGGGTCGCGCGCGATTTGCGTTCGTTGAGCGTGAGGCGGTGGGGGGCGAGCATGGTCCAGGTCCGGCCGTCCGGGCTGGTGAAGGGCGCATAGCGGTGTTCGTAGCCGGTGTAATCGAGGGTGACGGCGCGGGGACCGGCCGCGTCCGACACGATGCGGAAGGCGTACCACGGGCTGGGATTGATCCCCTCGGCGGCGGCAGGTTCGTGATCGACCGAGACGACGACGCCGCCATCGGGGGCGATGATGCAGTCGTGGATGCCGGCGGCGGCGAACGCGATGTCGAGGGCGAGGCCCGCGCCCGCGCAGATCGCGTCAGGACGTGGGCCTGGTTGCGACGTGGCGCAGGCGCCGAGCAGCACAAGGGCGGCGAGAAGACCGCCGCTCGGCGCCCGCCCGGCAGCGTCAGAATTCCTTGCGCAGGCTGACATAGAGGAGGCGTCCCGCGGCGCTGTGGATGTCGCCCAGATAGCCATAATTGGTGTCGGCGAGAGGCGGCGTCTCGTCGGTGAGATTGCGGGCGCCGAGGCGCAGGCGCGCCGGGCGGTCCGTCTCGCGACCGAAGGTGTACTGAACATAGACATTGTGCGTGGTCAGGCTGTCGATTCGCCAGATGGCGTTGTCGCTGGCGCGCCGGATGAAGGCGTCCTCGACGTCTCCCACATGACCGGCGAACCATCCGGCGCCGAGCGCCCCCCGGCGCCAGGTGAGCGAGGAGGTCCAGCGCAATTCGGGACGGCCGAACTGGCGGATCAGGCTCTCCGCGCCCTCGACGACGATGGCGGCGGCGATGCTTCCGGCGGCGCGCGCGTCGAGGATCGCCTGAGCTTCGGGAGACGGCTGCTGGTAGAAGGTCTCGAGCCATGCAGCGTTGAAGCGGACATCGAAATCGCCCAGCGGCGTATCGTCGATGGCGTAGGAGAGGCCAAGGTCGATCCCCTCCACCCGCCGCGGGAAGAGGTTGAGGTAATTGTCATTGACGAAGAGGATGTCGCCGGCAGGCGCAAGGCCCGTGCCGGCCGCGTCCGCCATGTCCTGGGCGTCAGGCGCGGCGCGCACCACGGCCGGATTGCTGGCCCCGATTGTGCGCAGGTAGTAGTCGTAGAGGATCTGGTTGTCGTCGCCGAATATGCCGACAATGTCGCGCTGGTCTATGCGCCAGGCGTCGAGGGTGAGACTGATCTCGCCATAGGCGCTCGGAAGGAAGGTGCTCTCTATCACCAGGCCGGCGGACAGGTTTTCCGAGCGCTCTGGCTCAAGAGCGAGGCTGCCCGCCCGGTTGCTGACGACCGACGCGGAGTAGGCGCCGCAGGTGTTGCCGGAAACCAGCGTCGGGCCGGCGCCGCCATTGCGGGCGTCGATCTCGCAGCGCGCCCAGTCGGTGCGGACGTTGGAGCGCTGGAGGCCGGTCTCGAAGAGCTGCTGGAGATTGGGGGCGCGGAAGCCCTCCGACCAGGAGGAGCGCAGGAGCAGGAAGTCGAACGGGCGCCAGGACAGCGCGGCCTTGGGCGCGGTGACGCCGCCGAAGCGGTCGAAGTCCTCGTGGCGGGCGGCGAGCTGGAGGTCGAGGGAGCGGACGAGCGGAATGTCCATTCCGGGCGAGACGAGCGGGATGGCCAGTTCGAGGAAGGCGGAGCGGACGGTGCGGGCGCCCTTGGTGTCGTTGGTGGCGCTCGATCCCATGACGTCGCTGGAGCGCACACCCGAGATCGGGTCGAGGAAGGCGATCGTGCCGTCAAGGCGCGGGTCGCGGTCGTCCCTGAAGGTCTCGCGGCGGAACTCGGCGCCGGCGGCAAGACCGATTTCGCCCGCCCAGAGGCGCAGGAGGTCGGGACGCGAGACGCGGATGTCGGCGAGGCCCAGCGTCGTGCGGTTGCGGCGGTAGACGTCGATCGAGATGGCGTCCAGGGCGGCGCGCGGGCTAGGCGCTGCGTCGCCGAGCGAGAACGCGCCCAGGGATCCGCCGCTGAACGGATTGTAGGCGTCCGGCGTCGCAAGGGCGAGCGACTGCTGGAAGAGGGTGTTGGAGACGGCGTTGCGGGTCGCGTCCTCGGTGTGGGCGTCGGAATAGAGGAGTGCGCCCTCCCAGTCATAGCCGGCGGCGTCGCCCCGGAGACCGGCCAGAAAGCGGGTGGAGAGGTTTTCGACCTCGATGCGGCGAAGGCCGGCATCCACGGGGCGGTAGCCGACCAGCGAAATGTCTAGACCGGCGGCCGGTGCGTTTGTAACGGCGTAGCGACTGGGCGAGCCGACAGGGCCGAACGGGTTCCAGAAATTGGTGCGGGGAATGACGATCGGGGCGGCGGCCAGTAGCGGGGCAGGCTCGCGAAAGCCCAGCGATTCGGCAAGATAGACGCCCGCCTCGGTGAAGAGTTCGAGGCCGCCCGCGAACTCATGGCTGAAGGTGGTGTAGCCGTTGAAGCGGTCGACGCCATTCTGGACGGTGACGCCCTCGTTGACGTCGTAGCGCAGGACGGCGTCGCGGGTGGACGTATCGTCGATGCAGACGCCGCCGGAGAGCTGGGAGAGGCAGCCGGGCAGCGTGTTCGGCTGGATGTGGAACTGGCCGGCGGCGTTGGTGACGGCGACGCCGCCGACCGTGATGTTTCCGGGCGTCACCCGGTCGAAGCCGCCCCAGGGCGAGGTGATGGAGGTGTTGTCGAACTGGCTCTGACCGGCCCAGTCGGCCGGCAGGAGGCGGCGGAGGTCGGCGGTGCGGGAGAAGTCGCGCTCGCTGGCGAAGATGGGATCGCGGCCCCACCAGGACCCGAAGATGGAAAGATTGGTGCGGTCCTCGTCGGCGTTTATGCCGAATTCGAAGGCGGCCGAGGCTTCTGCGGCGTCGATCCCCTCCTCCTGGCCCAGCATGAGTTCGGCGGTGAAGCCCTCGAAACCGGATTTGAGCCTGGTGTCGACCACGCCGGCGACCGCGTCCGCGCCATAGATCGCCGAGGCGCCGTCCAGCAGCACCTCGACGCGGCCGACGCCCATGACCGGGATGGCGTTGGTGTTGACGCTGACGACCGGCACGAGGTTTTCGGCCTGTGTGCCCGGGTGGTTGACCATGCGGCGGCCATTGAGAAGGACGAGGGTGTTGCCGGTTCCCAGCGCCCTCAAGTTGATCGAGGCGGTATCGCCGCGCGCGTCGTTGACGCCGCCTATGGTGCGGGTCGTGTTGAAGGCGACGTCGCCCAGTTGGGGGATGGCGCGAAAAAGATCGTCCCCGGAGGCGGCGGCGATGGCGTCGATCTCGTCGGGGCCGATGACGGTGACAGGGAGAGCGTCGGTCGCCTCCGCGCCCGCGATCCGCGAGCCGACCACCACGACCACGTCGGGGACGGACGCCGGCTGCTGGGCGATGGCGACGCCGCTCCCGGCGGTCAGGGCGGCCGAGGCCAGCAGGGCGAGCGAGACGGAAAGCGAAGCGGGCCTGGTCATGCGTCTGCGGGATTCCCGAGCCCGCCTGGTGGACATGGACGGGTCGCCGAGGAACTTTGCCGGGCGTGACCCGAAGTCAACGCGTAACCGGGGGACAGCATCGTGGAATGCGGCAATGCGTCAATTCGGCAACACGGGCGCCCGCCTGTCCGCAGGGTTATCGCATGTGGCAGCGGAGGTGTTGTCGGGTTTGACCCGAGAATACTTCTTGGTCGCAAAAATAAGATTGTGGCGGGCCCAGTTGTGGAAAGCAGTGGAAGATTCCCGGGTCGCGCTTCGCTTGCCCGGGAATGACATCGCCGACTTTCGCTTGCCCGGGAATGACTTCACGGAATGCTTCGCGCCCACAGGCGACAGCCCTGCATCGTCGGCCTGCCCTCCAGCGACAGGCGAGCGCGGGATCACGCCTAATTGAAGCATTGTTCTCAAGGAGTTGACGCAACGGCGTTGACCCGTTCCCAGCGTGCAGCGCCTATGGTGCGGCAGAACTGAACCGCCGACATTGATGGTGATCCAGTTTCGACAGGCGGTCGTCGGCAGGCTTTTGTCGGCAGGCGCGTGAGCGGACGCCTGCGGGCGCAGGCTCGCCGGAACGTGATTGACCTGCGCCGATTCGACCGGGCGACCAGAGACGGATTGTGCAGTGCAATACGTTTCACGACCATCCCGCACCGCACGGGCGAGATGGGCGGCGTCGCGATGCGGTTTAGGTTGAGTTCTGGAGTTCTGCCCATGGTGCTGGCCAAGCCAAAGCTCGTCGCCCTCGCGATCGGCGTCGCCGTGCTGGCGGCAGGCGGAGTCGCCTTCACGGCCATGCAGAAGCCCGAGGACGCCGCATCGGCGTCGCCGGCAGCAAGCCGGGGCGGCGCAAGCGCCGGGGGAGCCGGGGCGCCGCGCGGACCGGGCG
>Ga0163152_10001812_pt1 | contig 32649 bp, 26 predicted proteins | sample OliLakLV19MP8IB2_FD_148635 | JGI IMG/M metagenome (GOLD analysis project Ga0163152, IMG submission 148635) | Freshwater microbial mat bacterial communities from Lake Vanda, McMurdo Dry Valleys, Antarctica - Oligotrophic Lake LV.19.MP8.IB-2 | ecosystem: Environmental > Aquatic > Freshwater >...
GAAAGCCGCCGCGTCTTCTCAAGGTTCGAGAAGACGGCCAAAAACTTCGGCGGAATGATTACGCTCGCCTTCATTCGACAATACCTACAATACGAACTCGTTTGAGACTTTTGGGACAAAGCCTAGTTGAATCTCAGCGATCTCGAACAAAGATCTGACTTTCTTGAAGGCACCCGTCAATCTGGCGGGTGCCTTTTTTCTCGCTGCAACTTTTTCGGCAGCACCAATAAATGATTATCAAGACCAATCGTACTTGATTGTTAGGTCGCCAACATGCGTTGATCGAGTTTCAGCACCACACCTTCCGCGACCACGAAGACATTATCCGTTTCCTCCGGCTTGACTGTCGCGCAGCCTGTGAAGTCGCCGTACGCAGGCAGTACCCCGTAATCGCTGCCAAACCAAAAGCATGGCAACTTCAATTTCTTCTTGCCCTCGGGGAGTGCAATCTGTGGATGAATATGCCCCACCAACCCGTAGTGCAATTCCAAGCCCAGGGGTTGCACCCCCCGGGTAAGTGTCGCGGTGTCATGTGCCAGCACAAAAGGGGCTTCGGTTAGAGAATCTGCCACGACGCGTATCCCCAATTTCTCAAAAAGGTCCGCACGGCCCCGATCATGATTTCCGCGCAGCAACACAATTTCCAAATCGCGGTGTTTTGCTCGCCATTCCAGCAGCGACGGTTCAAAGCTGGTTGTGCCCTTGAGACTGGAATGCACAAAATCACCCAGCAAGATTAGACGCACTGCGGAAGTTCGCTCAATGACGTGCGATAGCCGGTCGAGCATCGCATGGGTCGTCTCTTCGGGCACGGGAATCCCAAAGTTGCGAAACGTCGCCGCCTTACCGAAGTGCGTGTCGGCCACCAGCAAACTTCTGCGCGCGGGCCACTCGATGAGTTTTTCGGGCAGCAACCGCAGTTTCTCGCCACGAATCGATATTTCTTGCGTTTGATCCACCATGATCTTAATGTTTGTTCAACTCCAACTTTTTGCTAGCCGTGGGCTCAAGCCCACGGTCGTTCCCCGCCGCCTTTTCCAACTGCTCCTGCATTTTCTTGACCCGCTCCCACAGCTTCTCGCTCGTCAAGCGATCGCGCATTCCATCGACCAACAAGGGAAACGACAGCGGCGAAGGTTTTGCCAACTGGCGTATTAATAATTCGCACTTGGCGATCCGTTTTAAGGCTTCCACCAGCCGCGTGTATTCAAGTTGCTGTTCCAACACCTCCCGGCGTGCTTGGCGTAGCAGCATGTTCTGCGGATCGTATTCCGTGAACACGTCGTAGAACAAATTGCTCGAAGCCTGCACTTGCCTGCCCGTTTTGCGCACCCCTGGATAACCCTGAAAAATCAGCCCCGCCACCCGGGCGATTTCCCGGAATTGCCGTTTGCAAAGTTCCGTCGCATTCAAACTGGCCAGCACGTCGTCGGCCACGCGTTCGGTGTTCCACAAATCGTGCGTGAGCGCTTCATCAAATGGTGCCGGCTCGCGGGACACGAGCACCAACCCATAATCGTTCATCGCCATCGAGAATGTAATCGGCGCGAGCCGCGACATCCGCAGGGCCAGCAGCGACGCCAAACCCTCATGCGCCAGCCGCCCCGCGAAGGGATAGAGAAAAAGGTGATGGCCATCACGATTTTTGAACCGTTCCACGAGTACTTGGTTCGTATTGGGTAGAGCCGACCAACTCTGCTGTAATTCCAACAGCGGCTCGAGGCTGCGCATCTCGGGGCTGGCAAATTTCCCCGCGCCGGCCTCAGCCAGTTTCTCGCGCATAGCTTGCGAAAGTTCTCCGGAGAGCGGAATTCGCCCTCCCAGCCAGCGTGGAATCGCCTTCGAGACTCCCTTCGCCCGCCGTACCCACGCCGTGTTGTCGTGAATCCGCACAAGCTCCAACAATTTCCCACCGAGCATAAAGTTTTCGCCGGGTTGGACTTTGCTAATGAACGATTCTTCGACCGTCCCCAACTTTGGCCCCTTGAGATATTTCACCTGCACGGCGACGTCGCTGACAATTGTGCCAATGGAGAGCCGATGAAACCGACCAATCCGTTCATTGGTCACACGATACACGCCCTCCACAAATTCAATCCGATGAAAATCGGGATAGGCTTTGAGCGACGAACCCCCTTGCCGCGCGAAGTCGAGCACCCATTGCCATTCGAGTTCCGAGAGATCACGATAGGCCGCCGTGGTGCGCACTTCGTCAAAGAGTTCCCGCGGCCGAAAACCGCCGCCGAGCGCCACCGTCACCACGTGCTGCGCGAGCACGTCGAGCGGCTTCCGCAAGGGACGCCGCGATTCGATTTTGTGCGCCAGCAGCGCATCGCGTACAGCGGCCAATTCCATCAATTCGAGCGCATTAGTGGGCACAAACGTAATCCGGCTCGGCACGCGCGGCTGATGCCCACTCCGCCCGGCACGTTGTAGCAGCCGCGCATTCCCCTTGGGACTGCCAATCTGCACAACGCTGTCGACTTCGGAGAAATCAACGCCCAAATCCAAGCTCGACGTGCAAACACAGCACTTCATACGCCCTTCGCGCAGCTCATTTTCCACCCACCGTCGCAATTCGATATCGAGTGAACCATGATGCACGGCCATCCTGCCGGAAAGTTCCGGCATGACTTTTAAGAGCGCCTGATACCAAATCTCGCACTGCGAGCGGGTATTGGTAAACACGAGCGTGCTTCGCGCTGCCGAAACAATCTCTGCGACCTCCGGCGCGAGCCGCGTCCCCAGATGTCCCGCCCAAGGAAACCGTTCGATCTCGGCGGGGATTAGCGACTCAATCACGTATTTCTTTTTGAGATCACTGGCGATCAAAGAACCCGGATGGTCTGAATCGCTGCCTAACAATGTGCTGAGCGCTTCCTCAAGATTCCCGAGCGTCGCCGACAAGCCCCACACACGCAACTCCGGTCGCAGGGTGTGCAGCCGCGCGAGGCCCAATTCCGTTTGCACGCCCCGTTTGTTCCCCAGCAGCTCATGCCACTCGTCCACCACCACGCACCGCAGGTCAGAAATTTTCTCGGGCAAGTCTTCGTTGCACAGCATCAACGACAAACTCTCGGGCGTGGTGATCAACACCTCGGGATAACGCGCGCGTTGCTTCTGGCGAATAGAAGATGACGTGTCCCCGGTCCGCTTCTCCACCAGCCAGGGAATCTGCAATTGCCGAAGCGCCGCATTCAGATTCACCTCGGTGTCCGTCGCCAGCGCCCGGAGCGGAGTGATCCACAACACCCGTAACCGACTTTCGCGCTGCTTACCTCTCTTGAATTTCTCAATCGCTGGCAACTCCGCTTGCGGTTTCGCCGTTTTCAACCACTCCGGATGTTCCGCGAGCCACTCCACCACCGCTCCCAAAAACACAGCCAGCGTCTTACCCGTCCCGGTGGGCGAATGCACCAGCCCACTCTCACCGCGTAAATAAGTTGCCCAGGTTTCTTTTTGAAACGGAAACGGCTTCCGCCCCAATTGCCGAAACCAACTTGCTAAGTAACGTGTTGCAGGGGCGTACGAATCACCCATCACGCCGTCCCCGCCGCTTGCGGCTGAGCGCGAATCATCGCACGGATCGTCTCCAGCGAATCCGCATCCTCGATCTTCAAATCCTCGCGCCAGCGCGCAATTCGCGGAAACCTCACCGCCACCCCCGACTTGTGCCGGTTCGATTCGCTGATGTTTTCAAACGCCAGCTCGAACACCAACTCCGGTGTTACGCTTCGCACGGGACCAAACTTTTCCAGCGTGTGTTGCCGCACATAACGGTCGACCTTGGCAATCTCAGCATCGGTAAGCCCCGAGTAGGCCTTGGCAAACGGCACCAATTTTCCGTCATCCCACACCGCGAACGTGTAGTCGGTATACAAACTCGCCCGCTTGCCGTGTCCGCGCTGCGCATAAATCAGCACGGCATCGACCGTGTATGGCTCGATCTTCCACTTCCACCAATCCCCCCGTGGCCGCCCCACGCGGTACGGCGAGCTCAATCTTTTCAACATCAACCCTTCCGCATGTTGCTCGCGCGAAGTTTGTCGCAAAGCAGCAAGCTCCTCCCAACTCGCAAACCGATGCGCTGAAGAGAGCAAAAACCCATGATCGGGTGCCACTGCTGGCTTGCCCAGCAGTGTCCCAGCAATCACCTGCTCCAATTGCGTCTGCCGTTCAGTGAGAGATTGCTGCCGGCAATCCACTCCCTCCAGTTCCAACAAATCAAACGCAATCAGCGCCACCGGCACGTCGCTCAGAATTTTCTTGCCCAACTGTTTCCGCCCAATTCGCCGTTGCATCGCCGCGAAGGGCAGGATCTCCCCGTCGCGGTAACCGACGATCTCGCCGTCAAGCACCACGCCATCCGGCAACTGCGCGGCCAGTTCAATCAATTCCGGAAACCGATCGGTCGTGAGGTCTTCCCCCCGTGACCAAATAAACGTCTGCCCCTCACGGCGGATAAGCTGCGCACGTATCCCATCCCACTTCCACTCCGCTTGCCAATCCTGCGGCGCGCCCAATTCCGTCGGCTCAGTTTCCAGCGGATGCGCGAGAAAAAAAGGATACGGCCGACTGATCCCCGCGTCGTGCGTGTCAGGATTCACCCAGTTGGCGAACAACACGGCCGTCGGCTCCCAATCCCCCATCAACCGATGCGACAGCACGTCGGCCTCGATTCCGCTCGCCTGGGCCAAGCCACGCACCACCAATCCCCGCGAGACCCCCACGCGAAACGAGCCGGTGATAATCTTGTGAAACACAAACCGCGTCGCCTCATCAAGCTCCGCCCACGCTTGTTCCACCACGGCTCTTTTTTGCTCCACGTCGGTCGTTCGCAAGGGCAACAACCGCTCGGTCAGCCACTGATTTAGCGGTAGATCTTCCGCCGACTCCGCCGGTGGCAGAATGAGAGTCATCGTCTCCGCCAAGTCCCCAACCACTTCATAGCATTCATCGAACAACCAACCCTCAATCCCCGCCCGCTCCGCCGACCACTCTCGCAACAACTTCGTCGGCACAAGCTGCCGAATCTTGCGCCCGCACAAAAAATAAACTGCCCAAGCCGCATCTTCCGGCGAAGCCTGTCGAAAATACATGGCAAGCGCCGCGATCTTCTCACCCGTCTTAGTGGTTTGATCGAGTGTCGTGTATAACTCAGCAAACCGCTTCATGTTGCTACCTCGTCGCCTTCCACCCCCACATCATCATCTTCTTCCGTGCCAAACTGCGTCGCGAGCGCCGCTGCTTGCAAGCCGATTTTTTTGAGATGCTCAACCACCTGTGACACATAACCGTGCGTCACCCACACTGTTTCCGCACCTGTCTCGTGAATGGCCGTCAACATGCTTGACCAATCCACGTGATCCGACAGCACGAACCCCCGATCCACCGCTTTTCTCCGCCGAATCCCTCGCACCCGCATCCAGCCCGACGCCATTCCCGTTGAGAGCCGGCCAAACCGCCGCATCCACGGCGTGCCGTTCGCCGATGGCGGCGCGATCACCAATGTTCGACTCCAATCAAAACCCTTTTCGACCGACATCACCCGCTGCACTTCCGGCAACTTCACGTCACATGCGCGATACGCTTCGCAAGCATTGATAATCGCCCCATGCCCAAAGATCGGGCCAATCGAACTATCAATCCCCGCGAGCAAGCGCTGCGCTTTGCCCACCGTGTAGCCGTACAGCAAGCTCGCTTTCCCTTGCTCTTGATTCGAGCGCCACCACGCATTGATCTCGGCAAAAATCTCCGCTCCCGGCGTCCAGCGGTAAATCGGCAAGCCAAACGTCGATTCCGTGACAAACGTGTGACACTTTACCGGCTCAAAGGCACGGCACGTGGGATCAGCTTCCAACTTGTAATCGCCGCTCACCACGCAGACTTCGCCTTGATACTCAATCCGCACCTGGGCGGCCCCGGTCATGTGCCCCGCCGGATGCAAACTTACCCTCACACCGTTGATAGTGCGTACTTCGCCGTACTCAACGAAATCAAAGTTCGTCTCGTGCCCCAGCCGCAAGCGAAATATCCCCTCCCCCTCACGCGCTGCCAGATAGCTCTCGCTTCCCCAGCGCGCATGATCTGAGTGCGCATGCGTGACCACCGCGCGTGGCACGGCCCGCCAGGGATCGACATAAAAATCTCCCTGCGGACAATACAACCCGCATTCCGTGGTACGAAGCAGTTTGGTCATCAGTGCTTGCCAGAAAAAGGAGCTTGCCAGAAAAAATGACGCTAACTCACCGCAACCGCGTCGTCTCTGTCATCATTAACAACAGGCCCTACTCACCTTGCTCCGGCGCCGGCATTTCTTCCTTCGTCGTCACCACTTTTTCCTTGTTCACTTCCTTCCACGGCTCCCGCGTCGGATCCCCCTTGTCGCCCTGTGGCACAGGCGTCTGTTGATCGCCGCTGGTCGCTTTACCACTCTTACCGGTCCCCTTCGCGTGCAACTCGTGCACATTGTCAGGGGCCTTGGGATCAGTTTCGTAGCTAACGCCTGGTTGATGTTCGTCGGGCATGATTGTATTCCTTGAAAAAGCATGAATGTGAAACGCGCCATACGCGAACTGAAAGAAAGAGAGCAACTCACGTGCCGCAAAAAATGGGCGTGACAGTTGCGTTATGACCTAGCGAAGCGTCACAATTACCTATTGAGCACGGTCGGAACCGTGCCGAGTCTGCTTGATCGCCGGTGTCGCCAGTCGTGAGGAGTCTGTTTCATGTCCATCATCGCCCCCGAGGTTCCCAAGGTTGTCAAAAATCGCGAGGTCATCGCCTGGTTCGATGAGATGGTTACGCTCTGCCAACCCGAGAGGGTCCATTGGTGCGATGGTTCGCAGGAGGAATACGACCGCATTTGCGACTCGATGGTTGAGAGCGGCATGTTCATCCGCCTCAACCCCGAGAAGCGGCCCAACTGCTTCTTGGCTCGCAGCCACGAAAGTGACGTCGCTCGTGTTGAAGATCGCACGTACATCTGTTCGCTGAGCAAGAAGGAAGCCGGCCCCACAAACAACTGGATGGCACCTCGCGAAATGAAGGCCCTGCTCACGCCAAAGTTCGATGGCTGTATGCGGGGCCGCACAATGTACGTGATTCCCTTCAGCATGGGACCGGTCGGCGGACCGATTTCGCACATCGGTATTCAAATCACCGACTCGCCCTATGTGGTCACGAACATGCGGATCATGACCCGCATGGGAACTGCCGTGCTGAAAGCCTTAGGCGACGGCGAATTCATCAAATGTCTCCACTCGGTCGGCGCGCCGCTGGCCGAAGGGCAACCAGATGTCGCTTGGCCCTGCGCGACCGATCCGAAGGACAAATACATTGTTCACTTTCCCGAGGAGCGCGCGATCTGGAGCTACGGCAGTGGCTACGGCGGCAACGCCCTGCTTGGCAAGAAGTGCTTCGCGTTACGGATCGCCTCGGTGCTAGGCCGCGAACAAGGTTGGCTGGCCGAACACATGCTGATCACCGGAGTGAAGAATCCCGAGGGGGAGAAAACCTACGTTGCCGCCGCGTTCCCCAGCGCGTGTGGCAAAACAAACTTCGCGATGCTGATCCCCCCCAAGGAGTTTTTGGACGAAGGTTGGGAAGTCACCTGCGTGGGGGACGACATCGCTTGGATCAAACCGGCGGAAGACGGCAAGATTTACGCGATCAATCCCGAAGCCGGTTTCTTCGGCGTCGCGCCGGGGACCAATGAAAACTCCAACCCCAACGCGATGGCTTCGATCCGCGAGAACACGATCTTTACTAACGTGGCGCTCACCGACGATGGCGACGTGTGGTGGGAAGGAATGACCGACAAGCCGCCAGCGCATTTAATCGATTGGAAGGGGAACGATTGGACGCCCGACAGCAAGGAAAAAGCGGCCCACGCCAATTCGCGGTTCACGGCTCCGTTGTCGCAGTGTCCCTGTGCCGATCCCGAGTATGATAATCCCCAGGGTGTACCGATCTCCGCGTTTATCTTCGGCGGTCGTCGCAGCACGGTGTTGCCGCTGGTTTATCAAGCGTTCAATTGGGCGTTTGGCGTGTACACCGCCGCAACCATGGGGTCGGAAACCACCGCCGCCGCGTTCGGCAAGCAGGGCCAAGTCCGCCGCGATCCACTGGCGATGCTCCCCTTCTGCGGCTACCACATGGGCGATTACTTGGGGCATTGGCTCGACTTCGGTCGCAAGCTCCCCAACCCGCCGCGAATTTTCAACGTCAACTGGTTCCGCAAGGACGCCGACGGCAAATTCCTCTGGCCGGGATTCAGCGAGAACATGCGCATCTTGAAGTGGATCGTCGGCCGGTCGAAGGGCAAGGCGGCGAGCATCGAAGGCCCCTTGGGTTGGATGCCCCAATACAAGGACATCGACTGGCGTGGCCTCGATTTTTCGGAGAGTCAATTCGAGCAACTGATGAGCGTCGAGCGGGGCGAGTGGATGCAAGAGATCGCCTCGCACGATGAACTGTTCTTCAAGCTCTACGACCGCCTGCCGAAGGAGTTGACGTTCATCCGCGAGCTATTGCTCTCAGGCTTGTGGCGCTCGCCGGAGCATTGGGACATGACGAAGTGAGGCCAAATTAGAGGTAGCAAACTCTAATTGACTCGGTTTTTGCGAGGACGTACTCTTAAAGTATGGATTACCGCAGCATTATCACCATCGAACCGGGCAAACGCTCCGGCAAGCCCTGTATTCGTGGCATGCGAATAACTGTGGGTGATGTGCTTGACTATCTCGCAGGAGGCATGTCCAACGAGGAGATTTTGGAAGACTTCCCCGATCTGACACGAGACGACATCCTTGCCTGCTTGGCTTATGCGGCCGATCGAGAACGCAATCTTCTCATGGTGCCTCCCAAGTGAAGCTGCTTTTCGATCAGAACTTGTCGCATCGACTGGTCAAGTTGCTTGCGGATATCTATCCAGATTCTGAACACGTTCGACAGCTAGGCATGACGAGAAGCGACGATGAAGGCATTTGGGAGTACGCCAAATCGAACGGATACGTTTTGGTTACGAAGGACGAAGATTTTCATATTCGTAGCAACTTGTTTGGCCCTGTTCCTAAAGTTTTGTGGATTCGCAGCGGGAACTGTTCGACAGAATTGGTCGATTCGTTGCTGCGGAAGAACTATCCCGATATTGAAAACTTTGTGACGCAGTCCGAATCTGGATTTCTCGTTCTACAATAATTGGCATGATCCTAGCCGCGACAGGGCACCGACACGAAGTTTTGGCGTAGCCGCGACGCGACGTGTCGCAGAGAACCTGCTGACAATTTATCACTACTGCGCAGGCTTGGGAGCAGATTTTATGTCGGGCGGTCTCACTCCCTCTTCCACCAGCGGCTCACCACTATCAACCAGTAGATACCCGGCCCAGAAAAAGGGATGACCCGCCGTGGGCAAAGCGGTCGTGTCGGGTTTCAACTTCACGCGGGGTTCGAGCGCCGGTTCGAGGGGCAATTCTTTCGCGACTTCGATGCAGCGCTGCCAGGCTTCAGCGGCGGAGGCGCGGGGCAATTCTTGCACGAATTCGCGGAGCAGTTCCAGGGTGGATTGCCCTCCCACGCGCCACCGGCTGAGCAAGATCGTTTGCGCGCCGCTCGACATCAAGCTACAACTGGCGAGGAACAGTTCGCTCCCCGGCGGCATCGAATCGTCGCGACGCCGGGAGGCCTTGCCCCCTTTCTCGGCAATCGTGTGTGCTCCGGGGAACACCAACCGCTGCGGACCGATGCGCGGTAAGTGGACCCAAGCCCCCAGTTGCCCCTCGTCTCCGCGCCCCAGGGGAAGCGGCGACCACGCGAAGGGCTCCGTGCGTTCGATGTCGAATTCATCCAGCACGACCATCGCATCGAGCGCCGTGGCCACCACGGGTGGTGAAGCGGGTAGGGGTGTGGGCAGGTCAATCAAATGGGGCATCGCGGCCTGCAAGTCGGCTAAGTGGGCTGCGCGATCTTCGTCCTTGTCTCCGGGCACGATTTCGCTGCCAACGATCGTTGTGTGTTGCACTCGTCGCCAGGGAACCGTGTAGCCCAAGGCCAGCCCCATCGTCGGCACGACGCGCACTTTGGAGAGCGTGGTGAGCGTCGTGACTTGGCCTTCCGAATTGATTGGCAGCGCCGCAAGCGGCACGTACCAAACCAAACCATCCGGGACGACGATCAACTCCTTCATCGAAATCGGATCAAGTGACGAACCTTCAAAAAGCGATTGGAACAAAACTTGTCCGGATTCTTGCCATTTCGTGGAGCTTAATTGCTTTTCATCGAGTGCGCTGTTGCGGTCGTTGTTGCCAATATCTCGCAAGAAGACGCTCAGGTCGCGCGCGATCGCGGCTGTGGGGCCACAATTCCAGACCGTCGACGCGCTGTCGGTCATGAGGAAACCCAGCAGGCCGTTGGATGTTTCATGGAACACAACCAGCGCTTGGCCGGGTTGCAAGCGCGACTGAACTTCAACGACCGGCACCGTGGGGGGGAACTGAAACTCGCTCGGCACGCGGCTCAAACTCAGTCGAGCCACCAAATTCTCGCGTTCGTGGAGATTGTCCGACCAAGCACGCCAGAGCTTGTCGAGCGTTTTTTCGCCTCCTTTGTCGAGCGTGGGCTGCCATTGGGTACGAAGTTGTTGCAGGAGCGTTTCGCCCTCCTTGGAGAGGTCCGCATATTCGGGGTAGCGCATGAGCAGATCATTGCGCAGACCGCGCGACGCGGGGCTGAGCGTGTTCTCGGGAGATTCCAATGTGTCGCGAATCGACGCCAAGCGTCCACCCAGAGCCAGCGCGTTGAAGAACCGGCGGCGTTTGGCGAGGTCGGCGACATCAATCGCGGCCGCTTTTTCCTTGCGTTCACCCAACGCGGCAATCCAGCGGTCGTAGGAATCGTCGAGCGGTGCTTTCAAGAGCGCCAGCGTATCCAAGGGACGAAACGCCCAATCGCGCGGGGTCGGATCACTCAGCATCGTGCGATAAATTTCAATCGCGGGGCCGGCACGCAGGAACTGATCGTCGAACCAACTGTTGGCGGTTTGCAACTGCATGAAGCGCGTGGACATGTTGTAGTGCGTGGCGATGGCCGTACTGAGCACGTCGATGGCCGAGTCTTTACCCATCTCGGTGAGCACGCGGGCTTCGAGATAGCGCGACCAATTGCCTAAAAGTCCCGCAGCGGCATCTCCCAACCGCGATTGGCCCCCTTGCAACGTGGTGGCGGCTTCTTTCCAATTGTCGTCCAGCATCCATTCTTCAGCGCGCGTAAAGCAAAGCCGTGCGTAGATATGCCAGAACCGCTCCCGCTGGGCCCAGGCCGCCGCCGCATCGAGTACGGGAATCGGTTCGGGATTTGGCGCGCCGAGCCGATTCATCGCCATATAGCGGAAGGCTTCGTCGATCACGCCAGGGTCTTCGTAATAAATTGCCGAGATGCTCGCTTCGAGAAACAGGCGGTCGGCGGCGGCGGCCTTGCCGGCCTCCATCGCCAGCCGGCCTTGTTCTAACAGCGACACGCCGGTGAGCGGATGGTCGAACTGGCCGGCGACACGTTCCGAGCGTTGGAGCCGCTGGTAAGCTTGGTCGAGGTTGCCTTGCCCAGCGTAGGCCAAACCGAGCAACAAATCGGCCCAGGCGTTCGACCAATGATGCGGGGGAGCGATGCCGCTGGAGAGCTTGTTCACCAAGTCGCGCGACAGGGGATCGTGGGGAGCCAGTGGACCGAGCAATTCATTGCGACGCCGAATCGAAAGCGCCATCGCGCGGACGATTTCCACGACGTCGATTTGCCAATACTGCAACTGTCGTAGCACACCGCCTGATTGAGCGACTTGGCTTTGAGTATTCAGATCATCGCCGAAGCTAATTAACATCTGCGAAGGAATATCGCCGAGCGTGAACTGCCGCGTGCTGGGCCCCCAAGGAATCGCCTGGCGGGCTCGATTGAGATCAGGCCGAGGAGCCGCTTTGAAATCAACCGAGAGCATCCACTTGGGATACTGCAAAAACATCGCACAGGCTTCGTTGAATTGCTCGAGGGCCAGTGCCGGTTGCCCTTGGTGGTAGAGCACTTCGCCCCACATCGCGTGATAACAGATCGCATCGATCCAACGCTGTGTGACGCCAATACGGACGGAATTCTTGGCTTCGCGGATCAACGTCCGCTGGGCATCGCGATATTCACCACGATAAATGTCGTAAACCGCCTCGTAGTAGAATTGGCTTGGCACGGTATCGGAAACGGCCACGGTTCCCTGCCCGAGGGCCGAATTTCCGAAAATTGCCCCGACGAGAAGCGCACTCAACAGAGCGCTCGGGCGTAAGAGTTTGAGAAAGATCGCTAGCACGCTGCTTCTCCCTGTGCCCCGATGGCTGTTCCAAGACCGTGGCTGCTAGCTAGAGTGCCAGCCAAGCCGCGTCGTTTCATTCTATCAAGCTGTCCAGAAAAGGCGATTTCCCCCTAAGAAAGCGGCGTGTTTGTGCCGTCAAGTTGCCCTCGGTGGGCGCGGGTGGCCTGTTGGTTTCCTCGGTTGCTGGCAACGGCAGCATGTTTCCCACGCAAATTCTTCAGTCGGTGTCAAAGTTTAGGGGTCAAGGCGACGATAACGATTATGCACGCCGGTAACACGGCAAGGGTTTGGTGAATGTCCCTCCGTCAGGAGCAACGATTGTGAAAACCTCGTCTGCAAAATTCCGCTTCAATACCACCACGCTCGGGAGTGGACTGTTGATACTCGCGTCACTCGCGGCCACGGGTTGCCAAATGGACATCGCCGGCCAGACCTTGCCCAGCGGCCATTATTTATCCGATGACGTGCAGTATTACGCACCGGGGCCGGAATTCAAGCTCGCCCGCGAAGCTGCGGCGCTCAAGGAACAGTCGGCCACGACGATCAGCGAACCTCAGCAATAAGTTGCGCGGGATCGTCGGTCAGGTGCCCTGTCTTCCAGTTTTTTCTTTCTCGATCACCAGGTTTACAGCGAGATTTCGATTTTTGCCGCTTGTCGCTAACGGCGGCTCCGAAGTTAGTGGCAAGGTTGGGGGGGACGGCACCTCAGTGGCAGACGTCTGAGGAGCGCGAACGCCAAGTTTCGCGTACCTCAGACGTCACTGCCCGGGGCCTCGACCAAATGGCTGGCTAACCCTGGACAGCGAGTGCGGGTTTGGCTGGAATGGGTTCTTCGGCAACAAACTGTTGTCGCAACCATTGCGACATTCTCACGCTTTGCGATCGCCAGGCGTTCCATGGGTAATAGCTATAGCGATAGCTTTTTTCGACGTCGGTGCGAAACCGCACTTTGAAATCGAACTCACCAATGCCCAGGTCGAGCACACGGTCGCCACGCTCAAAGCTGTCTTCGATAAATCGCGCGAGCAGCACTTTGCCAACGCCTAATTCCCGTGCCGCTCGGTCGTAGCCCATCCGCAGGCCGAAAACTTCGCCCTGATGGTGGTAGTTGTATTGAAAAGCCAATGCCTTGCCACCCACGCGGAGTATTGCCAAGTCGAGCATTCCGAGTTGAGCGGCCTCGGCATGACAATCACGCAAGAACGGCAGCACCTCGGTGTGGCAAATCGTGTTGCCATTGTCAGCGCTCGCTTGCCAACTGCGTCGCGAGACATCGACACATTCCTCGAACAGATCCCAACGAGGATTGCCATCTCCAGCAACGGCAGCCAGCGGCCGATGGCGAACGAATTCGAGTTCGCCCAGTTTTTCGAGGTTACGTGTTTGGCGGCGAATTTCATGGCGCCATTTCTTACTGAGGCTGTTGAGGTACGTCTCCCAATTAGTCTTCGCGAATCGAATGAGCGAAGTCTGTTGGTAGAGATGCCGTTGAGGTTTCCAGCCAACCGCTGACATGGCCCGGCCCGTGACCTCATGATCGTGGGGATCGACGCTACTCCAGCGCAGATCGATCATATCCCAATCACGGCGGGTAGAGCGGATGTGCTGGAAAGCCATGAACATGGTGGCCGAGGGATTGGGCCCCAACGGACCAAACCACATGCCCCAATCATGGAGCGGATAAGTGAGAACACGAACCTTATTGAGGCGATGCGATTCCTCGACGACGCAGAGGGGCACGATGCCAATCACGGTTTCATCCGAGCGAACAATTAGCACCCTCATCCGACGATTTTCACCAAAATGCTTCCAGAACGTGACGAACCAGTTGTAGGTGTGGAAGAAAGAAGCCCGCGGCGTCTGCAGAGCCAGCGCATTCCAAGCCGATTCATAGGTCTGCAGTTGGTTCAGGTCGTTGATTTCGACAATGTCAGCCATGGCCGGTCTCGAAAAGACGAAGTTGAGCTTGCCGTGAAGATCAATCATTTTGCAAGGCCCGTGCCAAGGAGATTTTGCTAAACTAGGAACGAGGAAATCAGGCAAATGCCTGGGGAAGTCTCACATGTAGGGTGTAGCGTTTTGGCATCATGACGCCCGAACGCATCAATTTTTGTTGGGGAAAACGAGAGACGAAGTGCTACAATCCGCCTGGAATCAATTGATCGCCGCGATCCACGCCAGTGGCCAGCAAACCGTGATCGCGGTCACGGGGGGTGGCAGTCTGGCGATTGGCCAACTGCTTAAGGTGCCCGGTGGGTCGCGGACCTTGCTCGAAGCGGTCGTGCCTTACGCAGCCACCGCCCTCAAAGCGTTTCTCGGTGGCACGCCCGACCAATTTTGTAGCGAAGCCACGGCGCGCGCGATGGCGATGGCGGCGTGGATGCGGGCCCGTGAATTGGCACCGGAGACCGATCCTCACGCCCTCATCGGCATCGGCATGACGGCGAGCCTCGTCAGCGCAAACCCCAAGCGCGGCGAACATCGTATTCATCTCGGTGTGCAAACCGCTGGCAAAACCGTCTCATTTTCCTTGAGTTTGACCAAGGACTTACGGAGTCGCGCCGCGGAAGAAAAGCTTGCGACCAAGCTATTGTTACTTGCTATGGGCGAAGCTTGTGGGGTCGATGCTTCCACCGTCCAAATTGCTTTTCAGAAAAAACTGAATGGTGTGGAGCAGATTGTTCGCAGGGAGCAAATCGCCGAGCCAGCTTGGACGCGATTGTTGTTAGGCGTGGAACAACGCGTAAGCGGCTCCACGACAGCAACATTCCCACCAAAAATCATCTTTCCAGGTGCGTTCAACCCGCTCCACCAAGGTCATCAACAGATGGCACGCTTCGCCGCGGAGCGCTTGGGCGGCGAAGTCGTTTATGAAATTTCGATCACGAACGTCGACAAACCGCCGCTCGATTTTATTGAAATCAACGAACGTCTCACGGGAATCAAGCAGCAAGACCTTGAACAAAAAATTTTACTCACTGCCACGCCAACATTCCGCGAGAAAGCGGCGCTGTTGCCGGAGTCAACATTTATTGTCGGCATCGACACTCTCATACGGATTGTCGATCCGCGCTATTACGGTGATGATGAGCGCCAACGCGACCAAGCGATTCAGGCGATTACCGCTGCAGGTTGCAGGTTCCTCGTTTTCGGTCGACAGCTTGACGGCCAATTTTGCAGCCTGAGCGACGCGAAACTACCTACCGATCTCCGAGCCATCTGCGACGAAGTCCCGGCGAACGACTTCCGTGAGGATGTGTCCTCGACGGCTTTGCGAAAAAAAGAGAACTGATGGCTGCTTAAAAATCAGTTCTTACCGCTCGACTCGATTGGCTTACTCAAGTGTTTCGATGGCGGTAAGCAAAGCTTGCGGCGAATGAACTTGAACTCGCGATTTTTTGAAATCTTTCTCATTCCTGGTCACAATAACGTCGGCCTTTCCTTGATGAGCGGCTTCCGCCACGACGGCATCTTCAAAATCCGTGAACTGTGAATTGGTCGCGGCTTCGAGCACTTGACGATTGACCGGTAAAACTTCCAACAGGCTCAGGAGCAATTGCACTTGTCTACGAGCATTTGCTAAACCACTCGTTTTGCGTGCCAAATAAAAAATGGTTGTGACTGAAGTCGCACAAACGCAGCCCTGAAGAATGCCCGCCTCAACCAAAGCCAATATTCTTGAGGCAGGTTCGGCAAAGGGATCCCGATCGCAAAGCACATCGAGCAACACGTTTGTATCGAAAGCAATCTTCATCGATATTTGCCAGACAGGTACTCGTGATAGCCTTCCTCGCTTACTTCCGACTTATTCAAAGAACCGCGAAGTTTCTTCACGGTGGGCGTCATTTTTTCGCTGCTGGAAGATGTCGTTTGTAAAAGCGTGAAGTATTCGCCGACAACTTGTGACAGCGATTTCCCCGTGGCTGCCGCATACCGCTTGGCGTGCTGTATCAGTTTTTCTTCGAGACGTAGGGTAAGTTTCGTTTGCATGAACGAGCTCCTGGACGTACAAATCCTATTTGAGTATACGTCACCGCATCCACCCTTGGCAAACCTGCTTAAGCTCGAATTGCGGTTCGGCGGCATCACTTTTATACTGGTGAGTTCGTTTTCAACCTGATTCGCCTAGTATTTCACCAGACTGCCATGACCGGTTCCAAATTCATCATTACCCTCGCCGAGGCCGAGCTGCCGCTCTTCGTCGGCATCGACGTGGGTGGCACTAACATCAAGCTCGGTTTGATTGATAATCGTGGCCGCACGCTGGGCTATCATTCGATTCCCACGGAAGTCGAGCGCGGTCCCGACGATGCGATCGCCCGGATGGCGGCGGGCGTCAACCAACTTTTGGAAAAAGCAGGAGCCAAAAAGTCCGCCGTCGCACGCATTGGTTTGGCAACGCCGGGACCGATGGACATCCCCGCAGGCATGTTACTCAAGCCAGGCAACTTGCCGGGATGGTGGGACATTCCCATTCGTGAGCGAGTCGCCAATGCCTGCGACCTGCCGGTACGTTATGCGAACGACGCCAACGCCGCCGCCTTCGGCGAGTATTGGCAAGGGGCGGGCAACAATTCGCGCAACATGGTTCTGTTGACTTTGGGCACGGGAATCGGCGGCGGCATCGTGCTCGATAATTATTTGGTCGAAGGCGCGCACAGTTGCGGCGCGGAATGTGGGTTCATCATTATCGATTCGCATCCTGAAGCTCGGCTGGATTCACAGAAACTCACGGGGACGCTGGAAGGTTATTGCGGTTCGTACGGCGTTGTCGGCCGCGCGCGAGAGGCTTTGGCAGCGGGTCGTGATAGCAGCTTGGCCGCAGTGCTGCGATCCGATGGCGAGATCACGCCGTTGGCGATTGCCGACGCTGCGGAAGCTGCCGACCCATTAGCCCTTGAAGTCGTCATGGATACGGCCAAATATTTGGCGATTGGGATCGTGAGCTTGATCCATATTGTCGATCCCGATAGCGTGGTGCTTGGCGGGGCCATGAATTTTGGCGGTGCCGGCCACCCGCTCGGGGAGAAGTTTCTCCAGCGCATCCGCGATGAAGTCCGCCCGCGCATTCTCTCCGCTCTGCGCGAATCGCTGCGGATTGAATTCGCGCGACTCGGCGGTGATGCCGGCTTTGTCGGTGCCGCAGGACTGGCAAGGCTGGAACACCGACAGAAGAATTCACTGTAAATTCCTGCGACACGTCGTGTCGCGGCTAAGACCGCTCACCCCTGACCTCCGACCCCTGACCCCTTCCCGCATGACCGCACCTCAATATATTCGTAATTTCTCGATTGTCGCTCACATCGACCACGGCAAGAGCACGCTCGCCGATCGGCTGATGGAAATCACCGGCACGGTGAACTCGCGCGACATGAAAGAGCAACTGCTCGACGACATGGCCCTGGAACGGCAACGCGGCATCACGATCAAAGCCCACGCCGTGACGATGCACTACACCTACCAGGGTCACAAGTACGAATTGAACCTGATCGACACGCCGGGACACGTCGATTTTCAGTATGAAGTCTCGCGGTCGCTTGCGTGTTGCGAAGGGGCCGTGCTGCTCGTGGATGCGTTCCAGGGAGTAGAGGCCCAAACGGTTGCCAACGCCTACGCGGCGATGGAGCATGACCTCACCATCGTGCCGGTGATGAACAAGGTGGACCTCACCCACGCGCGACCCGACGAGGTTAAAGCGGAGATGGAACACACCCTCGCCGTGAATGCCGACGAGATTCTGGGTTGCAGCGCGAAAACAGGCATGGGTTGCAAAGAGATTCTCGACGCCGTGATCGAGCGTGTCCCCGCGCCCACGGGCAATCCGAAGGGCCCCTTGCAAGCGATGATTTTTGACGCGGTCTACGATGAGTATCGTGGCGCGATCACCTACATCCGCGTGATGAACGGTACGATCACCAAGGGCCAGAAGATCAAGTTCCTCCAGCAAGGGACGGTCCACGAAGTGCTTGAGTTGGGTCATTTTGTCCCGCATCGCAAGTTATCGACCAAACTCGCGGCGGGCCAAGTGGGCTATCTCATCTGCAATATCAAGACGCTCGACAAGGTGCATGTCGGCGATACGGTGAGCACACCCGACGGCGAAGCAGATTTGAAACTTCCCGGCTATGAAGAGCCGAAACGGATGGTCTTCTGCGGGCTGTATCCCTCTGACGGCCAGGATTTCAAGCAGCTCCGCGAAGCGCTCGACAAGCTGGTCATTAACGATCCCAGCTTTGAGTTTGCCCCCGAAACAAGCGACGCCTTGGGCTTCGGTTTTCGCTGTGGTTTCTTGGGTCTCTTGCACATGGAGATTATCCAGCAGCGGCTCGAACAAGAGGCCGACATCGATCTCGTGCAAACGGCTCCCAACGTCACCTATGAAATCGTCAAAACGAATGGCGAAGTGATTGAAGTTCACACGCCGCAGGATGTGCCCGACCTCGGGGACATCGAAGAATTTCGGCAGCCGATTGTCCGGGTGAGTTTCGTGCTCCCCACCGAGTACATCGGCGGCATCATGAAGCTCTGTAGCGACCGTCGCGGGACATACGTGCGCACCGAATATCTGTCCCCCACGCGGGCCATGTTGGTGTACGACGTGGCGCTCGCCGACGTGATCTACGACATGCACGACAAGCTCAAGAGCACGACTCGTGGCTACGGCACGATGGATTACGAGCTCTTGGGTTACGAACCCGGTGAGCTTGTGCGGATGGATATCTTGGTGAAGAACGAGCGTATCGACGCGCTCTCGATTGTCTGCGACAAGCGCGATGCCGATTCGCGTGGCCGGGCGGTGATCAAAAAGCTCAAGCAGGAAATTCCGCGACATATGTTTGAAGTCGCCCTGCAAGCCGCCATCGGCACGCGGATCATCGCTCGCGAAACCATCTCCGCCATGAAGAAAAACGTGACGGCGAAATGCTACGGCGGCGACATCACCCGCAAACGTAAGCTCTGGGAAAAGCAAAAAGAAGGCAAGAAGCGGATGAAGTCCATCGGCTCGGTCGACATACCCCAAAAAGCCTTCTTGGCGGTGTTGGAAACGGGCGAGGAAGAAGGCAAGAAGAAGTAGAAGTGGTTTTCCGTTTCAAAGCGAGTATAATAATTCCTAAGTGTTCATCTGTAATGGGAACCGTGCATGGGGCGATTTAGCATGAAACTGGAACTCGCAAACTTTGCCGATATCGTTCGCATTGAAAGTGGCGATATATCTGCCGACATGCTACGTCGTTTTGAGTGCGAAGGCGTGGTCGATACCGGGGCAGCTCATTTGGTCATTCCTGGTGCTGCCATGGAAGCGCTGGGCTTGGAAGAAGTCTGGCAGGCTAAAGTACGCTATGCCGACGGGCACACCGCGAGCCGACCCGTGGTGAAAAAAGTCTGGCTCAGGCTGTGCGACCGTGACGACGTTTTTTCGGCCGTCGTGGAACCCAATCGGGATACTGCTCTCATCGGCGCGATTGTACTTGAAGCTTTGGACCTTGTCGTCGATTGCGTCACGCAGAAACTTCATCCGCGCGATCCCCACCAGATGCTTACCGAAATGGAGTAATTTGTGCGACGTATTACCATGCACTTTACGGATGAGACAAGGCAGATTCGCGATTCTTAGGAACCCGCTGGCGGTTCGTCCGCCGAGGGCTTTGTCGAAGCCGTCCAATGCCGCATTAAGACATAGATTACACAAATCGCGCTTAAACTATAGGCCGTTCCCGCGGTCCAAATGAGCAACTGCGACCGGCCGGCTAGATCGAGTTGACGAATTGTCAGAGACGCGGAAATGATGAAAAAGGTCAAAAAGATCGTGCTAAAGCCTACGACGAATGCGCGATCGACTTCTCGATAGCGTTCCCCTTGGCTTTCCAGCCAATGTTCCCAACCGTCCAAGGCACCAATTCTCGGCTCAACCACTTCCCGCAAGTAACGACCCGCGCGGCTGATATTGCTCTCCTCGGCAATGAAAGAAAGCATCAGGGCCAGCAACAGAAATGGAATCGCAGCGTTGGCAAATGCCTCGGGATACGCGGCGGCCAAATAGCCCGCGGCGAGCACGAGGAACATCCCCGTGATTAAGAGCCAGAAAACGCGCGATTTCGACTCGCTAATTTCGGCACGTAAGGCAATGTACTGTTGCTTGGAAAAGTCGTCGGGACTCATGAGAATACCTCCGCCTGACTGAAAAGAAGCACCGGTGGCACAAAAAGAAAAGCAGCCCGTGGCGAAGGATGTCTCACCTCGCCGAGAACTATATTAGTCCGCCGCCAGCGCTTGCACAACCACTTTGGCCAAGTTCCATGGCTTGCCAGTCAGATCGTGGGAGTGCGAACTCACGGAGTTCGTACTCCCACGCAGGCTCGTTGACGGTTAATTTGAAGCTTGCAGATCTCGACTCACTGACCGCAAGCACAACTGCCGTCCATGCTCGGGCCCATCATCGCGCTGCCGCCGTAGCCAACCGACATCGGCATGCCCGTGCAGCAAGGATCACAAGGCTGGGGGCAGCACACGGGTTGGCAAACCGGTGCGCATTGTTGCATTTGGCCAACCATCGGAGCTGCCATTGTGGAGCCGCCGAACAACCGATTGCGGCAGGCACCACAGCCCGTGGCATTGAGGATCAAAACAGTCATTGCGACAAACAACAAAGTCTTTTTCATCACCTGCATTGTCCCCACAAAGGGGACGCTCCGTTCACGTGGTTTGCCTGGTGGCAATGGCAAGTCCGGCGCGAACGAGGATTCACGCCGAGCGAATTAAGATTTCTCCACACAACCATTGCCCCCGGTGTGGCGTTTGGCAATCATCGCGTTGCATTTTTGCCTCATTTTCTCAGTTTCGAGTTCGTAACGTAGTGATCGTACCGGAACTGTCGCTCAAGCCGTTCTGTCAGAAGCGTACAAGCCGATTATGCCGCGCAAGAGCGCAGTTGCCTGTCATAACGAAACGCGCATGAATGCCGCTTAGGCATGACGGCGGAAAGAAGTCAAACCGAAAAGCGCGAGGCCAACCAGCGCGGCAGTGCAGGGTTCAGGAATCGTGGCGTCGGCCGAGCGATTGACTCCTGCGTAGTTCATGATCGAGCCAATCGCGAATGTTTGGCCTGCTGCATCGCCGTCGTAAGCCACGATGGGCATACCGTCACACATTGTGAAGAAGTTGTGAACGAAATTGATAGGCACGCTGTTGAGAGCCATCCAGCTAAGATAGTCTGGATCCAATTTTACAACCTGGATTTCACCATTCTCCGAAATAATAAAGTTTTGTGGGGGCCACAGAAGAGAACAAACACCAGCTTCGCAAATCGTTGGAGGATTTAATACAACATCGATGACCGACGGATCATCAACGTCGGGAATGTTGTAGGTTGGCAGCTCCGATACGGGTGGCACTTCTACCACTGGGTCGCCAACGATGGGTCCGCCGATAACTGGATCAACCACGACTGGATCAACCTCAGGAGCAGCCGGTGATTGAGGAAACACAGGTGGCGCGTACATTTCCTCCCTAAGCCTAGCCCAACTCTCGCCAAGATCGATTTCCACCGGCGCAGTTCCCAGGCAATCACCCAAGCAGGCTCCGCGAGACAACATGCCACTCGAAACGTCGCCCACGGAGCCGTCCACCAACGGATCTTCGCCCTGGATGTCGAGCGCGAGGTCTGTAAAACCTGGCCCTAACAAGCTGTATTCGATCTCGGCAAAAATTTGTGGACCCGTGCCCGCCAACCCTGGAGTGAGCAGCGAAGAAGCAAACATTTCGGCAACAGCGTCGTCACCAATCCCCCGTGCAGTGGCAACGACCCACCGTCCGTCAGCGTTCAGAATTTGTGCATCTGAAAATTTGATGACGCCAGGATTGCTGCTTGTCAACTTCAGGCCAATTCCACCATTTTCAAAAGCATGATTCTCCGTGCCGCCGTTGTAGATAACGCGCAACTTGCCGGTATCGCCAAATTCCAGTGCTGGTTCAACAACCTCGAGCGAGAACATTCCTGAGATGGTAGGTTTTCCTGGACTTGGCTCTTCAAAAACGGGCTCTTCAAAAACAGGTTGATTGACGGCAGGCTCGTTAATGATAGGTTGGTTGGTAACAAGTGGGTTGGTGACTGGATTGACTGGCTGCGGTTGCGGTGTAACGGGTGGCAGAGGTTGATACTGAACTGGAGCCGTATACATTTCCGCCTTCAGGCGCGCCCAACTTTCACCGAGATTGATTTCGACGGGCGAACTGCCTGGCAGACATTCTCCCAGACATGCTCCGCGCGAAAAAACACTGTTAGAAACGTCTCCGAAGGCACCATGCACGACGGGATCTTCACCCCCGACGTCCAGGAGCACATCGGTGGCACCGGAACCCGAGACAATGTACTTGATCTCGGCAAAAATCCTGGAACCCGTGCCGGCCAGTCCAGGACTAAACAGCGAGGCGGCGAATAATCGTCCGATGCTGTCGTCCGTGATTCGATCGGTGGTTGCAATATCCCAACGACTATCGTTGAGAATCTGTGCATCAAGGAATTTGATGACTCCGGAGTTGCTGCTGGTTAACTTGAGATCAAGTCCCCCTTGCTCGAAAGAGTAGTTTTCCAGGGCCCCGTCGTAGATCACGCGTAGCGTGCCAATATCACCCACTTGAAGGGTCGGCTCGACGACTTCCAGGGAAAACAGGGCCGCCCTTGTGATTGCCATCGAACACAAGCCAATCGTCGCCCAGACGAGCGCCTGGAGGGTTATCAGCCAGCAACATTTCATGATGAGTTCTCGGAATGCGATTTAGGGAGAATGCCGGGAAAAATCCCGCATGAGTTTAGAAAGGCTGATTCGCGCAAAGGCTGTCACGCGACAAATGTCGTTATCTCTAAGTAGTTCCGAAAAAGTCCTCTTCTAACGCTTAACTAACCAAAATTGCCGCCGTATTCGCCATATAATAGCCTCGGGAACTCGTACTCTTGAATTGTGAACTACTTGACCAAATATCTGTATTCAACGTTATACATGATTCTGGGCACATTGGTGCTGGCGCTGGTACTTCGGACGTGGCTGGTGATGGGCCTCGTCGAACCGGTATTGGTTGCGGGAAGTTCGATGGTCCCAACTCTCAAAGGGCCTTCCTGCTCGATCACTTGCGAGCACTGCGGACAAACATTCGAGATCGGCACCGAGTTTCAAACCAATCGGATTGAATGCCTCGCTTGCGGTTTCGCGGAAAATTCGGCGGAAGGCTTACCCGTCGAGCGCGGCGATCGCTTGGTCGTGGATCGCACGGCGTTTCAATTCCGCCAGCCCCAGCGCTGGGAGCCGGTTGTATTTCATTCACCCGCTGATAGCCAACTCACAGTCAAGCGGATCGCTGGCTTGCCAGGGGAAAAAGTGGAACTCCGTGACGGCGACATTTGGATCAATGGCCAACTGGCGACGAAGAGTCTGGCGGAAATGCGTGTGCTAGGGCAACTCGTTCACCAGGAAACAGATGTCGCGCCTCGCTGGCATGGCAAGAGTTGGCATCGCAATGACGGTGTCTGGCAAATCGCCACAAGTGACGACGAGTGGCACTGGCTGGGCTATCGACATCCGCGCGGCGAACCGATCACTGACGACACAGCGTACAATGCTGGTCTGACGCGGCGCGTGTTTCCAGTACGTGATTTATCTTTGTCGACAAGCGTTCATGTCCGAGGGCAGGGGGAACTGGCGTTGCGCTTCGACAATGGTAGCGAACAGTTTTCTTTGGAGGATAAGTTAAATAGCGATGTTTTTCTAGAGCTTTTTGCCTTCGATCGCCGCTGCCAAGTATTTCTAGACGGCAAGCTGGTTGCTTGGAACAAATTGGCCTCCATCACCAAAATTGTTGGAACTCCCACGCCATTTGCTATTGGAGCCAAGAATCTCGATGTCGCACTGAGTGACTTGCGATTGTATCGCGACATTTATCACGTCTCGCAGCATGAAGAGCTTGGCATGGCCGAACCCATGACACCGATTACCCTCGGCGCGAACGAAATATACGTATTAGGTGACAATGTGCCAGTTTCGCTCGATAGCCGTCATTGGGGCCCCGTTCCGCTGCGATTGATCGTGGGCCGACCGCTGGGCGTCCGCTAGCACCCTGAAAGGCCCGAGATTTAAGTTTCCCGTGCGACGGAATTTTGGCTATATTGCCGGTCCGCTAGCGAAGTGCTGGTAAAGGCATTTAAGTAGAGCTTTAGAGTCGCTAAGCCGCGAGCGGCTTGATTAACTATGGCAAAGAAAAAGTCCCCTCAATATCGACGCCCTGAACCCACCCCGGCGGTGACCGTTGAACCGCGACCGGCCGGCAGTGGTTCGATCGCTTTCCGTGAGACAATTGAATCGATCGTGATCGCCTTCGTGCTCGCGTTTCTGTTTCGCACGTTCGAGGCTGAGGCCTTTGTGATTCCCACGGGTTCGATGTCGCCTTCGCTGCAAGGTCAACACAAGGACGTGCATTGCAGTGAATGCGGCTACCGCTTTCGCACCACGGCGAGTACCGAGGGAGAAGATCGTGATGCGATGATCGCGCAGATGCGATCAACCAATTCCTTGCAGCAACGAGCCGACTTGGAGCGTCGTGTGCTCGGCGCGGATACCGTCGCAGGCATGTGCCCCATGTGTCGGCAAACCATGCTGTTCCGCACGGACAATCTTCCCGAGAATCTGCCGCCGTCGATTTCCACCGAGAACGTTGAATTTGAACCCAGCTATCCCGGCGACCGCATCTTGGTGAACAAGTACGGCTATGACTTTCACGATCCCGAGCGCTGGGACGTTGTGGTGTTCAAATTCCCCGGCAACGGCGAGATGAACTACATCAAGCGGCTCGTTGGCTTACCCAATGAAGAACTTCAGGTGTATCACGGTGACATTTTTATTCGGCCGCTCGACAAGAGCACCGACTTTGCCATCGAGCGCAAGCCGCCTCACAAAGTTCAGACCATGCTCCAACCGGTGCATGATACCGACTACGACCCCACGATTCTGTACAAGGCGGGTTGGCCCTTGCGGTGGAGCGATGCCACGACAGCGGGCTGGGAAATCGTCACGGAACCCGGCGAGCAAACCGTTTCGCAACAATTCAATTTCACTTCCAAGGAAAATCCCGCAGCCGATGCCCCGGTGGCTTGGTTACGCTATCAGCACCTCTTACCGAGCGACGACGATTGGGCCATCGCTCGGCACTTCGCCGCAACCGGCAAACATCTTGTCGCTAAAGACGAATGGCTCGCCGGCGTCGTGCCCGAATTGATTACCGACTTCAATCCGTATAATGCGCGGGTGCAGCGCGAGCAACTCTATCGGGCACCGTTGCAGGTCGAGCCTTACCTGATGGGCATGCAATGGGTCAGCGATTTGGCCTTGGCCGCGGAAGTCGAGATCCACGAGTCCCGGGGTGAACTGTTGTTGGACTTGGTCAAAGCCGGGAAGCATTTTACTTGTCGAATCGATTTAAGCACCGGCAAGGCGACGCTGGAAATCGACGGTCAGCCCAACTTTTCCCCGACGGCGGACACACCGCTCTCCACTACTGGCGATTTTCGCTTGTTGTTTGCCAATGTCGACGAGCAACTCATGTTGTGGGTCGACGGCGATTTGATTCACTTTGGCGATGGCACGAGCGCGGCGATCTATGATGCCGACGCCGTGTTCGGCGGCCGCGAGCAGGCGATTCCCAAAACTTCCGACGACGATGCCGGCGATCTTTCGCCTGCCGGTATCGGCGCGCGGGGTGCATCGCTCACGGTGACGCGCCTCGAAGTCCTCCGCGACATCTATTACATCTCCGCGCGTGCCGACGATCCCGCTTCGCCGCCGCGTTGGTATGGCCCCGGTTATCACACCGACTATGTCCGCCCTGATTTCCCTGCCGAGTTGCCGGATGGCACGCAGCAGGACGCCCTGACTTCCGAACGTCAGTTGTTCCGTGACCCAAGCACCTGGGATCGGTTCTTGACCCGACACGCCCGCGAGTTTCCCGTCGCGGAAAAACAGTATTTCGTCATGGGCGACAACAGCCCGGAAAGTCTTGATTGCCGACTCTGGAAACGGGGCAACGATTTGAAAGGCATTCCCGGCGGGTCGTATCTCGACGAGCGGTTGCTCACCGGCGAAGCCATTTACGTATTTTGGCCTCATTCGTGGGGCAGTATCCCGGGCCTAAACAAACTCCCCGGCTTTCCCAACTTTTGGGACATGAGGATTGTGAGATAAATGGCTATCGGCTCTCGGCTATTGGCGATCGGCAAATTGATCTGGCCGATAGCTGACAGCCGAGAGCCAACAGCCCAACTCGTCATGGAGGACGAACAAACGTGTCGCTATTGCGTGCCACTGGATTGGTAAAAAACTACGGCCGTCGCCGCGTGGTGGATGGTGTTGACTTTGCCGTCGAACGCGGCGAGATCGTCGGCCTGTTGGGCCCCAACGGTGCCGGCAAAACAACCAGCTTCCGCATGACCTGCGGGATGATCGAACCCGACGCGGGCCAGGTCATGCTCGCGGGTCAGGATGTGACCGATTGGCCCATGTTTCGCCGGGCTCGCGACGGCGGGATGGGCTATCTCGCCCAGGAATCGAGCGTCTTCCGCAAACTCTCCGTGCAAAACAATTTGCTCGGCGTGATGGAAATGCTCGGCATCGACCGCAAAACCCGCCGCGCGCGGTGCGACGAACTCCTCGAACAGTTCGGCATCACCAAACTCCGCCGCAGCAAGGCGATGTCGCTCTCCGGCGGTGAACGGCGACGGCTGGAAATCGCTCGTTGCTTGGTGTCTAATCCCGAAATCATTTTGCTCGACGAACCCTTCACCGGCATCGATCCGGTCACTATTGCCAGCATTCAGGAAATCATCCGCGATTTGCGTTCGCGCGGAATTTCGATTCTCATCACCGATCATCAAGTCCGTGAGACGCTGCAAATCACCGACCGCAGTTACGTGATTCGCGCGGGCCAAGTCCTTTGCCATGGCACGCCCAACGAAGTGCTGCAGAACAAAGAAGCCCGCAAGCACTATTTCGGCGAAGGGATGGACATGGGCGTGGCAGCGCCGCGCATGACGACAACCCCCGCGACCGAAAGCCGCCTCGCCGCCTTACGCGGCAAACTCACGGGCCGTTTTCATTCGCACGATGACGAAGCGGCGTAAGTTTTCAATAGCCGTGATTCATTGAATCGCGGCTAGTTGCTTGCCGCATCGCCATCTACAATAGCTGCATGAGCGATGAAGCTTCAACCAACTCGGCCCCCGCGCCTGACTCCCCCGCCCCGTTGCGGAGCGTGCACACCTCGAATCTGCCGCAAATCTTTGCCGAGGCGGGACTCTCGCTGCTGGTCACAACCTACCAAGCGGGCAAACTCGTCATCTTGCGCAACAACCAGGGCGTCCTCAATACGCACTTCCGCAATTTCATGAAACCGATGGGGCTTGCCGTGAGCGGCGGCAAGCTGGCCATCGGCTGCAACATCGACATCTGGGAATTTCACAATGTCCCCGCGGTCTGTGCGCGCTTGGATGCGCACGAAGAAAACAAGGACACCGGTTTTCACCACGACGCCTGTTTTCTGCCCCGCCGCAGCCACACCACCGGCGACATTCAGATTCACGAAATGGCTTGGGTCAACGAAGAGCTGTGGTTCGCCAACACCTCATTCAGTTGCCTCGCCACGCGGAGCGACACTAACAGCTTTGAACCGCGCTGGCGACCTAAGTTTGTCACGGAACTCGTCCCCGGCGACTACTGCCATCTCAACGGCCTCGCCATGCGCGATGGCCGCGTGCGTTACGTGACCGCGCTGGGCGAGACCAACACCCTGGGCGGCTGGCGGGAAAATAAACGCGACGGCGGAGTTTTAATCGATGTTGATTCCCACGAAATCATCGTCCGCGGTTTGTCGATGCCCCACTCGCCGCGCTGGTATCGCAACAAACTCTGGCTCTTGGAATCGGGCAACGGCAGCCTCGGCACGGTCGATCTGAAAACCGGCCGCTACGAAGCCATCGCCGAACTCCCCGGCTTCACGCGCGGCATCTCGTTTTATGGACCGCTGGCGTTCGTCGGCCTCTCGCAGGTCCGTGAGTCGGCCGTGTTCAGTGGCATTCCGCTGGTCGAGCGCTTGGAAGAGCGCACCTGCGGCGTGTGGGTGATTAATATCGAGACGGGACAAACGGTCGCGTTTTGCCGCTTCGAGGACGCCGTACAGGAAATTTTCGCGGTCGAAGTCTTGCCAGGAATTCGTTTCCCTGACTTGGTCAACCACGACGCCGAGCTCATCGGTCGGTCGTATGTGCTGGGCGACGAAGCCCTCGCCCAAGTGCCGGCAGAGATGCGCTCCAGCAGTTGAACCACGACGACACAACGAGCACGACGAAAGAGACATTCGCCTTGTTTTTAATCTCGTCGTGCCCGTCGTGCCGTTGTGGTGACTGCATTGGATTTTTGCCTTGTCGGAAGGTATGCTAGTTTCTTTCGCTCAGCAGCACTTTTCATCAACCTCGGGCCGTGCCCATGCAGAATTCGATTCGCACCGTTCTCGTCACCGGTTGCTCGACCGGCATCGGCCGGGCCACCGTCGAGCTGCTCGCGGCGCGCGGTTTTCAGGTGGTTGCTGCCGTGCGCGATGCGCGGCATTTCGCCGAGCTACAATCGCTGCATAAGAACATCAAGCCGCTGTTGTTGGATGTCACTTCCGAAGCAGACGTGGCCCGCGCGGTAAACGAGTTGCGCGCCGTTGCCCCACAGGGTCTCTATGGGCTCGTGAACAACGCCGGCGTTGGTCTGCCGTCGGCGGTGGAACTCACGACTCCCGACGAACTGCGGCAGCTCTTTGAAGTGAACACGATTGCCCCGCTCCGCTTGATCCAAGCGTTTTTACCCATGCTGCGGCAAACCCGAGGACGGATCGTGAATGTCACTTCCATGAACGGCGCGCTCGCGCTGCCCATGGTGGGAGCCTACTCGGCAAGTAAGTTCGCGCTCGAAGCCCTCTCCGACACGCTACGCGTCGAATTACGCCCTTGGCGAATCTCTGTCAGCACGGTTCGTCCAGGACAGGTCCGCACCGCCATCTTCGATAAGGCGGGCGCGGCGTTGGTGACCCGCGTTCCCGCGATTCCCCCCGAGTTACGCGCCGTTTATGAACCCATGTATGGACAGGGCGCGTATTTTAACGAGCGTGGTGTGAATTCGCCAACTCGCCCGGAAGCCGTGAGCAAAGCCATTTTGCGCGCCCTGACGGCGCGCTGGCCGCGGGCCCACTACCACGTCGGCATTGACGCCCACGTGATGAACTTCGCCAAGCGCTACTTCCCCACGCGGCTCCTCGACCGTGTGCTCGCGCGTGTGATGGGCACATTGCGGCGGTTGGACTAAATGACTTTTCCAATCTCCCTCCCCGGTACTCCGGGGAGGCCACAATACTGAAATACAGCGGGGAGGGTCTTTCCAGTGAATCGTGCGGCTTACGTGGAAAGAAAATTGGAAAATAAGTTTGCACCCTGAAGCCAATAGACTTACAATCCAGGCGTCTGCTCTGGTGCGCAGCTAGGCAACGGGGGAGCAGCAAGGAACCTGAGGCTTTTATGGCGAGCTCTTCTTTTGGGGAGTCTTCAAGACTGCGCATGCGGGCCCACTCCTCCGCCCACCGTTCGTTTTGCCGTTTACCCTACGCGCGTTCCCTGCGCTGCGAGCACCTGGAAGACCGCCGCCTGCTGGCGCTGCTGACGGTCACCACCGACCAAGATGTGATCGATTTCAACGACGGCCAGACATCCTTGCGAGAAGCCATCTTCCCCGCAAACATCGTCCAGGGGGCGGATGAGATCGTCTTTAATTTCGGCAACTCTAACCCCGCGACGATTCTGCTCACGCAAGGGGAATTAAAGATCGAGGACTCGCTCACAATTACGGGGCCGGGGGCGGAGTTACTCACGATTGACGCCAGCGGAATCGCAAGCGTCGGAAGCAGCTCGGTATTCAATATCAGTGATCGCAAAGTCGCCACGGTGATTGATGTTTCAATCGAAAGACTTACGCTGACCGGTGCCCAGAATTCAGCCATCAGAAATCAGGAAAACCTGACTTTGACTTCAATGACACTCTCGGGCAACAAGAGTATCTCTGGCGGGGCACTTTGGATGGAACCGGCATACAACTCCTCTCTGATCAGCTTAAATGTAATCGATTCAACTTTTGTTGATAATATTTCCACAGGAGGGGCTGGCGGCGCCATCTACTTTCGTGGCACAAGCGGTCGATTATCCATCCAAGACTCGGTTTTCTCTGAGAACAAAATTGAATCAATTGAATTTGGCTTTGGAGGAGCCATCTATGTCTCAGGACTTAGAAATCATGTTGAGATCATCGATACGCATATTGAGAATAACTCCGCGCGGAATGGTGGAGGAGTATATTTTTATGGCTTAGACGGAGATGTTCACATCATCGGTTCGGATATCTCACGCAACAAGGCTTGGTCTCAAGGAGGAGGTATCTTTGCACATGTAGACTCACTAAATATCGAACGCTCAACAATAAACGAGAATGTTGCAGGGAACGACTCTCATTCGGCCTCTGGAGGAGGGCTTAGAATTTCTAGCAGTGGTGAAGTTGTTATAAACGAGTCGACGATAAGTGGTAATTCAGCTACCTCGTACGGAGGAGGGATTGACGTAGATGGCGGAGTTCTAACTGTCACCCGAAGTACGTTTTCAGGGAATTCGAGTAATTATGGTGGCGCTATTTTCTCTCAAGCCCTAGTTCTAGAAAACAGCACCATTAGTGGCAATTATGCTCGGAGAGTAGGTGGAGGCATTAATTCTGGTGGTAGGCTCACAGTTACCAATTCAACTATCGTTGCTAATTCTGCCGGCTACAGTGGAGGTGGCATTTCAGCCATAGGATTATTGTTACAGGGTACTGTTGTTGCAAGTAATGTTGCTCCCACAAGGCCTGATCTGTCTTATCGTCTCCCCGGAATAACATCCGGGGGGATCACTTTGCGACACTCCCTCATCGGCACGAGCGTCGGCACCTTGCTCACCGAAGCCCCGCTCGGTTCCCCCGACACCAACGGCAATCTCATCGGTGGACCGATTCACGGCATCATCGACCCCCTCCTCGGTCCCCTCGCCGACAACGGCGGACCGACCCTCACCCACGCGCTGCTCCCCGGCAGCCCCGCCATCAATGCTGGCGATCCGAGTGCGGTTGCCGGTAAATTGGGTGTCTCCCTGTTCGACCAGCGCGGCGAACCGTTCAACCGCGTCTTCGACGGCCGTATCGATATCGGCGCCTATGAAGCCCAATCACTCATCGTCGATACGCTCGTCGACGAAAACGACGGCGATTATTCGCCAGGCGACTTCTCACTCCGCGAAGCGATTGCCCTCGCCAATCAAATCGTCGGCGCGAACACCATCGCGTTCGATCCGGCACTCGCCGGCGGCACGATTCTGCTGACGATGGGCGAACTCAAGATTACCGAATCTGTAGATGTGATCGGCCTAGGAGCGGAGTTGCTCACCTTAGATGCCCAGCAGCAATCGCGCATCTTTCACATCACTGGCATTCGCGCTATTGTCAGTCTTGCTGGATTGAAATTAACAGGTGGAAGAACGAGTGGTGATGGAATAAGTTTTGGAGGAGGTGCGATTTATTCCTCGGTTGCGAGCTTGTCTATCGAGCAAAGCATAATCACCGGCAATAGCACATTAGGTAATTTTTCTCGGGGTGGAGCAATTTTGACTAGCGGTTATCTCACCTTAAAAGATACAAACATTAGTAACAACTATACCCTAGCTAATGACGCTGATGGGGGAGGCTTTTCTGCTCTTAAGGCGACGTTGATCGATTGCAGACTTGAGAACAATCGTACCTACGGTTCAGCTGCTCAAGGAGGAGCCGCTTTTTTGGGCTCGAACCGACTGTCACTCGAAGCCAGCGGTACTCAATTTCTAAGTAATCGCACATTTGGCCAAGGTTCTGGCGGTGGTGCGATCTTTAGTTTTGGTTCAATTACGATTTCTGGAAGCCGTTTCGAGAACAACTCAACGACGGGGACGAGTGCCAGTGGTGGTGCCATCAATTCTGAAGGCGTTAGCCAAATTCTCACCATCGCATCTAGCACACTTGTCAAGAACTCGACCAACGGTGATGGTGCGAGAATGTCCCTCCGTTAGTTGAAAAGCCGGTTCCACCGACGTTCACAATATCACGCGGACTTCTGCTCGGCGTCAATGGTCTTCGTATCGAGCACGTCGAGTTGGCTCACCAACAGGTGCAGCTG
>Ga0163152_10001820_pt1 | contig 32568 bp, 30 predicted proteins | sample OliLakLV19MP8IB2_FD_148635 | JGI IMG/M metagenome (GOLD analysis project Ga0163152, IMG submission 148635) | Freshwater microbial mat bacterial communities from Lake Vanda, McMurdo Dry Valleys, Antarctica - Oligotrophic Lake LV.19.MP8.IB-2 | ecosystem: Environmental > Aquatic > Freshwater >...
GGAGGCGTTCTGGCAGGCGCTTGGCAGTCGGCTGATGAAAATGTCCCCGGAGACACACGACGACCTGGTGAGCCGCTCAAGCCATCTTCCACATGTCGTGGCTGCGGAACTGGCCTGCTATGTCCTGAGCCCCGCACACCCCAAGGAACAGGCGATGCTCTGCGCCAACGGTTTTAAGGACACCACACGCATCGCTTCCGGATCCCCTGAAATGTGGAGGGACATTTCGCTGGCCAACCGCAAAAACCTCAGCCGGGTGTTGGGCGTTTTTCTCGAGGATCTGGAAGAATTCAAGATCGCCCTGGATCAGGGGAACGAATCCGCCGTTCAGGAATTTTTTGAGAACGCGAAACTACGCCGCGACTCCTGGCAGGAAAGATCGGCCTCCCTTTCACAGGAGTAATTCATCCATCAGCCCTGTCGAAACTCATGCCCTTACCGAACGCCATTTACATCGAACCGCTCGATCACCCGATTTCTGCAGACGACCAGCCGTTGGAAATCACCGTGCCCGGCTCCAAAAGCATCACCAACCGGGCTTTGATTCTGGCGGCTCTCGGAAACGGAAAAACCATCCTGCGCGGTGCTCTCTGGAGCGAGGACACAGAGGTCATGGTCCAGGCGTTGATGAAGCTGGGCTTTCAAATTTCAGAACCAGAAATCGATCCGGCGGAAGCCTGCAACCGGACACTGAGAATCGAAGGGCTTGGAGGAAGGATTCCGAATGGCGGCAGCAAGAATTCGCCATTGGAACTTCACGTGGCCAATGCGGGAACCGCAGCAAGATTTCTCACCGCCCTGGTTTGCCTGGGTGAGGGGTATTTCCGCCTGAGCGGTGTCGCCAGGATGCACGAGCGACCCCAAGCTGCGCTGTTTGCCGCCTTGCGGTCCCTGGGCTACGAAGTTTTTTCAGAACACCAAAACGACCGTATGCCGGTGATCGTCCGGGGTGGCGGACGCCTCACTGAAAAGCGAAAATGCGTGGTCGGCCAGGAGGAGAGTTCACAGTTTGCCTCCGCTCTGCAACTTTGTGCGGAGACGGGCAACTGGGAGATTTTGCCACAAAACCCTAAACTGGCTGAATCCCCTTATCTGGCGATGACCCGGGAGCTGATCAAAGTTTTCAAAAAATGCCCGAGCGAGTTTCAAATCGAACCGGATGCATCAAGCGGCAGTTATTTCTGGGGTGCGGGACACCTCTTAAGCGAAGATCTGCGAGGCCCCACGACCCATGCTGCTTTTCCCGTCCGGGTCAAACACTGGCCGTCCTCCGGCTGGCAGATTGACAGCGAATTCCCCAAGTTCCTTCCGTTGCCTGAGATTGTCTCCCGCCAGCATGATCTGGGTGACAGCATCATGACCGCAATTGTGATGGCTCCGTTTGAAAAACACGCGACTGAGTTCACCGATTTGGGAAGACTGAGGGTTCAGGAATGTGACCGTGTGATGGCGCTGCACGATGAACTGCGCAAATGCGGTGTGGCGGCGAAAACAAACACCACCGGGGAAAACCTCTGGATCGAGCCTGCGCCTGAAGGGTTGAAACCCGCGAGCATTGAAACCTACAACGATCACAGAATGGCGATGTGTTTCGGGATGTTGTCCCTGGTGTCGCCCGGTCTGATCATCAACAATCCGGCTTGTGTCAAAAAAACGTTTCCAAATTTTTTCCAGAAACTGGCGGCATCAGCCCCGTCCGGCTTCGGCGCGCGTATCCGCGACGCGGCGACCGGTGCAGTATTAACTTCCGAAGAACTCTTTGCCGACTAACTTTTAAATCAGTGAGCAAAAACATTGTCATAGCAATCGACGGCACCAGCGCGAGCGGGAAAAGCACAAACGCGCGTATGGTGGCGAAAACCCTCGGCTACATTTACGTCGATACCGGAGCGATGTATCGCACACTGGCCTGGTATTGTTTGCAAAAAAACATCGACGTGCACGAAGCCAAAGCCGTGGCCGCAGCGTGCAGAAAATGGAAAACGGAACTGACGTGTGATGGAGGCCAGTTGCGACTCAAGGTGGATGGTTTTTATCCTGAAAAAGAGATACGGACCGAGACGACAAGCGCGGCAGTCCCACACGTGGCCACCGTACCCAAAGTGCGTGAATGGATGAAAAAGACCCAGAGAGACTGCCTCCGGTTTGGAAGCCTGGTCATGGAGGGGCGTGATATCGGGACCAATGTTTTCCCGGAAACGGATTTTAAATTTTACCTCGACGCATGTTTGCAAGAACGGACAAAACGCCGGGCAGCCGAAGGGGTGAACGAAAACCTCGCCGCGCGTGATCAGAAAGACAGCCAGAGGGCGGCAGCACCGCTGATGATTCCGCTGGGAGCGATGATCATCAACAACTCGGGGCAAACTCCTGCGGAAACCAGCGGTTTGATCATCCAGGAAATAGAACGCCGCCTGGCCCTTGGCAGCGGCCACTGACGGGCCACCTCACCAGCGCCGATGAATTTCTCCTATAGATGCGGCTGGAGCCTGTTCCGCTTGATGTTCCGCACTTATTTCCGCTGGAACATCAAAGGCGCCGGAAATGTTCCCGCCACGGGACCGATGATCCTGGCGTCGAACCATGCGAGTTTTCTCGACCCGCCGCTGGTGGGATCAGCCCTGAACCGCGACATCCATTATCTGGCTCGGGAAAGCCTTTTCCGGTATCCGGGCATCGGCATGTTATTACGTTCCTGGAATTCCGTGCCGGTGGATCGTGATGGAGGCGGAGCCGGTGGTTTGCGTACGATCATCTCCCGGCTCGAAAGCGGCAGCGGGATCATTCTTTTTCCTGAAGGGACACGGACCGTCGATGGCAACCTTCAGAAGGCCCGATCAGGGATAGGCTTGATTGTGGCCAAGAGCACCGTCCCGGTAATTCCAGTGAGGGTTTTTGGAACTTTTGCGGCCTTCGGTCGGCATCACCATTTTCCCCGGCCCAGACGCGTGGGGGTCAGTTATGGTCAAGCGCTGCATTTCACGGAGCTGCGTGCGGAATTTCGGAAAGCTTCAAAAGTTCGTCAGAAAGAGATTTACCAGGAAATTGCCGACACGATCATGTTGGAAATATCGCGTTTAACCCCATGAAATGGCTGTATTCAGGAACATTTTCATCAAAACAAGAGGGTGAAAATCTTTTGAATGCCGGTTGCGAAACAGGTTTTGAGGCTCATGCGGGGAATAAAACCAATTGATTTTGCGAAATGCTATGCTACAACACGCTCCCCTGTTTCGGGATGAGCTGAACGGGAACCAAGGTTTTTTTATGTCACAGCATCGCAGTTTAAGGGCGGCCAGCACCTCTGGCTCCAAGAGAAATGTTTTGAAACGTTATGAACGCGTGGAACTTCTGAAAAAGCGCGGGCTATGGAAAGACGGAGAACGGGTCACCGGTTTGCGGAAAACCAAACCCGAAGCCTAAAATCGTAAATTTTAGCTGCGAACCTTGAAAGTTCGACTTCAGAAATTTCTTGCGGACGCCGGGATAGCTTCAAGGCGGGCAGGAGAAGAGGTCATCCTGGAAGGACGGGTGGAGGTCAACGGCAAGGTCGTGACCGAACTCGGCACCAAGGTCGATCCTCTGGCTGACCGGATCAAAGTCGATGGGCGCGCGGCCAAGATCAAACGGAAGCTTTACCTGGCGCTGAACAAACCCGGAGGTTACATCTGCACCCGGAGCGACGAGGGAGGAAGGCCCACGGTTTATGAACTTCTTCCCACCGAATGGAAAAATGTTTTTTCAGTCGGACGCCTCGATTTTAACACCGAGGGCCTCCTCTTCCTGACGAATGACGGGGATTTCTGCCTGAAACTCACCCACCCAAGATTTCAGGTGCCGAAAATCTATCGTGCCGTTGTCGGAGGCAAGGTAACATTTGAAGACCTGCAGGCATTCCAACAAGGGGTTGAGGATCTTGGGGAAATACTGAAAGCGAGACGGGTGCGTCTGATATCCTCTTCAAACTCCCGCAGCGTGGTGGAATTGGAGCTGAAGGAGGGCAAAAACCGGGAGGTTCGCAGGATGTTTGAAGCGCGAAATTTTCAAGTGGAAAAACTTCAAAGGATCAAGATCGGTTCAATCAAGCTGGGTGAACTTCCGGTCGGAAAATGGCGGACATTGACAGAACCTGAGATTAAATCTCTACTCTCAAAATTATGAAACGGACTCTTGGGTGGGGCACCTCGATTTACCTGGCAACTGCGGCTTCTGTCGTGCAGCTCCTGGCCGCCGATCCTGGAGAGGTAACGACAGACACGATCAATGTACGTGGCCAGCCAACGGTGCAGAGCGAGGTCATCACCAAGCTCAAGAAGGGTGAATCGGTCACCATTTTAGAAGAAGTTGCCGCCTCAAAACAGAAGGGGGATGAACCGAAGCAGTGGTATCGCATTGCCATGCCCCCCAACACCCCGGTCTGGGTCTCAGCCCAATACGTGGATGCCACCAATAAAACAGTCCTGGCCAGGAGATTGAATGTCCGCAGCGGTCCGGGGGAAAATTATTCCGTGGTCGGTCGGTTCGATAAAGGTGAAACGATCCAGGAAATCCGCAAAGTCAACGACTGGATGGAAATCCAAGCTCCGGCCAATGCATACGCATTTGTCGCCACCGATTTGATCACCAAGGGTGGAAAACCGAATGCTGAAACCACGCCAACGGCAGCCAAAGTCACCGCCCCCCCTGTTGTGGTGGCGCCGACAGCTGTGGTGGAAAAACCGGTTGAAACAAAACAGCCTGAAGCACCGCCCGTGACCGAAGCACCTCCTGCCGTGCAAAAAGAGACGGTCAAGGCGGAGAATATCAAGGAGACTCCGCCTGTGGTGGCTCAGGTGGAAACGAAAAAAGAACCCGCGCAAGCTGAGGTTCCTCCCGTTGTCGCCCAACAGCCGGCCCCGGTGGTTGCCGTGGCACCCGCAATTGTTGAACCCGCAAACGCGACCCAGGTCAAGAGGATCGTCAAACGCGAAGGATTTGTCCGCCGCTCAACCAGCATTCAGTCTCCAACCACCTACCGGCTTGAAAGCGAACAAACCGGCAAAACCATCAACTATCTTCATGCGCCCGAGGGCGAGAAATTGATGCAGGATCTTCTGAAGGAGTATGTCGGCTATAAAGTCCAGGTGACAGGCGAGGAAGTCATCGACCAACGCTGGCCCAACATACCGATGATTGAAATCCAGTTGATGGATCTTTTTCCGTTGTGAACAATCTCATAGATGGCCGTGCGATAGCCGAAGAGATTCATGGTGAGACCTCCGAAGCGGTAAAAAAACTGAAAATTCTCGGCGTTGAGCCATGCATTGTTTTCGTCCGGGTTGGAGATGATCCGGCATCCAAGGTTTACGTCGGGATGAAGGAGAAAGCCTGCTCCAGACTGGGTGTCACCAGCCAGACTCATATCCTTCCTGAAAACACCAGCGAGCAGGATCTGCTCAAGGTCTTGGCTTCATTGAACCGGGATCCGTTTGTTCATGGGATTCTTGTCCAGGCGCCGTTACCGAAACATATCGATTCAACGAAGATTTATTCCTCGGTCTCTCCCCGGAAAGATGTGGACGGATTTCATCCTGAAAATGTAGGCAAACTCATGTTGGGCGACCGGACAGGATTTATTCCTTGCACACCGGCAGGGATCCACGAGCTGTTGATCCGGTCCAAAGTTCAGATCGAGGGGAGCCATGTTGTCATACTTGGCCGGGGAAACATTGTTGGGAAACCGATGGCGGCGCTATTGATGCAAAAGGCCAGACACGCCAACGCCACCGTCACCGTCTGCCATTCCCAATCCAAAAACTTGGAAAAACATTGTCTCCAAGCGGACATTCTCATTGCAGCCCTAGGTTCCCCTGAGTTCGTCAAATCCCACATGGTGAGGGAAGGTGCGACAGTGGTGGATGTCGGGGTCAATCGTGTTCTTGACGCCTCTCATTCGGGCGGATCCTGTCTGGTGGGAGATGTCGATTTTAAGGCAGTACAAAAAAAGGCCTTCAAAATCACACCCAACCCTGGTGGAGTGGGGCCGATGACCATAGCCATGCTTTTAAGAAACACAGTAACCGCAGCTCAAATGTCCAAAAAATAAAATGCAACCATCCCGAATCCTACCCGATCTCCAGTGCTCATTGATCTGTGAAGATGTCCGCCAGGAAGTCACCGGCAACTTCATCCTCATTGGGGTCATCAATTTTGTCCGTGTTCCCCAACTTCCCGTGACCGCCTTTAAACTTTGCTTCTTCAACCGCTGGACCGCCGGCTTGGGAAATTTTACTGAAACTGTCCGGTTGGTCGCACCCGATCAGACGACCCTGCTCCGGAAAAGCGAGGTTAAATTTGCGCTGGAAGACGCCAACCTGCACGCCACCAACGTGACCGTTTTTGGGCAGGTGAAATTTGATCTTCCGGGGGCCTATTTTGTGGAGGTCCTGGTGGATGATGTGATGAAACTACGATATCCATTGGCGGTCTCGGTCGTTCCGCAGCAGGGCCAGGGAGGCGGGGCTCCTCAAATCTCTCCTTCTCAGGTATAAATTCGCGGAAACAACCCAGTGGACTTGACCGGCAGAATCCCTGACCCCCTCACACCTATAGGGCTGGGATTGTTGGCCAGGTCGGGCTGGAACCTCATTCTTTCCATCCAGGTTGCCTTTGGATTGTTTATCGGACTCTGGGTTGCCTGGCTGATCCACACGCAGGTTTACCCCGCTTTGGAAGCTGCCATCTCGAGATCCCCGGAAACAGCGGTCCTCCATCAGGGCATCATCCACGGGTTTCAGAATGGAAATCTGTCTTACACCCCGATGATTTCCATTTCGGTGGATGTCGAGGGCGCAGGCGAGAACATCCAACCAAGTGACTTTCAGTTCACCATCACCAAGGACCGCCTAGTGATAGGCTCGTTCCTTGGAAGTATGGAGATGTTTTTTCCAGCCAATGGAACCATCAAGCTTGGAAGAAGTTCACTGGAACCGTGGTGGGGTGCGTGGAAATCAATCTTTTCGGTGGGTATCGTTTTAGGTGTGGGATTGTCCCTCCTCCTGGGATGGAACATTTTGTCGCTCCTTTATTTTGTTCCACTGAAATTGCTGGCGTTTATTTTGGACCGTCGCCTTTCCTGGTCCTGGAGCTTTCACCTTGCGAACCTCATTCAGATTCCTGCGGCCATATTCATGGTGTTTGTAATATTCCTCTACGGCATACGAACGATCGACCTCATCCGATTTGCCCTCCTCTACGGAGTTCACTGGGTCATCACCCTTCTCTACATGTTTTTCACACCTTTGTTCCTGGAACGGTTGCAAGCGGTCTCGAAGCCCTCCCCTTTCTCGGCAAGCAAAGGCGAGTGATGGAGAAATCACCGCAGAAAACCGCAAGTAATGCGTTGGCTCTTTTAAGAATTGAAAGGCGTAATTAATTAAGGCAAATACGGCAAACTAGGAATCCCTTTCATTTCCGGTGGAATGGTTTTATTGCTGCCCTTCAGGCCGCAGGAATGCTACCACGGGCCACCCAGCCCGGTGGGCTGGGCTGAGGGATTTCGGCCCTTTGGGCCTGAAGTTGATGGGTTTGAATATGCTAGTGGAAGAGCGCGCGCATTTGGAGCCGGGAAGAATAAAGTCACAAAAACAAAATGCTAAGTTGGCGAGCAAGGCAAGCAAAGCGCGACACCGCTTTGGCACGCGCCAAGTGGTTGGCCTTGTGAGGGCTTGCCTGTTGCAAAGACCACAGTTACCTCGCAGTTGGCTACTCGTCAAAAAACTGAACAGCGCCCTGCGGAGCCCGAGAGTTGTCAGGCGTCGCCTGAAATCTTTAAGTTCGACCAAGGCCCGGAATTGTTCGATGGAAGCAGAAGTTTTCAGGAACCAAAACTCAGAATCAAAATTTTGAAAGGATCTCAATCCAAGCACCATTACCCCGCGCGAGCGGCTCGGTTCAACGATGCGCTGGAGGCGACAGCCCTGCGCCGGTATGGCTTTTTGATTTTCTTTTTCATTCTGTTTCCTTCGTTCCTTAGGCGCGGCTTTACGGGGCTGCGCCTCATCTTGGGTCGTTAGGCCACTAAAAACACCTCTATGAAGACTCTACTTATAGCTATTTGTTCAGATGTTTGAAAAATCGGCCTTCCACATTGACTTTAGATCCTCCGCTCATCTCCCCACCCAGTGGCGCAATCAGTTTTCGGCCTATGTTTTTTTCCCGCGATTGAACTATCGTTTCTCCGGGTTAGGACCGGCACGCAATATCTTATGGAATTCGACATGGGGCAAATTTATCTCCTGCTTGCTCTGATCGCCCTGGCCATGTTTTTCTTCGCCACGGATTACGTCTCCCCTGACGTTGTGGCCATCGGATTGGTATTAGCCATGGTCTTCACCGGCCTTTTGGACCGAAACCAGGCCTTTGCCGGATTTGGAAGCGACACCGTGATCATGATCATCGGTCTGTTGATCCTCACCGCAGCGCTTTTAAGAACCGGCGTGGTCGATCTGGCCGGGCGTTTCATCCTGCGACATACGGGAAACCGCCCGACTATCCTGCTCCTGGTTGTCATGCTGGTTTCGTCGATCTTGGGAGCGTTCATGAGCAACACGGCTTCCACCGCGTTGTTCCTTCCCGTCGTTTTTGGCATGGCAAGGAGGGCCAAGATCAGCCCGTCCCACCTGCTTTTGCCATTGGCATTTGCCTCCATTCTTTCGAGTTCGGTGAGCCTCATCAGCACCTCGACCAATCTGGTGGTCAGCGGGGTCATGACCCGGATGAAAATGGAGCCGATGGGAATGTTCGAGATGGCGCCAGTCGGAATTCCAATCGCGGTCATCGGCATTTTATACATGATGACGCTGGGCCGCAAACTCACACCCGACCGCAGCAACCCTGCGGACTTGCAGGAAGCTTTTGGTATCCGGGATTATCTGACCGAAATTCTGGTGCTGCCCGGATCCCCTTTCATTGGCAAAACTTTAGCTGAATCTGGACTGGGTGCCGCTTACGAACTGCAAGTCTTGAGGATCATCCGTGAAAAGAACAAATACATCACGGCCACCCACGAATCTTTGATTCAAGAGAATGATGTGCTTCTGGTGCAGGGAAGACGGGAAGACATTCTCAAAATCAAGGACGCCAAAGGAGTGGACATCAAATCGGATGTCAAACTTTCGGATCGCGACCTCACCCATGAAGATGTGGCGTTGGTTGAAGCAGTGATAAAACCAGGTTCCAGGTTGATAGGACGGACGTTAAAAAACTTCCGGTTTCGTGACCGTTACGAGGTGCACGTGCTCGGTCTCAACCGGCACGGGCGAAGCCTGACACGCAAGATGAGCAATGTTCCCCTGAGGCTGGGGGATGTCCTGCTGGTGCAAGGGGGAAAAAAGGAGCTGGCCGCCCTGGAAAGCGACAACACCGTGCAGATTCTTGGAGAGGTCGTGAAGGAAAGGCCCAATTTTAAAAAAGCGCCTCTGGCTATCTCGATCTTCGCAGCGGTTCTCGGACTCGCCACCTTTAAAGTTTTCGGGCTCTCTCTGGTTCTCTCAGTCATGCTCGGAGCGTTCCTGGTTTTTGCAACCCGATGCATCACACCCAGCGAGGCTTACCGTGAAATCGAGTGGAAAGCCGTCTTTCTGGTGGGCTGTATGTTGTCGCTCGGAGTCGCCATGGATCAAACCGGGGCGGCAAAATATCTCTCCCAATTGATCGTCGGCTGGACCAGCGAGCTTGGAACCGTGGCACTCCTGTCAGGCTTCTTTTTTCTGACCGTTTTGCTGACCCAGCCAATGTCCAATCAGGCTGCTGCCATTGTGGTTTTACCCATCGCCATTGAGACGGCCAATCATCTGGGATTTAATCCCAGGACATTCGCCATGATGATTGCCGTGGCGGCCAGCTGCTCCTACCTCACTCCTCTCGAGCCGGCCTGTTTGATGGTTTATGGACCGGGCAGGTACCGGTTCAGCGACTTCTTAAAAGTCGGCGCACCGTTGACGGTGCTGATCTATCTCATCTCCATTTTTATGGTGCCGAAAATCTGGCCACTAACTCCATGATCCTGAAAACACTGAAATACTGGAAAGCCCGGACGAAGCAGGCTAGTTTGCGAAATCGTGCCGTGTTCAACTCCATCGTGGCCGCGGCATCCTGCCGCTGTCCCTTTGCCGCTGGCGAGAGGCTGGAAGCCTCAGCCACTTTGATCGACGGCGTGAAATTGTCCGGCAACGTGGCTCCGCCCTGCAACAAGCCAGCCACTGGCGACACTGCTGGCTTGGCAGTGGCCGTCACCGTCGGCGTGCCCGCCCACCGTCGGCCCAGGGCCACTTGCAAACCGCGCGCTTCGCACAGAGCCCGCAACTCCTGGCCGAGGTCGAATCGAAGGCCGTCCGCGAACAGCAGGCATTCGCCCTCGTTGGTTTCAATCAGAGCTTGCTGGTTCACGCCTCCGAATGGTGTTTTGGCTGCTAGTTGCTGGAACAATTCCGCCCCTGCCCGCAGCCAAGGCAGGTAAAGTGCTCGTGCTGCGGCTTGAATCGCCGCACGGTCTTGATTGGATTTTCCTTCTGCCAGCAAACGCAACAACGTCAGGTCCACCTCGTAGCCGCCCGCCTCGTAGTTCCTCGCCATGTCATCGAGGCTCGCGCCGTTCAAAGCCCGGTCAGTCTTGCTTGCCAGTGCGGCGAGGAGTTCCAACGCTTGCGCCTGCGGACTCCGTCCCATCTTGGCCCACACCCAACTTCGTCGCCTGCTGTGCTCGCTATCAAGTCTCAGGACGACCTCGCGGGCCTTCGCCCCTTCGGCTGGGGCCAGTTCCAGCAATGCCGAACGCAGCCGTGATTCTGCCTTGTCGTTTTCATCCGGCCACGATTCCGGGTTGAAAACCAATTCCGTTGGCTTGGCCCGTGTCAGCAGTTCCGGGAGAGCCTTGTAAAAGCACCGGAGCTTCGGAGAACCGATCCCACAATTGCTGCCAAGCGCCTTCCTTGCGCAGTCCGAACCTCTCTGCCGCACCCACCGCTCCGTCTGCGTCCGGGTCGAAGCCATACTCCTTTTTGCAGCGCGACCGAAAGGCATGCCACTTGCCTTCACCCCAACTTTCGCGTGCGCCTTTGGGGTCGTTCATCCATTCCAGCAGATCGCGCGGCTGATCGCCCACCATTAGCTTGTCGAAATCCTCCGCCTCCAGCCGCTTGCCTTCCAACTGGGCCACCGGCGTTTCCGCCAACATCGACAGGGAGCTATGAAGGGAGTTGCGGGTCGCATCATCGCGGAACACATCCAGACCTAGCCCGTCGTCAGAGATAAGGAAGGCTTCCACCGTCCAGTCCTTGCCGTTGCGTTGTGTCCAGACCACGCCGCGATATTGCAGTTCCACCAGCGGCTGGAGCAGGAGCGGACAGTCCGCCGCCGCCCGCAGCGTTTGCCGACTCACATTGGGCAAATACAGAATCGGCACAACCTCCGGGTCGAGGCCTAGATCAATCGTTCGGCCCACAATGCACTTCAGCCAAACAGCTGGTCCAGCCCGCTTCGCAGCGTCGTAAGATCCATGAACCACGAGTTGCGGCAGACGCTCTTGAAGTTTTATCGCCACCGGCTGCCATTGCCCGTCGGCATCTGTCCATAACACAGCCGCCGGTTTTTCCTCCACACCGGCATGATGGCGCGTGGACGACAACAACGACGCTTCGACTGCTTCCAGCAACGTCCTCGGCGCTTGCGAATTGGTTCGGTAGCTCACGCTCATTTCGCTTCCTTCAATGCAACAAAAATCACGGAATACATGGAGCAAACGGAAGGAGAAGATTCCTTGTCTTTCTTTTCTGTGTGATCCGTGGTTTCATCGTTCACCCTCCTTCACCTGCATCAGACGCGCCCTTGCCAGCGCCACCGCGTCATGCAACTTCCGAAAATGCGTCCACCCCAATTGTGTCCGCAGTGCGGACACAATCTTGATCTCAGGAAACACTTCCGCGAATCGGATCATGCGAAACAGATTGCGCGTCGCGAATCCCCGGCCAAACTCCTGCGTTAATTGTGTCCCCAGCGCGGACACAATTCGTTCCCCATACTCCGCACGTTTCTCCTGGAGGATGTCCCGGCGAATGCGCCGCCCGATTTGCCAATACAACGTCGTCAGCGTCGCGTTCACGCTGCTCGCCACGGATTGCCGGGCGGCGACAATCATCTCCCGCACCTCCACCAGCAGAACCTTGGCCTCTCCAGCCGACGCCAATGACACCGACCTTGCTGACCGAACTCTTTCGTTTCATATCGCGCTCTCTTCTTGGACGAATTGTAGTTTCACTGGAAGATGCTTAAGGCCTGCAGAATGGTGGATTTGCCCGAGTTATTCCCGCCAAGTAACACGGTGATCGGACTCAAGTCGACTGGCGTTTCGTCCCGGAAACGTTTGAAATTTTTGATGGTTAATTTTTTTAGCATAGTTGCCTCCAGTCACTTCTTTCGCTCTCTTGCGGCACGCTTGAACTCGGTCCTGTAATGGCAATCGTTCCAACGGTTGCCGTCGAACTCGCCGTTTCCCTTGAAATCTACGGTCTTCTCATCCCAGGACCAGAACCAGGGGAAATCCGCCTTGGGCCGTGCGGGTTCTTTGCCCCGGTCTTTCTCCCATTTCAGACTGCTGCCGGGCTTGGAGCGGAACAGGCCGCAACCTTTTTTGCTACGGCTCAAGTCCTTCACGAGGAACGGGCGGATGTTTAGGCGAACGCCGTCGTTGATGTCCGGCTGCCAGCCATTTGGCTGGCACGCCAGTGTCTTCCACCGGATGAACAGGTCGTAGGGAGGTTCGCCTGCCACGATGTTCTTCAGTTCCCCTTGAAGTTCCAACGCGGCGGCGAGGCAGTCGTCGGCTCCGGCAACTCCTCGCGCGACGGCATCCTTTTGCCGGGTGATCCAGTCGCCCAGGTAGGCGTGGGTCAGTGTCTCCAGGGTGCGGTGACCAAGGTGGCTGAGGCTTCCAGCCTCAAAACCCAGCGGCTGGAAGCCGCTGCCACAAAGCTGGTGATAATTCACCAGCACATTGAAGCCGTCCTTGCGGCCGTCCCAGATGTGCCAGATGAAGGGGCGGCTGTGGAACAGGTCGCAATGCTGCGTGAAGAAATCGTTCAGCAGCCAATCTTCCAACGAATCAGCCTTCGAGCCAGTGGCGGCGATCAGCTTCCGCTCCATCTCGTGGCTCCACATAGTGGCTGCGGCATCCTGCCGCAGATCGGACGAGCGGCTGGAAGCCGCTGCCACATTGAAAGCATCCGCCAACAACGCCCGCAGTCGCGTCGCCGCTGGAGCCTCGTCGCGGACCTGACTGAAACAAACCACGCCATCCTTGTCGGCATGCTTTTCCAGGCCATCCGGGGCGAGCGCCGGGCAATCAGGAAAACTGGAACCGGTCTGGCGCGGCCACTGGTAGCCTAGCAACCGGGCCACGGCCACCTGCAACGCCGCCGTGTCCTCTCCCTCTCCGCTCTGGGGAGAGGGCCGGGGTGAGGTGTCCCTTCTTCCTGCTCCTTTCGGGTGGCCGTTGAACAACCACTGCGTCGGGTCCCTCGAAAACGGCTTGGGCAAACCGTGCGGATACTTCTCCGCCGCCACCTTCTGCCAGTGCGCCAGGTCGAACGGGACTTTGGCAAGCGTGGCGTTCGTCACGTTGAGTTTCTGGTCAATCTTCCGAACAGCAACGCTGTAGTCGGGAGAAGAACAAAACGCCCAAAGCGCAGCCAAGTGTCGTGGATCATGCGGCACAATCGGTGTGCACATGATGTCAAACATTTCACCAGAGTACAGCGACGCCGGTAGTTTCTGCATCAAGCTCACAACGATACCGCTTTTTTGCCAGACATTATCTCCCTGGATACGTGCGTTCGGATTTTCTCGATGCTGCTCACCGCTATTGAACCACGAGAAAACCTGCTCACGGCCCCCATAAGAACACGTAGTGTCAACTGTGCCTTGTAGGAAACGCCACTCTGTAGAAGCCTGAGCAAACTCCCAAAACATACGCCGATGGCAGAGCGAGTCGCCGCCATGAGATCCGTTTGGTGCTACGGCAAACCTTTCGAGGATCGGTAGCAGACTTGGCTCTTCAAAAGTAACAACGGCATCCGGATTTTGAAGTTGCCCTCGCTGTGTAACCACCGACAGCGCCTCTCCACAAAGCCCCGCTGCCTTCTTGAACGGTGACTCGCTATTGGAGACATCAATTCCAATAAACGTGTGATTCAGAACTGGCCGCTGTGCCGCGATAGCGAGCAAAGCAATGTTTACGACTTCACCACCGATAGTTTCAAACGCTCCAGGTCCTAGTCTGGCTACATAGTTCCAGTTGAGTTCCCGAACGAGTCTCTGACGCAGTCCCCTGTAACTGCCAAGGAATAGCCAGTTCTGTGGTGTAACGAGAGCAATGCCGTTGCCCGTGGCACAGAAATCAAGGCAGCGTTCGACAAAGCAAGTAGCGAGGTCAGCCTTCGCTTCTGGATAAACACGCTCGCAGTATTCCTTGAGCACATCGTCCTGCTTGCCGCGCCCGAGGTAAGGCACGTTGGTGGCGACGAGCGTGAACTGGCCGGCGAGAATTTCCGCCGCCTTGGCCAGGCCGCGCGCGGTCACGGCCATTTCGTGCATCGTGGCAGAGCCTTCCAGGCTCTGATCTTTGTTCTTTGAGAGGCTGGAAGCCTCTTCTACTTTCAGCGCCTTTTCCAGCAGCGGCTGGAGCTCATGAAAATCAGCCACCAAAAGATCACCCTCTTGAGCGCGCGGGTTGATGAGGCTGCCCAGCACCGCCGCCTTTTGAAACAGCCGGTAAAGCCGTTCCATGCCCGCGCGAAGCTTCATCGTGGCAGCGGCTTCCAGCCGCTCCTCTTCCTTGGGATTGCGGCTGGAAGCCGCAGCCACATTCACAGCCACATTAGAAGAGCCTTCCAGGCTCTGAACTCCGTGAGCCTTAATGTATTCCCGAAACTTCGCGAGCGATGCCGGGCTGCGCACGATGTGGTCAAAGGTCTCCTTCTGCCAAAACGTCCCGGATCTTCCACGCACCTCGTTGATTTTATTGCCGGTAAAAGATTTCCAGGAGTGGAGAATATTCGAGAGCAGGTGTTCGCCCAGCGGCGTCACGAGCGCATGAACATGGTTGGCCGCAACGACGAATTCGGCGAGCCGGTAACGCTGCCCGTCAAAATGGCGTAGGGCAGATTCGACAATTTCGCGCATGGCCGGTTGTCGAAAAAGACATTCACCGTAGCCGGCATCCAGCCACGTTTGCATGCGTTTTGGGAAACGCTCGTAAAACTCCTGCCGGGTCGCCTCATCATGCGGTTCGGGATGGACGGCATGCCATTGCGCCAACTCTTGTTGCCATTGTTTGAGCTTCTCCTGCGGCAACGCGTCGGCGCAACGGAAGGTGACGAAGTAGGAAGTTCCTTCCTGACGCCAGTGGGGCAAGTTGCCGCTGAGATTGGCGACAGGTTCATCCGGACGGAAATAGTTTATGGGAGCAAAAGTGGCAGCGGCATCCTGCCGCTCTCCCCTGGATTTGGAGGTGCGGCTGGAAGCTGCATCCACTATCGCGAGCCAGTCGGCTTCGCGCGTGTTCGGTGCGAGGCCGGAGCAGGCCAGGTTCATCGCCGGCAGCGCGCAGTGGCCCACGTGCCGCCACGCGGCCAACGCCAGATTGAATGCGCCGATCTGCGTGCAGCGCGGGTCAAGCTCCAGCCCGAACAGGTTGTCGCGGATAACCGCCGCCACCGTCGCCTTCTCATCCAGCTTTTCCTCCGCCATCCGCAGCGCGACGAGTCGCTCGAACATCGCCACCACGAAATGCCCGCTGCCCATGCACGGGTCGAGGCATTTAAGCTCCTTAGCTGACTTCGGCCAGCCCACAAACGTGCCAGCAGCGGGAGTCCAGAGAGTGGAAGCGGCATCCTGCCGCTTTTGTTCATCAGGCGAGCGGCTAGAAGCCGCTTCCACTTTGCCTCTGACGAACCTCAGATATTTCCAAGGGCAACCCGGCAGCGACACGGCCTGGCGGAGTTCGTCCTCGCTCGACGCGGTTTCGGCCAGTGTGGGATTCACGACAAGAACCTTCCCCGCCCACCACGCGCCGAGCGTGTTATCGAGCAGGAAGTCCACCATGTAATCCTCGGTGAACAACTGGGTAACGGGGGAGAGTTCGTCCGCGCCGATCTTCACGCCGGATTCGTTGACCTCGTCCTTTTTCTTCGCCTGCCAGAACTGATACACCCAGCCGAGGCTATCTGAGGCGAGGAACACCTCGCGCGGCAGGCTGCCAAGAAGCGCGGTCAAATCGTTTCGCGTTTCACGCGGCAACCGGAGTTGTAAATTAGGGGAGTCGCTGCGAAACACGTTGAGGAGCATCTTCTGCGCGAAGCCAGCGGCCACCTCCCAGGGGTCAACGCCCAGCCGCTTTCCCTCGTCCTCGCAATAGAGGAAATCCACATCCAGCCCCGATTCCGGCTCGATCAAAAATCGATTCTCCGCCAAAAACCGCGCGAACAGCATCCGATGCCAATGCTCGTAGGCGCACTCATGGACCAGATGCTTGACCTCCTGCGAATCATCCGTCCGCCGCACGTCGCCCACCTGCCGTCCATGCGCCCGCAATTTGCGCCGGAGCACCTTGCCCGCTTCATCCAGATGACCGGGCGCTTTGGCTTCTGCTACGCCAAACGATTCTAGCGCCGCCGCCGCCCCGCGCTCCGCTTCCTCGCGTGCAGAGAGAACCACCCGTTCCAGTTGCCGACGAAGTTCTTTGGACGAGGGCCGGAGTGGGTGTGTAAATGCAAAAGCCGACTCCGAAGAGCCGGCCTCGCGTCCTGCCGTCGAAACGAACAGAAGGGATGTGCCGACAATTTGTCCGACCGCGTTGGTTGCGTCAATCGCGCAGGTTTGGGGAGAAACGCTGGTGTTCATATTTTCAAACCGTTGTTCCCATCGCCTTGGCCAACGTCCTGAACAGCCGGTCACACGCCGGGCACTGTTGGCGCACCTTCTGCGGGTCAATCTTCCCGAGCAGCTTTGCCCCGTGGTTGATTTTCTCATACTGCTCGCCTTTGGTCTTACGCGTCGCCCTAGCCAGGATTTCGTTCACCTTGGCCTTGCTCATTGCTTGCAGAACCGTCGCAACTTTTGGCGGCGCCGGGAGGGGCGGTGTCCCCGGCAGTGCATCCTTATCAAAGCCCTTGGTGTGCTTGAAGAACTCCATCACGCCTGCGGGATCGGCGAGAAACCACGTCTCCATCGTGACAATCATTAACTGGCACTGCTCATCGTTCACACCTGCCGGAGCCACCCACTCGTCCCCAATACGGTGCTTGAGATGTTCCCAATGTGTCCGGGTTACCGCCTCCTCGGCATCCACCAGGAGAATGTGAAAAACGTCAGTTTCGGTCTTCAACGCATCGCAAAAGTAACGGAATGCCTGAGAACGTCCGCCGTAGGGGATTATGCGCCAGCGAATCCCCCGTTGGCGCGCCGCCGTCACCAACGGTTGAAGAAACTGTGACATGCCATGACGGAAAGGAGAAATCGTAGCTTCGGAATTTCCTCCACCTTCGAGATGAATGGCGATGGACTTTACCATAAATTGCCTCCCAGTTTTCCAATGCGCCAGATTTCGCCCAGCCGGTATTCCTTGAGCCATTCTTGGAGTTTTTCAGATTCCAGCCGGTGCATCTGGGTTCCGCCTTTCAGATACTCACAAACCAGTACTGAATCCGCATGATCCGTCAGCGCGGATATCAGCACGTCCGAGTGCGTTGTGACCACGACTTGTGTTCTCTGTGCGGCCTCCACCAATAATTCCGCGATGATCGCCAAAGCATCTGGATGTAAGCCTAGCTCCGGCTCCTCGATGCAAATCATTGGTGCCGGTGCCGGATTCAGGAGCAAGGCCAGCAAGGCCAAAAACCGCAAAGTGCCGTCGGAAAGCCGCGTCGCGGGAATAGGAGGCGCAAAATCCTCCTCTTGCATCATGATTTGAACAGAACCGCTCTGCACCTTGATGCTAAGGTGGCTGAACCGCGGGAGAAAACGCTTCACATAGTCTTGGTATCGCGACCACACATCTGTGTGTTCCAGACTGTTCAAGATTAAACCAAGATTGATGATGCTTGGGTGCAAAACATCCGACGGCAAGTCGGCCCTTTGCGGCTGGCGCAGTGCAGCCGTGCGTCCAAACGTCCATTCCCGGAATGTTTGAATCCGGCCGAACTCATTCGCGACCCAACCGATTTCAGGATATTGTTCTGGATCCTTTCTCTGCGAAAAAATCGATTGGTCTGTCTTCAGGCTATTCAGGTCGAGCTTTTTGGTCAGATAGGGGCGATTGCCCTTGATGGATACAAACTGCCGCATGAGCGCCATCCTTCCCTGTTGATAGTTGTAAATGAATGGCAATGCATCAGTCTCGGGACCTGGCCCTGCCAGCAACTCCTCAACCAATTCCATCCGGAATTGCGCTTCAGTGAACGCCAGCCGGTAACGGAACTCTGGAAATTTTTTTGTCTTCCGGATTTTAGCTTCAATGACCGCTGGCGCGAGGGGCATGTTCCCCTTCCACAACCATTCGCCGGCTGTGCCGCCAACCCGGATTGGTCCTGCCAGGTCAGTCGGCGTCGCATGCAATAATTCAATAGCCTCGATGAAGTTGGATTTTCCCGAGGCGTTCGGCCCGATGATGACGTTCAAGGGAGTCAATTCAATCGCTTTGCCCTGCGGACCAAACGACAGGAAGTTGTTCAGTTTCAGACTTCGTAGAAATGCACTCATAGTTTGTATCCTTTCTTTGTGTCATTGTCATCCCACCACCACCGGCCCTTCCTTCAGCTTGACGACCAGCGTCGTTTCCTGCGCCGCGAGCCACCCCTTCACTTCCGCTTCCGTGCGGAGCGTATCGCTCTTGAGCGTGACGTATTGCGTCTTTGGTTCAAGCAGCTTCGCTGCCTTCCGCGCCGCGTTCTGGAATCGCGCCATCAGCGCCGCCATCTTGTCATTCCAACTGGCCACCGAGGTTTGCTGGAGCGCCGCCAGCAGTTGCTCATCAGAGCCAACTTCCAGATCCGGAACGGTCGAGATGCCTTCCTCGCTCATAATGCTCATGCGCTGCGCACCGGTGATTTTTTGCCAGGCATCGCCCGCCTCCAAATCCTTCAGCAGTTCAGCGTGCCGCTGGGTGAACGTGCTATGTGCACCCGTCACCTCCGTCCGCAATGCTTGGGCAGCCTGCTTCACCATCGGCGGCACATGGTCGGAGTTGTCCAATAGCATGCGGCCATCAAGGATGCCCTTCGTTGCCGTCTCCACTTCTGCCATCGCGGCGACGCCCGCGCCGACCTTCAAGAACCTTTGCAGCGTCTCCCATTCTGGCACGCGCTTGGCCGCCAACTCCGCCTGTTTCTTCCACTTGACGACTTCGGGCTTGAGCGCGTCAGCTTGGTCCAACAATCCCTTGAGCCGGTCATTGCCCACGCGGGCGCGCAGGTCGGCCAGCTTTGTTGTCTTTGGTGGTTCCGGCAACGGCGCAGCGCCGCCAGCCTTCGCTGCCACCGCTTCGGCCAGAGTCAGATACTCGGTGGATTTTAGTTCCAGATCGTCGCTGGCTTTCGTTGAAACACCCGCGTCCTGAAACAGTCCGCGCAACTTCAATTTGTCCGGCCCGGTAAGGATGATGGACTCCGTGCGAAACTCGGTCTTTGAAATCTTGTTCTGGTCGAGTTGCCCGACTGCCAGCGGTTGCCCGTTGTAACGCGCCAGCAGGTGTGCTCTGGAGTGCAGTGCGATGATGCCCCCGTCCACCGCGTCCTGCGGCCAACCGTAGGGACTCGCGGCAAAAAGCTTCCGCAATTCGCGGCCTTCAATCCCGCTGTCAACTTTGCTCAGGATTTCTTTGCAGACCGGGTGTTGTTCCGTCGCGCCTTCGTGATCCACAACACGCAACGGCGAGTCGTCACCATTGCGGGCGCGGGTGATCACGGAGGTCCACGCCTTATGGTCCGCCTCGCCGAAACGGGGGAACAGGCGCGCCAGCGCATCGGTTGCGCCCTCACGGACTTTTTCGACCAGGGTGAGGTTGAACAGTTCTGTGCCGCCGCCTTTATAAACTTTTGCGCCGCTGGCAATCTGCGCGATGAGTTGGTCTCGGGAGCGCTCGGCGTCGCTCAACCGCGTGCCCATGCTGCTACGAGCCTCTTCACCTTCGCGCGTGCTCGGCACGCCCTTGCCGTCAATCGTTCCGCGTGCGGCTTCGGCCCGGATGATTTGCTCGCGAAGCTCCTGTGCCGCAGCCTTGGGAACGAACACGAACAGGATGGGGCTGTCGGTGCCCGCTGCCCTTGCCGCGTCCACCACGTTTTTCGGAGAGGCATTCCACTCGTTGCGCACCCAGACCGGGACGTTTTGTCCGGCCGCATCCGGCGGTTCAGGCGCAAAATGGAGAACGAGTTCGCGCGACTCGTTACTCACGCCCTGCTTCAACCGCACGGTGTTGATTTCCTTTTGCAGCGCCGCCTGCAACAGGGCATCTCGCTTCTGATGCACCACGGATTCGTTGCTGCCGATTTGCGTCTGGCGGTTGCGGAACTCCTTGTCCCACTCCTGCGATTCCTTGGTCTGGAGGTTATACTCCTCACCGTCCTTCAACAGGATACCCTCATCCACGAGCCTTTGGAGCGCGGGCGGCACATCCTTACGGAGTTTTGTGCCGTCATTGGCCAAATCACTGACAAGCAGATCGGCCAGCATTTCTGCCGTGGCCCGCACCCCGCAGTCCGCGCCGCTGGTGCGGGGCAGTTTGCGAATTAGGAAAATCAGGCCGCAGAGTCGGGCCGACAATCGGTCCTGTTTGCGGATGGTTTCCTCCAACTCACGCAATAAGACCCCTTGCTGCACCATTCCGGCCTGCAACTGCTCAAACATGAAGTCTGCTGGCACGACCGTGCCCAACGGCTGGTCTGCCAGCCCACGCAGTGCCTCATGGATGATTTGCAGTTGGGCACGCAACATCGCACTCGTGCCCGCCGGGTCCACCGCCCGGAGCACATGCTCCCAGAACCGCCGACGCACCGGGAGAATGGGATAGTCCTCCGCCAGGATCTCTTTGTCCTCGGTGCGCGTCGCAATCGCGGTCGAGGAAAGTTGGCGCGCGATTTCACCGGCGTGCGACGCTAGAAGCTGGCGCACGGCTTCAATCTTTTCAGGCCGCTTCGCGAGTAACACGCGCCGCGTCACGTTCTCCACGTCCGCGTCGGATAGCTCCACCGAAATCGTAAAGCGTGCCCGCATCCAGCTAAATTCCGGAACGTCGGAACTCAGAGCGCTCTGGCCGGCGGCCACCACCAGTAGCCGGGAGTCGAGTTGCTTGCCCAGCGCTTCCGCAATTTCCACCATTTCGCGGGTGCGCTCAAGATTGTTGCGAACGTAAATCTGCACTTCGTCCAGCACCAGGATCATGAGCGGCAGGCCCTCCTTACCACCCAATACTTCCCGCAGCATTCGCAGGAACTCCGCCGTCGAGATGTCAGTAGGTTGTGCGAACTCCTTCGTCAGCAACGAGCGTAGCGCATCCGCATTGCCCAGTTGCGGATCAGCTTTGAGCAGGGCAGCCCGCAAGACGGGACTCACGAACAGGTTGTTCAGTTCGCGCATGAACTCCTTGCCGCTCGCCTCGACCTCCTTTTTAACCGCGTCGTAAAAACCGTTGTTTTTCAAATACAGGCAGAACTTCGCCAGACTGTATTTCTCGGGCAGCCCGCAGGAGCGCAAGATGATGCCCAAGATGGTAAGCCGGGTGCTTTCCGCGCTTCCCGACGGCAATGTTCCGAACGCGGCACGAAGACCACCAGCCCGGCGACCAGCCGTGTCCAACTCTTTCAGCACCGCTTCGATTTCTCCCGGAAGCCGAGGCACAATGCTCCGCGCCGTCGCTCCGTCCGGGAACTCGGTGTTGACGCACAGGTGGCCAATCATTTTCAACAGATGCGATTTTCCGCTCCCGTAGAAACCGCTGACCCATGCGCCGCTTTGATCTGTGCCGCCCACTCGACCCAGGAACGCTTCGAGGATGCGCAACATGCCATCCGCGTATTGGCCCTCGCACACAAAGTTGGAAAGCTCCTCGCGCAGTGTGGTCCATTCTTGAGGCGACATGCCGTCAGTGATACGCGCCTGCCCATTGTTCATGAGCTTGGCGGTCGCCGGATCGCGCAGGAATATCTCTCGGTTCTTCATGGGCATTTACTTATTTGCTGGCCAGGCCGGTGATCGGCGTTGCGAGGTAGTTCCAACCGTCGCGGGCATCCAATAACCGGTAGGCGTTCTGGTCATACGCTCCCGGAAAAAAAACGACGAGTCGGCCACGAATGTGGCTCTCGACCTTCTGCAAGATGAAATGGAGCCGGGTGAATCCGTAGAGCCCCGCCACACCATGCACTGCAAGAACGTTGTCGTCGCTGTCATCGCCAGCCGTGATCGCATCACGCAGTCGGGCGGCGCACGCCTCAGCAAACTCGCTGTCGAATTTCAACGAAAGGTCTTCAGGATGGCGGAAGTATTCCTCGCGATACTCCTCAGCGGCCATCCATTCAGGGAACGCATTCGTCAAATCCACTTCGCGCCACCCGTGACCGGCTGCTTTCGTCCGATGCTCGAACTCCTTCAATTTCACGAGCAATCGTCGCTCATCTTCCTTCGGATACACGACAAACACGATCCGCTGGGCTCCGGCGAGATTTCGCTGCCACGGGGCCGAAATATGCCGCTCGTATTGCTCAGCCAAATCGTCAATGCGTGACACGAGAGTCCTTTATCTCTTGTGGGGTTAAGACCGTGCTGAACCCGATTTCGATCACGTCGCCCGCCGCTCGCAAGTCCAGTCCACTCAGCCGCTTCGCCTCAGCGGCGACATTCCGCAACTCCCCTGGCGACGAATCCAACACCTGCGTCCAGTTCGTTTCAAACAGGCGGCCACCGCGCCGCCCTTCCAAATACCCAAGCATCAGCGCGTAGGCCGTCGTCAGTGGAGTGGGATGAACCAACTGCCTGAATTTGCGCGACCGGCCTTGGAGATGGCCACTCTGAGTCCACGAAGACGAAGCATTGCGGACCACTTTGTCGAGGGTCGCGTCGTTCATCCGAGCGCCAACCGCCGAGCGAATGGCGTTGGTGATCTTCTGGCGGGAAAGTTCCTCGCCGGAAGTCATGGCGAGAATCGGCTCGGCAGTCACTCGCAGCAAAGGATCGCGAGCGAGGGAACACAACATGGCCAGCAATGGGCGACCCTTAACGTCATTCTGCCAAAACCGGCGCAAGACTCGGAACAAAGGGACGCTCGGATCAAGGGCGTAAAGCTCGGTGAGGTGTTGCGCGGTGATTTTCCGGTTCGCCCCCGTTTGCTTACCGAGGGCGTTTTTCTCGATGACTGCGGACAAGTAGTCCGGCCGTCCGGCGCCCGGCGGAAGACTGTCCAGCAAAGTAGAAAGCTCCTCCAGCATGATGGTTCGACTGGAATGAGTTCCAATCGCTCCATTCTTGAAGCCCATTTTGCGAGTTGAACTTTCAGCGTCCACTTTCGATAGCTGTATCAAAGACGAAGCACATGTCAACTTCACCGGCAAGTTTGCCGGTGAAGTTTTTTGGCTCTCTTTTCCAAAGTTGAACAAGATGCCATGACTGCCGGAACGGTAAATTTGGACTCCGTCCTGACTTATGGTTGGGAATCCGGCATCTAAAACCTTTTCGGTTCCTGTAAATGCCGTTTATTCTCCGGCACAAAATCGAACAATGAAATCTCCACAGCACCTGAATCACCTCGGTCAACCGGTCGGTTTTCCGCTCGATAACTGGACCGTGCCGCCGTGGCCGGAACGTGTTTCCATGCAGGGCCGCTTCTGCCTGATTGAGCCGCTCGATCCTTCACGTCATGCGGCTGAACTTTATGAGGCAAACTCTCTGGACCGTGATGACACCATGTGGACCTACCTTCCTTACGGCCCGTTTCCCACTTTTGAAAGTTACAACCTTTGGCTGACCGAAAACGCGAAAGGAAACGATCCGTTCTATTACACCATCATCGACCCTGTGAGCCGTCGCGCTGTCGGGCTGGCAAGTTATTTGCGCATCACTCCCGCAAGCGGCTCTATTGAAGTCGGGCATCTTCATTTTTCCCCCCGCCTGCAAAAAACCCCGGGCGCCACCGAAGCGATGTTTTTGATGATGCGATATGCCTTTGGACTTGGCTACCGCAGGTATGAGTGGAAATGCGATCTGTTAAACGCAAAATCAAAAGCTGCGGCGTTGCGATTCGGTTTTTGTTTTGAAGGAATTTTTCGTCAAGCCACGGTTTACCGGAACCGCAACCGCGACACCGCCTGGTTCTCGGTCATTGATCAGGAATGGCCGGAACTTGAACGGCTTTTCCAAGACTGGCTTAGTCCAGGTAATTTCGACAAAGAAGGAAAACAGCTGCGAAGTCTCTCGGAAATGACCGCAACACTCGCTGCATTGCGTTCATCGGAATGATGTTTCCCCAGGAATGAAGCGGATCAGGCCAACCGTTAAGGTGCTCTGGAGTTCCTAATGGATCGCGGTTCTGAACCGCAGCAGATTGCAAAACCTAAAGGCCGGAACTTCCCTCAACCCCGGCAGTTTCCATGTGGAGCGGCTGCTGAACAGCTCACGAAGCCTGGCAGACTTCTTCCAGCTCGCTTTTTACCGCTGCAAATTCTTTCTCAACCTGTTGAATGATTTCTGCGGCGCCGGTCAGGCTTCCCGCTCGTGCCAGATCTTCGAGCTGACCACAGATGGAGGCGAGGATGTCCGCTCCGAGGTTAGAGCTGCTCCCTTTGAGCGTGTGCGCCGCCCTCTTAAATCCCGGCACATCCTGCTTGTTCAGGCTGTCGTGCAGGTTTTGAATGCAGTTGGGAGTGTCACTGAGGTAAAGGTCAGCGCATTCCTTCAGGGCATCCGGTTCACCCGGTTCCGCCAGATCGCGCAAACTCTGAATGATTTCCATGTTGAGGTGGCTCATAATCTTACCATTGACCCGGACGACTGGAGCATCTGACCCTTCGGTTATCCAGTCGGCATCTGACAACAGAAACTTAAGTCTATATTAAGCAATCACAACGGCCTGCGGTCAATCCTGGAGGCTGGCCAGAACTTCCGGGTCGCGAACATCGACCCAGCGTCCTGGTATTTTCAGACCTGCAATAATCTTTTTCTCCTGCACCATGGCTGAGAGTGCGTCGGTCAGTTCATATTCTCCGCGCGGCGACTTTTGAAGTTTCCTGGTGAACCTGAAAAGGTCCGGGGTGAAAATATAAATTCCGGCGTTGTACCAGGCCGGTTCTCCGGATTTCAAAAATCCTGACTGCCGCAATTGTTCCAGCTGCTGCAAATCCGGTTTCTCAACAAGGTGCTCAAGGAAAAAGTCCTTGTCGAAAAAAAAGAGCCCGCCTTTTGTTACATCTTCGCTTCCGGTCACCGTCACCAGCCCGGCGGCTTCTGGCAGAGCCTCGAATCGGCTGATCATTCCGCCATAGGTCTCAGGCTTGACCAGGATATCACCGTAAGTGAGCAAAAAGTCATCCTGACCGACAAATTCCATGGCGAGTTCGGGTGCTTTGCCAGTGCCATCCTGCACCATCTGCCGTGCATACAAGATTTTAACATTCCAACGGGTGCCGTCGTCAAAATAATCCTCGACGACCTCGGCTTTAAAACCGGTGACGATCAAAAACTCCTGGATGCCGCTTTCTTTCAGCCCCTCGATGATATGTTCCAGGATCGGCCGGTCCTGTACTTTTAACATCGGCTTCGGCATTTCATTGGTCAGATCCCGCATACGGGTTCCCTTGCCTGCGGCGAGGATGACGGCTTTTAAAGTTTTCGATTTCACAGTTAAAAAGTATGCGTTGATTTCCGGCGTTCCCAGTTCAGGTCTCGGACTGGCCTTTTCGCGGACGACGGCGAAAGCCGTTTCCGGCCCATAACCGCCAGACCATGGCCAGGGCTTCCCAGACGATGTTCCTGGACATTTTTGAACTGCCGAGAAAACGGTCGGTAAAAATAATCGGGACCTCGATCACCCGCATTCCCTGCCGCCAAATTTTGTGGGTCAGTTCGATTTGAAAGCTGTAACCATTTGAGCGGACCGCGTCGATATCGATCGATTCCAGCGCACGCCGACGAAAGCATTTAAAACCCCCGGTCGGGTCGGAGAAAGGCATGCCGGTGATGATCCGGACATATTTCGCCGCGCTCATGCTCAGCATCAGCCGGCCCAGCGGCCAGTTGATCACGCGGATTCCGTTGCAATAACGCGATCCCAGGACCAAGTCGGCGTTTTCCACCGCTTTCAAGAACGAAGGGATGTCCTCCGGATTGTGCGAAAAATCGCCGTCCATTTCGAAGATGAACTCGTAGTGACGTTTCAGCGCCCATTGGAAGCCGGCGCAATAGGCTCTTCCAAGCCCGTTTTTTTCTGAACGATGCAGCACGTGAAGAACCGGGTGGCTGGCGGCCAGCTGGTCGGCGATCTGGCCGGTGCCGTCGGGCGAATTGTCGTCCACCACCAAGATGTCGAGTTGGACCGGCAGGTTGACCAATGCTTTGACAATGAGCGGGAGGTTCTCCTTTTCATTAAAAGTTGGGACTATGATCAAAGCCGGGTTCACAGATGCGGCAAAAGAAAACCAGCCGGGCCGAAAGTTCAAGTTTCAAAAAAGCGTATTTGCGGACGCTTGTGCGAGGAACAGAGTTTTATCTTGGCTGAATACGCCGTCAGTGGGTGAGATGACCTCTCCGGAGCGCGGGTCTGTGAGGTCTGTGAGCCGCACTGGAGTTTGGACATTTTGCAGCCAGCTCCATAGGAGCGCCATGTTTATAGATTCACGCCAAAAGAATGACCGAGCTCCGGAGGAGCGGCATAATTAAAATTAGCCGCGAATAGGATTTATCAATTTGAATTGTCCGCTATTGCATGCCGCTCCGCTGGAGCTTGGCGCTTGTTGTTGGAAACGGGCTATAAACATGTCGCGCCGATGGCGCTGGACCAATGCTCCGTGAACATCTGAGCCCAATTGTTCTTAATAAATGTCCAAACTCCAGCGCGCTGCGGGTCACAGACCCGCGCTCCGTGTAGGCCCCACCCGGGTTTAATCACATCTGGAGACTTCTGGAGACTTCTTTCATACAAATCTTGAATTGCATACATACTGATTCTGGAGTGAGAATGTCCTGCTGCTTTTCCCGCAGCGGTAAAAACCGATGCAAATGTCCAGTTCCACTGAAACAAACGAGTCTCCTCTGCCCGGTTCCGATAGCATCCAGCGTGCGGGTGGGATAGATCGGGATGCCGCGCCCACTCACGTCGGGATTTCGGAATCTCTTTCAGACATCGTTCGAGAGACGCTCAACTCTGCTGCCATAGTGGACGTTCATTCCCACCTTTTTGATCCTTCCTTGCCCCGGTTGCTGGCTTGGGGAATCGACGACCTGCTCACCTACCATTACCTAGTGGCCGAGATGTTCAGGTTTGTGGATCTGCCCTATGAAAAATTCTGGAGTCTGAACAAAGAACAGCAGGCCGATCTCGTCTGGCAGACCTTGTTTCTGGACCGCAATCCCCTCAGCGAAAGTTGCCGGGGCGTGGTCACTGTTTTGAACGAGCTTGAAATCGACACCACCCATCGCAACCTGAACTCCATCAGGAGCTGGTTTAAGGCCCAGGACCTAGGGCTTCATGTGGAGAAATGCTTGAAGATTTCCGGGGTGGACGAGGTTTACATGACCAATTCCCCGTTCGATCCCTCTGAAACCCTTGCCTGGCATCATTGCCAGGAGAGGAGTCCGAAGTTCAAGGCCGGATTGCGGATCGATGATCTGCTTCTCAACTGGAATTCCACCATCCCGTTTTTGAGCCGGGCCGGCTACCGGGTCACGGTTGGTCTGAGTGATCGAACCATCGGTGAGGTGCGGCGTTTTCTCTCCGATTGCACCCAGCATTTCAGGGCGGAATATGTCATGGTGAGTCTTCCCCCGGGATTCCGGTTCCCCGACCAGTCCGAAGTTTCCAGTCTTCTGACCAAAGCCGTTCTGCCACATTGTGCGGATCGAGACCTTCCCATAGCGGTGATGCCAGGTGTCCGGCGGGGTGTGAACCCCCAGCTTCGGCTTGCCGGGGACGGAGTCGGTCTGTCTGATCTGCAATCCATTTCCAACATGGCTTCGAGTTATCCGAAGGTGAAGTTTCTAGCGACGGTTCTGGCCCGTGAAAATCAGCATGAGCTGTGTGTTCTGGCTCGGAAATTCCGGAATCTCCACATTTTCGGTTGCTGGTGGTTTTTGAACACCCCGAGTCTGGTGGAGGAAATCACCTCCATGCGGATGGAACTTTTGGGATCGAGTTTTACCGCTCAACATTCGGATGCGCGGGTGTTGGAACAGCTCATTTACAAATGGAAACATTTTAAGAACGTGCTCCACCCGGTTATATCCCGGCAATACCAGGGGCTGGCGGACACTGGATTTGCTCCAACCCGGCTATCCATTCAAAAGGATGTGGAAGCACTTTTAGGTGGATCCTTTAAAAAATTCTTGCAGGCTCAGTTTTAACTGGGTCGGCAGGTTGACGGACTTCCAAGGGCTCTAAAACTTCGGATGTGCGGAGCGTGTAGGATTCGAGGTTTAATGCACATTGATGATTTTTTTTTCCCCGCCCGTGTTGTCAATTTTGCCCTCCCAAAAGATGCCCATCATATCAGCCCGGAAACTTCACAGGAAAGCCGGTTTTCGTTCCGCGACCTAAAAACGGTGGTGCCAGCCACGGGACCTTTTTTGGCTCCCAAGCCTCACGCGAGGTCAGCACGGAAAACGAATTAGGAACCCGGGCCGACGGTGCTAAGCTCCCTAAAGGTTGTAAACTTTGCCTCGGTTTCATCCGCAGCATCAAGCGGCTGACAAAGCGGAGTTTCCCAAGGTTGTTTGACTTTTCCCGGTGGCCGGGCGGTTGAATCCTCGTAGTTTTGCATAATTGTTTTTATCATTTTTCTATCAAATCCGCATTCCTCAAACCCCGAAGTGATGCCGAAGAACCAAGCGCGAGAACTTAAATGAACTCGGAACTTCGGAGCTGCACAATTACTATTCTTTGTTGTTAATCCGTTTGGATTAAAAGCGCAGTGCCGCAAAAAGGGAAGGAAAAGAAGAAACGCGGTGCCCCAATGAGACATCCGCCATGGACCCGGCACCAGCCCAAGCAGGTGGATCGGAGAGTCAAAGTTCCCGTCTGAGCGGCCAGGGGCGTTTGAAACCTTCACCGGGCAGTTTCTTCGTCGCGTCAATGCCGAGTTTAATACCGCTGGCGATCTCGCTGGTGGCTTGGCCGAGCATGTCGGACGGCCTCACCTTTTCACCAACGGGTTGCGGACCTTGAGTTGCGGAAAAGCCGAGAAGTCGCGATCCGCCGACCAGAGTTCGCGCACGCCATGGTGCAGACAGAGCGCGGCGATGCGTGCGTCGTGAATGCGAGAGCCTTTCAATTTCGACGCCGTAGCTATAATGCGCAGCTTCCCGAAGTAGCCCGGGCTTTCAGCCAGCAGATGCAGTTGTAGCGAGGCGAACAAGGCGTCGAGAAAACCTAAAGCTTCGGACAGCGTGGACGCTGGCTTATAGATGCCGGGGTGCGTCACGATGCCGATGAATTCGTGGACGCACGGCCACGGGATGGCCCACGCCGCAGGCTGATGCCGCAATGAATCAACTGCCTGCACAGCCGCAGGGTGGAACGGGCTGCCTTGTTTGTGCGCGTAGATGAGCAGGTTGGAGTCAACGGCGATCATGCGCCGTGGCCCTTGTAGATTTCGTCACGAATCTTCTCCCACGGAGCATTTTTGAATTCATCAGTCAATGCACCCGGGACTGTGACAATCGGAGGAAGCTTCTTGGTTTTGGCCTGTTTCTCATTCAAAACCAGCCGCAACCCTTGCTCAGTCAAAGAACGGAAGGTCGTTTTTTCTTTCCTGGCAACCCGTTGGACGCGCTCAAAAAGATCGTCAGCGATTTCGATGGTTGTCTTCATAATATGGCGACCCATACTCGCATGGCTGGCTGCCCATATCAAGGAGTGTCTCCGAACAACCAGCTTCCGCTCTTGCGATCACGCCCGATCCGCCGGTGAAGGAACCGCAGATTCTTAGGTGTGTCCATGTTCCAAGCTCAGTTTTAGGCATCGCATCCAGCCCGGAGGCAGATTTGAGAAGAGCCCCAGCCTCCTTTTTTTTAACGCCCGCAAAAAGGTCAATGATGCCGGAAAAACCAGCCGTCAATCAGGCGGTTGCGAAAGTTTCGAATCGGTTTAGGTTCCGCCGGAATCGCAGCCCGACCGCATGGCAGGCCTTGAACCCTCCTTGAAAAACTATGACGACAGCCCCGACACAAACCCGGTTACCTCATCTGCTTTCAACTTTTGACCTGCATGGATTGCACCTACGCAACCGCGTGGTCATGGCCCCGCTCACCCGGGCCCGCGCCGGACTCAGCCGCACTCCCAACGATTTGATGCTGGAATATTACAACCAAAGATCCTCGGCCGGATTGATCATTACGGAAGCCACGACCATTTCCGAGCAAGCAAATGGCTGGGTCAATTCTCCCGGAATCTACAACGATGCTCACGAGGTTGGCTGGAAAAAAATCGTCACCGCTCTCCATGAGAGGGGAACACCCGTGTTCCTTCAGCTCTGGCACTGCGGTCGGGCATCCCACAGCGCCTTTCATGACGGTCAGCCGGCGGTTTCCGCCTCTGCGATCAAAATAAACGGGGATTACGTCCACACGCCCAAGGGCAAGCTGCCTTACGAAACGCCCCGCGCGCTGGACACCGCCGAGGTGGCGGCGGTTGTGGAGGATTTCAAACGCGCGGCGCAAAGGGCCAGAGCAGCCGGGTTTGACGGCGTGGAAATCCATGCCGCCAACGGATATTTGATCGACCAGTTCCTGCAGTCCGGGACCAATCGGCGGACCGACCAATACGGTGGTGGGGTGGCAAACCGTTTTCGTTTTCTGAAGGAGATTGTCGAAGCCATCCTGACCGTGTGGCCCGCGAACCAGGTCGCTGTGCGTCTTTCCCCCAATGGAAACTTCAACGATATGGGCTCGCCCGATTTTCGTGAAACCTTCATCCATGCCGCCACACGGCTGAACCCCTTAGGCCTGGCTTATCTGCATGTGGTGGACGGATTAAAGTTTGGGTTTCACGAAAGAGGAAAACCGATGGTCCTGTCAGAATTCCGTGAGGTGTTTGCGGGTCCGCTGATGGGAAACTGCGGATACGACGAGGATACGGCGGAGACGGCCATATCGTCCGGAGACGCGGATTTGATAGCCTTTGGGCGTCCGTTTCTCAGCAATCCAGACCTCGTGGAACGGTTTACGAACGGATGGGAACTGAACCCTCCGGCGGAGGTCAAAGTCTGGTCGGCACCAGATGCGAAAGGTTATACCGATTTCCCCTTTCACACACCAGCGTCCAATCCCTAAAGTCGGGCTCAACCTCCGGTTCTGGAGAAGCCGAAGACTTGCCGGGGGGAACTGTCCACTTGAAGGTTGGATTACGAAGTTTTTTTCCGGGTCCCCTTTCCATCAATCGTGATCACTAAATGGGGAACCTCAATCCCTTGCATCCAGGTAACCGTCTCTTACTCGGTAATGTTGGGAAAGACCAGCCACCGGAGGCCCTGGAAATTCCGGATACCATGGGTCGGGATTGGATAGAATTTTTTCCCGCAGCGCACCAAGCGATGATTCGCTTTTTAAATTAGGAACGGCTGTCGGAATAGAGAGCGATCCCACGACTTTTTTGGAGATGACCAAACTCGTTTGTTGCGGTTGGCTTTTAGGATTTCCAGGCCAGAAGAGGAAAATGGCAATGGCAGCGACCCCGAGCGCAGGCATTAACCAACGAGAGCCTTGGCGAGGCCATGCAGACGCCTCTCTCTCCCAAAATTGGAATCGGGTGCGCGAAGATCCGGGATGGATTGTGCCGAGAAACCATTCCCTCAACCGTAAATCCCTTTCCGGCATGGGAAGTTTTTGCACCGTATTCTCTGAAACCTCCACCAAGCGTTTCATGGAACGAAACTCTTTCTGACAGTCAGGGCACGCAGCCAAATGGCTGGTCAAAGGAAGCAGGTCTTCGCTCTTCAAAAATCCCGCAGCATGCATCACCAAATCTTCTCTCAATTGATCGCAACGTTTCATCGCCATTCCTCCAAAATATCCCGAACTTCCTTCATTTTTGCCAGACGTTCCAACGTGTGGAACAAACGTGATTTAACAGTCCCGACCGAGCAATTTAATACGGCGGCAATTCCCTCCAACGATTCGTCCGCAAAATACCTGAGGTAAACCACGTTCCGCTGCCGCGACGGGAGTTGCTCCAGCGCGGTCCGAAGGGATATTGATTTTTCCCGACTTTCGGATTCTTCGAGCGGGGATGGCGCTTGATCGGACACTCGATTACTGAGGGGACGGCAGGATAAACTACCCATC
>Ga0163152_10001823_pt1 | contig 32510 bp, 37 predicted proteins | sample OliLakLV19MP8IB2_FD_148635 | JGI IMG/M metagenome (GOLD analysis project Ga0163152, IMG submission 148635) | Freshwater microbial mat bacterial communities from Lake Vanda, McMurdo Dry Valleys, Antarctica - Oligotrophic Lake LV.19.MP8.IB-2 | ecosystem: Environmental > Aquatic > Freshwater >...
GAATCTGGAGGCCCTTATAAGGATATCCCCTCCTTTTTACCTCTCACTATTAAACCACCTCCTCCTCCCAACGATGCAACGCGTACCGACACTTCGGGCGCGGGGGCAACGTGTCCTGCGGCGGGAGACACCTCGGCGCGGCGGGATTGGGAGGAGGCGGAGGCGGTGTTGTGCGTGTTGCGGATGGGCGACTGCCGCAACGTCCTGTCGATCGCTCGCAAGCACGGCTGGGATCCGCCGGCCGTGCTTCGGGCGGCGGCAGTGTACCGGCAGCACCGCGACCGCTGGAAGTCGGTTGGCGCGCTGCATTACCGGCTGCGGGCCGGGCAGTCCGCCGACGTCGACGATCTGGAAAGCTGGCCGGAGGCCAGTGAGGAGTTCTTGCGGCGCGAACGGAGCCGGGCGGCGACCGCCGGCAGCGATCGAGCGCAGGCGGAACGCGAAGCCCAACGCGCTACGGCCGCGGCGGAGCAGGCGCGGCTGGCGGAGCTGGAAGCCGAATGGGGTGCGGCGCTCGATAGCCTCGACCAAGACGAGTTGGGGTCGCTCTACGAACGGGCGAACGGCCAGGCCGTGCCTCCGGCTTTGCGCGGGCTGGCCGCGGACGGCCGCCCGCGGCTGCGAGGCGCGTTTCTACGGCCGGCGATGCTGGAGGCGCTCTGCCAATCTTCCATCACCAATCACTCAATCTGAGATTCCTCCGATGGTCACAGCGACGAAGACGAAGGGCAAGCGGCCGGCGCCGGCCAAGGTGACTGCCAAGATCACCTGCCGCACGTGCGGCGGTGAAATGCCCGAGGGCCGCAGCGGCGGCCAGTGCCGGAAGTGCGATGGGCGGTGGCGCGACGGCGACGAAGCCGCTTACGGGCCGGCTCCGAACGGTGCGGCGGAAGCCGCCCAGGCCAACGATCGCCGGCGGGCCGAGGCCCAGGCCGACGAGGACGACAAGCGGGACGCGGCGCGGGTGAAAGATCGCTATCGGCTGGGTTTCGCCGGCGATCCGACGGCGTTTCGCGAGGCGCTGCAGCGGGAAGCCCGCCCCGACCTGCGGAACACGACGCTGCCGAGCGGGATCGCGGCGATCGATCCGCGGGCCAATGGGAAGGAGGGGCTTCCTCACGCGGAGGCCGACGCGGCCCGCGGGCGTGAGGGGGACGCGTTCGCCGATGAGTTCGAGGGCTTCGATACGATCGTGCCGCTGGAGTCGATCGTCGTCTCGCCGTACCAGCCGCGGGTGGACTTCGACCAGGCGGAGATCGAGGCCCTGGCCGAGGACATGCGCGTCCGCGGGCAGAAGGATGCCTGCAACGGCCGCTGGGTGGGCGATCGCTTCGAGCTGACGGATGGCGAGCGGCGATTGCGGGCGGCAAAACTGCTGTTCGCGCGGGGCGTCCCCGGCTGGGAGTCGCTGCGGTGCCGCGCGACCACGCTGAGCGACAAGCAGGCCCAGCGGGACGCGGCGCTGGGCAACGTCTTCCGGCAGGATCTCAATCCCTTGGAGTTGGCCGCGGCCTACAAAGCCTGGCTGGCCGCCACCGGCAAGACGCAGCAGGACCTGGCCGAGGTGCTCAAGAAGGACCAGGGAACCGTCAGCCACGCCCTGCGGCTGCTGGAGCTGCCCGAGTGGGCCAGGCAGGAGGTCATGGCGCGCCGCATGAGCGCGAGCCACGCGCGGGAGATCGGGCCGTGGGTGAAGTATCCGGCGATCGACCAAGCGCTGGGCAAGATTTGGAAGGAGGAGATCAAGCGGCACGGCGAGGCCGGATCGCTGGAGGATTGGAAGGAGGCCGTGCTGGCCGCCGTCGAAAACGCGACGGGGGAAATGGAGCACCCGCACTATTGGGACAAAACCAGCGGCCACTTCTTTCCCGTGCGGATCGATCCCACGCCGGAAGAGCGGGCGCAACTCGGCATCGTCACGATCCCCATCGGAAGCAAAGTGACGGAAGAGCGGGCCACCAACGGGGCCTTGCACAAGAAGCTCTTTGAGGCGGCGGTGAAGGCAGGCCGGCAAAAGGTCAAGGCGCGCGAAGAAAAGGGAACGAAGGGCGCGGGCGAAAAGGCCCGCACCCTCACGCTGGCGGAATCGAAGAAGCGGGACCGCGAGCTGGCGGAGCAATTTACAAAGCGGTTGCAGCGGTGGAAGTGCGACTGGCTGGCCTGGCTGATCGCCCCGCGGCTGAACGGATCGCGTGACGCCGCGGTCACCTGGCGGCTGATGCTGTACGTGGCCACCAGCGAATGCGAGTGGGGCGTGGAGGGGGCCACGTCGGCGGACGAACGCGGCCGGCGGGAAGCCTTCGTCGAGGCGATCGAGCACAAGAAGCCCAAGGGGTGGAACGGCTCGGCGATCGGCGAAGGGCAAAAGTTGTTCGCGGCCATCCATGCGGCCGTCGATCCGGTGGCGCCCGTGCTGCCGGCTTTGGATTTCTTGCGCGCCCTGCTGTGGGACGCGAAGGAAAACGCCCCGGCGCGGCTGCTGCCCGGCTACGCGATCGAGTGGGCCGCCGCGGACTTGGGCGTCGACCTGGCCGCGGAGTGGCGGAAGCCGGGCGCCAGCGGCCAGGCCTTCGCCGGCCCGCTGACGGAGAGCTATTTAGAGTGGCACTCCAAAGAGCAGCTCGCGGACCTCGGCCAGGAATGGGGCGTGTTTGTCGACGCGGGCAAGCCCAAGGCCACGATCATCGCGCAGCTTCTGGCCGGCGCCGCCGCGCGGCCGCTGCCGCGCGAGCTGGCGGCCATCGCGCCGAAGACCGCGAAGGCCCCGGCCAAGAAAGCGAAGGCGAAGTAATGACCGAGGCTGCAACCTCCGACCTACGCGCCGCCCTCGACGTGTATGAGGTCACCGTCCAACTGCTGCTGGTGAGCCGCGATCTTCCAGACGGCTCGACGCGCAAAAAGGGCCAGTCCCTGTACGTCGGCGACATCACGCTGCTGGAGATCGAGGGCAACCGGGTGCGGCTGGGGTTCGAAGTGCCGCTCGTGCCTCCGGAGCTGGCCGCGGTGGCCCTCGTGGCCCGCACGCAACGGCCGCCGGGAGGCACGGCCACATGACCACCACGATCCACTGCGCGGGCTGTGCCGCCGAGAAGCAAGTCAAGCCGACGGCGGCGGGGCCCGGGCGCCTGCCGCGCGGCTGGCACCGCAGCAACGAGCAAACGCATTGCGACGCGTGCTGGTCGCGCAAGTACGTGCTGCGGGCCGTCACGTTTTGCGTGGCCTCGCCTGTCGATGGCGACTGGCCGACGCTCCGCCAGGTCTTGGCGGAGCAATGGACGCAGTTCACCGCGGCGTCGAATTGGATGGTGTCCGAGTGCTACGTCCGCGACGCGAAGCGCCTGCCCGGCCTGGAGAAATGCCCGCCGATGCCGGCGATCTATCTGTACCCGGAGGCCCGCGCCCGTTTTCCGTCGCTGCCGTCCCAGTCGGTGGCGGCGCTCGAGCAAGCGGTCAAGCGGCGCTACGCCGCGGCCCGCTGGAAAGTGATCTGGACCGGCGAGGCGAGCATCCCGACCTACCGCTACCCGGCGCCGGCGATCGCGCCGAACAAGGGCTGGACGGCCGGCTACGACGAGACGGGCGAGCGGCCGCAGGTCAGCGTGCGGCTGGGCGAGCGGCGGGTGACGTTGCGGCTGAAGGGCGGGCAGCGCTATCGCCGGCAGTTGGGCCATTTCCGCGACATCGTGAGCGGCGCGGCCGTGCAAGGCGAGCTGGCGATTTTCAGGCGGCGGGCGGGCGAGTCGCGCCTCGACCAGGGTCAGCAGCGCGAGCGCGAGAACGGCGCGCGAGTGTCGTTCGATATTTTTGTCAAGCTGGTGGCCTGGCTGCCGCGTAAGCCGCGGGGCGAGCGGTCCGGCACGTTGTTCGTTCGCACGGACAAGGACTCCATGTTGGTGGCCTTGGACGTGAAGGGCGAGCGGGTGTGGTATCTACACGCGGACCACGTTCGCCGCTGGCAGGCAGAGCACCGGCGGCGGCTCAATCGTTGGAGCGACGATCGAAAGGCGGAGCAGCGGCCGGACGCGACGTTTGCCGCGCGGCGCAGCGCGGCGGTAGTGAAGCACCGCCGGCGGATCGAAGCGTTTTTGAAGCAAGCCGCCGCGCAGTTGGCCGGCTTCGCGGCCCGGCGGAATTTCGCCGAGGTCCGCTACAATGACGCCGAGCGCGGCTACTGCGCCGAGTTTCCGTGGTTCATGCTGGCCGAGACGTTGAAAAACAAACTAGACGAAAGCGGCATCACCTTCACGCCCGCGAGCGGCGAGGTGCCAGCCGAAACCCAAGAGCCGCTCGCGGAGGCGCAAGATGATGATGCGTAAGACATTGGGCGACCGCTACGCCCAGCGCGACCACCGCCGGGGACGCTTGCCGCCCCGACCGCTCGCGGAAGGCCGTACAAGCAGCCGGGATATTTGGCCTTGCGCCAACGGCCCCGGCAGTGGCTGATAGATCGACAGGCCACTGCGGGATTCACGTTGCGTCGTGTTCGTTTGCTCGCTTGATCCCGGCAGTGGCTGATAGATCGACAGGCCACTGCGGGTCGCCGTCCATCACGACCGGCACGTACCAGCGGTCCCGGCAGTGGCTGATAGATCGACAGGCCACTGCGGGGACCCCCGTTCCCCGTTCGATGATGAGCAACGCCAACCCGGCAGTGGCTGATAGATCGACAGGCCACTGCGGGCAATATCGCCTGGGAGCGGTCTGGCCCGTCATCGTCCGGCAGTGGCTGATAGATCGACAGGCCACTGCGGGGAACGGTGGCCCGAGCTGTTGGGCGACACGGGAATCCCGGCAGTGGCTGATAGATCGACAGGCCACTGCGGGTGAAGTGGCCGAGGAGCCGGCTGCCCCCGGCGGCGTCCGGCAGATCGACAGGCCACTGCGGGGATGTACCGGAACTGGCCGAGCCTTCCAACCGCTTCCCGGCCGGCAGTGCGGGGTACATGGAACGGCAAGAGGACGCGGAAGCGGACGCACCGGCAGTGGCTGATAGATCGACAGGCCACTGCGGGGTTGGCCCTTTACCGACAGGCCACTGCGGGGCGACAGGCGAGGTCCGCCAGGCCAAATGCATCGCCCGGCAGTGGCTGATAGATCGACAGGATAGATCGACAGGCCACTGCGGGTGACCTTTGCGACCGATTCGCTAATCGACTACCTGCCGGCAGTGGCTGATAGATCGACAGGCCACTGCGGGGATCTCCGCCGGCCGGTCACGCGGAGGCCGACGCGGCCCGCGGGCGTGAGGGCCACACGGACGCGTTCGCCGGCGAAGAGGACGCCGTCGAAGCGTTCGTACCGCTGGAGTTTATCGACGTGTCACCCTGGCAGCCGCGGCGGCCACCAGCTTAACAAAAATATCGAACGACACTCGCGCGCCGTTCTCGCGCTCGCGCTGCTGACCGGCTTGCCCTTCATGCGAAGCTCGAATCGCACGGCATCCCCGCAGTGGCCTGTCGATCTATCAGCCACTGCCGGTTGGCAGCCGAACTCCGGAGCCAAACTCCGGAGTCCCCGCAGTGGCCTGTCGATCTATCAGCCACTGCCGGGCTGCCGCGCCCTCTTGCCGTTCCATATACGACAGCCCGCAGTGGCCTGTCGATCTATCAGCCACTGCCGGCGAGCGGCCCACGTTGTCGATGAAGGACTGATGGCCCCCGCAGTGGCCTGTCGATCTATCAGCCACTGCCGGAGGTTGCGGTTCGTTGGTCCCGGTGATCATGGGGACCAGCCCGCAGTGGCCTGTCGATCTATCAGCCACTGCCGGGGCCGTTGGCGCAAGGCCAAATATCCCGGCTGCTTAAGCGGCCTTCCGCGAGCGGTCCGGGCGGCAAGCGTCCCGGCCGGTGGTCGCGCTGGGCATAGCGGTCGCCCAATGTCTTATGCATCATCATCTTGCGCCCCGCCCTCGACGTGTATGAGGTCACCGTCCAACTGCTGCTGGTGAGCCGCGATCTTCCAGACGGCTCGATCAACGAGACTGCAAGTCCCCCTTCCAAGGTAGACGAACAGCGTAAAAGCGGAATTTCCCGGATTCTTTCGCGCTATTTTTTCGTCGGCTTGCCGGTCGCCAAGTCCCGCCGGCCGGCGCGGCGGAGCTCCTGCTCCACCACGGCGGTCCTGTCGATGCCGTGGTGCCGCGATAGTCGGTCGAGGATGGAGCGGGCCTCGGCCGAGAGGCGGATGGAGTACATGGTTTTCGCGGCGCCGGCCGGCAGTGGCTTGCGGCCGCGGGTTTCGGTGGGCATGGTCGGTCCTTCTACGCGAGGAAAGCCGGCGGCGCGGGCCGCGCCGCCGGCTGTCTCTGGGTCTACTCGACGACGCCGGCCGGTACCTCGCGCCGCTTGTTCTTGCCATGCGCGGTAGGGCGGCGTTGGGCGTTGATGGTGCGTAGCCACTTCAGCATCGCCACGGCGGACTTCCAATAGTCCACTTGGCCGTGCAGCATTTCAGAGGTCTTGTAAGCCTGCGAGCCTTGGTAGGCGGCAATGTGGCGGTCGAAATTCAGCTGATGGTAGGCCAAGAACGCTTCGATCTTGGCTTGCTCCGTGGCCGCCACGTCGGGCATCCCCTCGGGCACTTCCCCTGCCGGGATCGGCCACCAGGGGTCATCCGCCGCCATCTCCTTGCGCTCGGCCGCGACTTGGCGATGCTGTTCGGCGGCGCGGACAGCGGCGGCTTCCGCGGCGCGGCGGGTATCTCTCGCGATGAGGGCCGCGGCCGCGACAAGGCGGGTATCTCTCGCGATGAGGGCGGCGACAATCTCATCGACTTCGCGGGCGGGCGAAGTCCACGGCCTGCCCTGCCGCCGCTCGGATTCGCAGCGGCAGAATTCGCTCATCAGCCAGCGGTACACGTAGCCGGCCTGGTCGTCCTGTTGCTGGGCGGCGTGCAGCAGGCTCCAGGCGATCTCGATTGTCTGCTCGTCGCGCCGCACGGTGGCGACTTGGGGTCGCACATCAATCAGCTGCACGATGGTCATCGGTCTCTCCTTCTTTTTCAGGTGTCTTTGCCCCTGCTTGCGGCGCCGCCGGCTGTAGTCTTAGTGCGTCTCTCCCGTCTGATCGTCCGCCGCGGGAGCGGTTGCTTTCGGCGGGCTGACGCGCTTTCGCAGCTCGGCCAGGACTTTCTCCGCCTCCGCCTCCGGCAGGAGGCGAAGTGCCTCCATGCAATGCTCGACCGTGGATTCTACGGTCGCCGACTTTGCCGCTTGGCGCGCCGCTCCCGCGGTGCGCGCGACCGCCGTGAAGACCATGCGGCCCGCGACGCTCTTGCTCGGGCGCAGGTCGGTGACCTCGACGGCGTCCCCAATGGCTACGCCGTCGTCGAGCAGCTTCGCGATCGTCGGCAGCTCGTCCTCGCAATCGGCGCTGATGATCACCCCATGCTCCGGGTGGCTCAGTACGACGTAGTAGTAGCGAAGAAAGCCCCCCTTCCTCTCGCCGTCCTGGCGTTCGAACAGCCCGTCGTCGCCGGCCAGCAGCGTTGCCTCCGCGCCCAAAAACTCGCGCTGGTATTTGAGCGCGCCGGCCGCGCGGCCGGTGATGCGGGCGACGTACGCCTTCTTGGCGTGGCGCTTGCTGCGGATTGTGATAGTCTCTGGCATGGCTGGCATCCTCTCTCTTAGGGTGTTGGTCCAGGGGGCCGTGGCGCTTGCCGGCGCCGCGGCCCCCAACTATAAATCTAGGACTCCAGGTCAATATCACTCAGGCCGATCTCGCCGCTGAGGATGGCCTTGGCCCGGATGGGGCCGCGCCGCCGGCTGTCTCTGGGTCTACTCGACGACGCCGGCCGGTACCTCGCGCCGCTTGTAGTATCGCGCGCGGCTCGGCGCCGCGTCGCTGAAGTCGGTGACTCGCAGGTAGGGGTCATCAGGCCCCGCCTCGGCGCGCGAGAAGGTGCCGTGGCTGACCTCGACGATCTGCCCCTGGTCCTGGCGCAGCGTGTCGAACCGAATCCCCTCGGGCACTTCCCCTGCCGGGATCGGCCACCAGGGGTCATCCGCCGCCATCTCCTTGCGCTCGGCCGCGACTTGGCGATGCTGTTCGGCGGCGCGGACAGCGGCGGCTTCCGCGGCGCGGCGGGTATCTCTCGCGATGAGGGCCGCGGCCGCGACAAGGCGGGTATCTCTCGCGATGAGGGCGGCGACAATCTCATCGACTTCGCGGGCGGGCGAAGTCCACGGCCTGCCCTGCCGCCGCTCGGATTCGCAGCGGCAGAATTCGCTCATCAGCCAGCGGTACACGTAGCCGGCCTGGTCGTCCTGTTGCTGGGCGGCGTGCAGCAGGCTCCAGGCGATCTCGATTGTCTGCTCGTCGCGCCGCACGGTGGCGACTTGGGGTCGCACATCAATCAGCTGCACGATGGTCATCGGTCTCTCCTTCTTTTTCAGGTGTCTTTGCCCCTGCTTGCGGCGCCGCCGGCTGTAGTCTTAGTGCGTCTCTCCCGTCTGATCGTCCGCCGCGGGAGCGGTTGCTTTCGGCGGGCTGACGCGCTTTCGCAGCTCGGCCAGGACTTTCTCCGCCTCCGCCTCCGGCAGGAGGCGAAGTGCCTCCATGCAATGCTCGACCGTGGATTCTACGGTCGCCGACTTTGCCGCTTGGCGCGCCGCTCCCGCGGTGCGCGCGACCGCCGTGAAGACCATGCGGCCCGCGACGCTCTTGCTCGGGCGCAGGTCGGTGACCTCGACGGCGTCCCCAATGGCTACGCCGTCGTCGAGCAGCTTCGCGATCGTCGGCAGCTCGTCCTCGCAATCGGCGCTGATGATCACCCCATGCTCCGGGTGGCTCAGTACGACGTAGTAGTAGCGACGATAGCCCCCCTTCCTCTCGCCGTCCTGGCGCTCGAACAGCCCGTCGTCGCCGGCCAGCAGCGTTGCCTCCGCGCCAAAAAACTCGCGCTGGTATTTGAGCGCGCCGGCCGCGCGGCCGGTGATGCGGGCGACGTACGCCTTCTTGGCGTCGCGCGGCGGATACTTTGGGTTGTAGTGGCAGCCGCTGCGGATGGTGATAGTCTCTGGCATGGCTGGCATCCTCTCTCTTAGGGTGTTGGTCCAGGGGGCCGTGGTGCTTGCCGGCGCCGCGGCCCCCAACTATAAATCTAGGACTCCAGGTCAATATCACTCAGGCCGATCTCGCCGCTCAGGATGGCCTTGGCCAGCTTGCGGTACGGCCCCATCTTGCGGGCCGTGTTGCGGCGGATGTGGGCGCGGGTCTCTTTGCCGGCGAAGTGTGCCAGCGGCTTGTCCTGCCGGCTGCAATTGCAGGCGCGGCAGGCGGTGACCAGGTTGCTCGGCTCGTTGCCGCCGCCGTCGCTCTTGGGCGTCAGGTGGTCGAGGGTGATGTCGGTCGGCTCGGCGCCGTGCAGGTCGCTGCAGCAGTACAGGCAGCGGAAGCCGTCACGCAGGTAGATGGCCAGCCGGGCGTCGGTCCGGATCCACTGGCCGGTCGGCTGGTGGGGGCTGCGGGCCTTTTTGGCGGCGGTCGTCATGGCTGCGTCTCCTGTCTCGTGCGTCTCTTTGCCCCCGTGCTCCTATTATAGCGGCCGTCAATACGCCGTCAAGACAGAAAATCCCCAGAAAAGCGGAATTTCCCGGATTCTTTTGCGAGCGCCGGCAGCATCGCCCGAAAGCGATCCGCGAAGCTGGCCTGGAGGCGGGAGCCGGAATGCAGTAGAAGGGAGCGCCGGCCAGGATGGCCGGCCGCGGCGGTAGCCTGCGCTCCGCTGCACCTTGGCAAGGATGCCTTTTCTTATGCGCGAAATTATGCGCGAGATCCCGCCACGGCACGTTGCCCCGTCGCAGCCGACGCGCGGGGCGGCCCTCCCTGCCGAAATGCACTCGCAAGCCTGAAAGCTCAAATGATTCTCAGGTCGCCAGTCAAATGGTTCGGCGGCAAAGGCAAGATGCTGAAAGCGATCTTGCCACTGATCCCGCACGACCACGTCTACATCGAGCCGTTCGCCGGCGGGGCGAACATCTTGCTCAATCGCGAGCCCAGCGAAATCGAGGTGCTCAACGATTTGCATCGAGGTATCGTCAACTTGTTTCGCGTATTGCAATCGACGCGCAAGTCGAAAGAACTTGCCGAGCTGCTCCGCAATACCTTGTACTCGCGGGCTGAGTTCGAGCGAGCGATCGCGATCTGTAGCGGCAGTGAAGCCGGCGGCGAAGTGTGCCGCGCATGGGCGATGATTGTTGAGACTCGGCAAGGGTTTGGAGGCAGAGCATTGGTCACTGGCAACTGGAGCCGCGTAAAGGAACGATCAAGTACCGCGAAGTCTTTTCGGCACGCCACAGCTAAGGACGTTATCGATCGGCTGCGAGACCGGCTGCGTTACACGTATGTCGAATGCCGCGACGCGCTGAGCGTGATGCGGTTTCACGCCGCGGACAATTCGGTGATCTATGCCGACCCGCCTTACGTTGCCGCAACGAGATCCAGCGGCGGTTATGACCACGAAATGGATGATGCACAGCACGTGGCGTTCATCGACTGCGTGCTGTCCCTTCCCGGTGCGATCGTCGTCAGCGGCTACGATTCGCCGCTCTATCGACCGCTCCGCAAGGCCGGCTGGAAGTTGACTCGATTTAATGTTTTCACCAGCGCCACGAACACAGTTCGCCTGCCTCGCACTGAATGCGTCTGGCAGAATCCGCGGGCCGTCGAGCTGATCAAAGCCGCTCGAAGTTCGACGGCGGAAGCCCGAATGCGGTAGAAGGGAGCGCCGGCCAGGATGGCCGGCCGCGGCGGTAGCCTGCGCTCCGCTGCACCTTGGCAAGGATGCCTTTTCTTATGCGCGAGATTCGGCCCAAGCCGACGGCCCCCGGGCAACTGCTGATCACCCGCCGCCGCGGCGAGTGGTTCCGCATCGGACCGGTGGTGCGGGTCAAGGTGATGCGGACCGACGTCCGGCGGCAGTGCGACGTGCTGCTGCAGGTGCACGGGCGCGATCACTTCCTGGGCGGCCTGCTGCTGGCCGACATGGTGCTGATCGCGCCGCAGAGCCGCAAACACCTGGGCACGACGACGTCGGGCTACACGCTGCTGCGGATCCCGCCCCGCGATGGCCGCACGCCCGAGCAGACCGAGGTCGCCACCTGGTACGCCTGCGACGACGGCCGCGTGCCTGATTGCCGCTTTTCCATTTCGCGATTGGGCGCCGAGGTGACCTTTATGATCACGGCCGAGCGGAGCGTGAAGATTCTCCGCGGGGAACTCCCCGACGAACCCGATCCGGATCCCGACGGCGGCAATGCTGCCAGGCCGCTAAAGCCAAAGCCACGCGGCTTTTGGGATCAGCCGCAAACCGGCCTTCCGCCGCGGCGGCGAGCCGCGTAGCATCGCCCCCCGTTCCGCCGAGATGTCCGCGGCCTCGTGGCTCCATACGCGGAGCGTGAGGACTACATGGCAAGGGATTGCCGGCATCCGCCCCGCGCGGAGCGCTGCTCGATAAAAGCATCGCCCCCTTTCTGCGCGGAGGTTTCTCAAAATGTTGCCCGCTTTCTCCCTGCTCCCAGGCCTGGCGAGCGCTCGCAAGCTGCTCGACATTCTTAACCGCCTGCGGGGAATCACCGCGCCCATCGACTCGCCCAGCGGCCTCCGCGCGGCGCTGACCGTGCTCCTCGAGCTGCTCTCGCTGGTCGGCGTCGAAGCCGCCTTCGTCGCCAAGCTGCAAAAGGTGCTCGACGATGCGGCCGTCTTCAACGTCGTGCTGGCCCTCTTCCAGTACGCCTACGGGCATCTCGCCCAAGAGCGGGAGTCGGGCGACGGCGGCGTGCGGATCAACGCCACCACGGTCAACGTCGAGGCCTTGGCCGACTGGCTGCCGTTCGTGCTGCAGTTGATGAACCTGCTGTACGGCTTCGGCGTGAAGCGGTAAGGGGGCAAACTTAAACTCCGTGTCTCCGTGCCTCCGTGGTGGGCAAACCTCACGCGGAGGGTGAGGGCTACATGCCGATTTACAAGCTGCCGCGGTACCGGGTCGAGGTCCGCTATTCGGCGTTGGCCGAGCAGGTCGATTGGGGCCTGGCACTCAATGGAGTGCCGGCACTGTGGAAGGAAACCGAAGGGGAAGGGGTCGTCGTCGCGGTGCTCGACACGGGCATCGACCGCGATCATCCGGACTTGCGGGAGGCCATCCTCGACGCGCGGGATTTCAGCGGCAGCCGCAACGGCCCCATCGATGGCAACGGCCACGGCAGCCACGTGGCCGGCACGATCGCCGCCCGCCGCAACGACGGCGGCGTGGTGGGCGTGGCGCCCCAGGCGATGCTGCTGATCGGCAAGGTCGTGGGGGACGACGGCAGCGGCAGCGACGCGGACGTGGCCCGCGGCATCCATTGGGCCATCGAGCGTGGGGCGCGGGTGATCAGCATGTCGCTGGGGAGCCGGCAGGAAAGTCCGGTGATCTTCCACGCCATCAAGGAGGCGTTCGAGAAGGGCGTCTTCGTGGTGGCCGCGGCCGGCAACGACGGCCCGCAAAGCCCGGTCGATTATCCGGGCCGCTACCCGGGCGTGGTGACCGTGGGGAGCGTCGATCGCAACGGCCGCGCCAGCAAGTTCTCCTCGGCCGGCCCGGAGGTCGACGTGGCCGCCCCGGGGCAGGACGTGACGAGCTGCTGGCTCGACGGCGGCTACGCCAAGATTAGCGGGACCAGCATGGCCACGCCGTTCGTCAGCGGCGCCATCGCCCTGATGCTGGCCAAGCACGCGCGGCAAGGCGGCAAGACGCCCATCCGCACGCCGGACGAGCTGCGCGAACACCTGGCCCGCACGGCGACCGACGCCGGGCCGAAGGGGCACGATCCGCAGTACGGCTTCGGGCTGGTCAACCCGGCGAAAATGCTGGCGCCGCTGGCCGACGCGCCGCCGGCCGGCGAGCCGAAACCGCCCGCGCCGCAAGCGGGGGGCGTGTGGGTCTTCGTGCCGGGAGGAAAGGTGGCGTAGGGAGCGGTCAGCAGTCAGCAGTCAGCGGTCAGCAAGTTGGGGCGCGCCAAGCAAGCGGAGGGATGGCGAATGCAATCCGAACGCAAGCCGGACATCACGATCGGCCAGGCCATTCGCGCCCTGAGCGCGACGACGCGCGCGGGCGTGGCCTTCCGGCGGCCGGTCGCCTCTCAGCGATCGACCCTGGGCTGCATCGCGTGGCCACGAAAGCGACGCGCGGGAAAGACCGGGCAAACCTCACGCGGAGGGCCGACGCGGCCTGCGGCGTGAGGGCTACTTCAATCACTCAATCACCAATCACCCAATCGCAAATGCGCATGCTGGCCGCCCTGCTGACGATCGCTGCCCTCGCCGTGCTCCCCGCGGAGCAAGCGGCCGCGGTGCGGGCGGACTGGGCCACGTTCGCGGCCGAGGATCAGCACTACGTGCGGTATCTCAGCCTGGCGGAGCTGTCGTCGCTGCCGCCGCGGCAACAAGGCGAATGGTCGGCCGTGCTGCGGTTCGCCGTGCCGTACGCCTCCAGGGAGACGCTGCTCGACGGCCAGGTCCCGCTGCGGCTGCCCGAGACGGATCTCTTCCGCATCGACCTGCGGGCCCTGCTGTGGGACGGGCACGATTTGCAAAAGGTCTTGGAAAAGTACCCCTACGACGTCGAGGGGCGGAAGAATCCGCTGGTCATCCGCGGCGACTGGCTGGTGGATCAGTTGAGCGACGGCACGCGGAGCGATGCGTACTACCGGCTGCTGTACGGCGGCCAACACATTCCCAAAACGCGCGAGGAGTTTTTGCGCTTTTGGCGGATCGACGCCGCGCAAAACAAGACGATCGCCTTCGGACTGATCGAGGGCCAGAGCCGCGTCAACAAGGCCCGCGACGGGGCGCGGTGGATCGAGCACAACGACGGCGTGGGCGTGGAGCATTGGTTCACCCGCGACGTGTTCCAAATCGCGCCCGGAAAAGATCCGCTCAACGCGCCGGACGGCGTCTTCATCGCCGACGCCGAGGAGCATTTCGTCCTGCAAGCCAAGGTAAGCACTGCCGGCGTGCGGGGCGTGCTGCCGGCCACGTTGCTGACCGACGGGCAGGGGCGCGTCGTGCAGGAGGCGCCGGCCGCCTTCCTGGAAGACACGAGCCGCTTCGGCGGCGCTTCCGTCATCGTCAATCCGGGCTCGTGCATCACTTGCCACACGGCCGGCAGCCAGCAGCCGACCGAGAACGCCTTGCGGGCCGTGCTGGAGGCGGGCGTCGAATTGAAGGCCTACGACTACGACCATCGGCGGGCGATCGAGCGGTTTCACCTGGGGGGCGTCGATCAAGAGCTGCTGCGGTGGGACGTGGGCTACGCCGCGGTCATTCGCGAGCTCAACGGCCTGACGCCGGCGGAGAACGCCTCGTATTACGCCGCGGCGATTGTGGACTACCGGGCCGACCTGGGCCTCGAGCGGGCCGCCGGCGAGCTGGCCGCGACGCCCGACGAATTCCGCCTGGCGTTGGGTTACGCCTCGCTCAACAAGATCGACATCGGCGTGCGGCTGGCCGGACTGACGGCCGGCCGGACGATCCCGCGGAGCGAGTGGGAGAAGGATTTTCAAACGGCTTATGCAGTGCTGACCACGTGGAGGCTGCTGAAATGAAAGCGCTTTGCAAGGGTTACTTGACCGGGCTGGCCGGGTTCGTTGCCGTGGCGGCAGCGTGCTTCGGGCTTTCGCTGGTCGACACGGCCGACGCCGGCTGCCGCGTGGTGTTGCGCTCCCGCGGCGGCATTTCGCACCGGCACGGCAACAACGTCGTCGTGCTGAAGCAGGTGGTGGCCGACCAGTACTACAGCGTGGGCGCGGCCATCCAGGAGGAGGCGCTGGCGGATCGGATCGCGGCCAAGGTGGAGGCGCGGCTGCTGGCGAGGAGCGGCACGGTGCGGGCCAGCGACGTGCCGCCGGATCCGCAACCGGCCCTCGACTCGGCATTGGTCCAGCGGGCTTGCGTGCGGTGCCATAACGCGCAGCATCCGGATCGCTTGGATCTGACGGATCTGTCGGCCTTGTCCTGCGAGGATCGGATGGAGGCCGTGCGCCGAGTCGTGTCGGACGATCCGGGCGAGCGGATGCCCAAGGGCGCCGAGCTGCAGCCGGGGGAGATCGGCAGCGTCTTGCAGGAGTTGAGCCGCTGAATGGTGCCCCAACGTGGCCCATCGATGCAAACGCAGGATGGGCAAACCTCACGCGGAGCGTGAGGGCTACTTTTTGTTTTCACCCTGAAGGAGAAATGCCATGTTGCCTCGCTTGTTGATCTGTGCTTTGTTGGCCGTCGCGATGCTGGTGCTGCCGACCGTGTTGACCCCTGCCGCTCAAGCCTGCGACGTCGTCGTGGGCAGCAGCTTCGGCAGCCGTGCCGTGGTGCTGCAAGCCCGCGGCGGCGGTTACGGCGGCGGCGTCTTCGCGCAGGACGCTTGCGGCCACAACGAAGTGCAGGTGCTGGCCGTTCGCCGGCGGCGCGTGCGGCAGCAGGTCGTCGTCGTGCAGGACGTCCACCACGGCCGCGGCCAGCAAGTGCTGGTGTTGCAGGACGGCGGAGGCCGGCGGGGCGGCGGCGGCGGGTTGATCAATCTCAACTTCGGCGGACGCCGCGGCCGGTAGTCGCGGAGCGGGCGGCGTCGGCGCGTTTGCCGACGGCCGCCGCTTCAATCTTCAATCACCAATCATCAATCACAGATTCCGATGGACGTGCTCGCCATCCACGCCAAGGAATTGGAACGCTGCGGCCGGCCGCTCTCGCGCGAGCAAGAGCGGCGGCTGTTCCAGCGCGCGCGGAAGCACGGTGATCGCCAGGCCTTCGAGCAGCTCGTGCATTCGCAACTGCGCTGGGTATGGCGGATCGCCAAGCGGTTTATAGGCAAAGGGATCCCGCTGGAGGATCTGATCCAAGTCGGCAACCTGGGCCTGCTGCGGGCCATCGAGATGTGGCAGCCTGCAAAGAAGTGCCGGCTAGGGACGTTTGCCTACTGGCACATTCGCCAGGGAATGCAGCGGGCGGTGAGTTGCGATGTGTCCGTCGTGCGGCTGCCGACGAATCCCACGAACTATGGGACGGAGCGGTACGACGCCCTGCACGCCGCCTTCGTCCGCGGCATGCGCTCGCTGGACTACGACACTCCGGGCGAGCAGCCGCTGGCCGGCCGCGTGGATCGGGACTGCCGATTGCCGCCCGCAGCGGCCGGCGTGGAGGAAATCTACAGCGAGCAGCAGCGGCGGCGGCTGCGGGACGCGATCGACCAGTTGGATGCCCGCCAGCAAACGCTGATCGAGCGGCGGCTGGCGGGAGCCACGCTGCAGGAGATTGCCGACGAAATGGTGCTCACCCAGGAGCGCGTGCGGCAGATCGAACGGCAGGCCATGCGGGAGCTGGTCTACCACTGCACGGGCCGGACCGAAGGGCCGATGCCCAGCCTGGCCGATGCCTCGAAAGTTCTGCGGCGCAAGCCGGTTTGTGCGTGAGGGGGCTTCCTCACGCGGAGCGTGAGGGCTACACGACGGAGGCGGCGATGGCCTGGTGGCAAGAATGGTTGGCAGGCGTCGGATCCGGGGCGGCGCTGTTGCTGCTGGGGGCGATCGCCAACTGGGTGAGGAAGTGCTACCAGCGGGCCGTCTCGATGGACATCAACGTGCGGATCATGCGGCAGGGTCTGCAACGGCTGCGTCTGCGGCAGCGGCGATTGAAGCTGCGCGTCGACGACGTGGAGGAGACCGTCGGCGATCAGGCCGAGCAGCTCGCCGATCACGACGGGCGGATTTCACATCTCGAAACCAAGGACGGTGAACGGTGGCCAAGTTAGCAGCGAAGAAAGTCGAGCCGAAGCTGTCGAACGGGCTGACGGCCCTCGAGGCGCACGCTGTTAAGTGCCTGGCGAAGCATGCGGAGAAGCTCCGCGACTCGCTGACGGTGGCCGATGCTCAGCAGGTGGACTTCACCATCCGCATCCATGGCGCGGTGAACGTGGGCCAGGACAGCAAGGGAGACACCGAGGCCTACCCCAAGGGGCCGACGCTGTTGGCCCTGCTGCTGAGCGAGCTGCCCGACGACGTCCGGAGCAAGGCGCAGCGGGCGCTGGTGAAGCGCTGCGAGGGCTTCGTGGCCACGGGGGAGGAGCCCGAGGTCATGCCTACCGAAGCGGCGAGGCTGACCGAGCTGCACGCCTCGATCGCCCATCACTACACCAAGCAAACGCGGGGCAGCGTGACAGGCACGCCAACGGTCGAACTGGTGGCACGAGGACGTCGCAAAGCAGCCTGAAACACGTGACTCACTTTGCGACGGCCCGGGTCCTTCCGGGAGGGGGGGGCCGGGCGCGAGCTTGCGATCGCGTACTTTCTGCTCCTAAGAGGAATTTTTTAGGGGTTGTTGTTGGAATGTCGACCCAACGACGCGGAAAACGGGACGACGAAGCGCCGGAAGCCGACGGGCAGGTCTTTCGGACCAAGCGTCAGCTGGCAAACCACTACAAAACCAGCCCCACCACGGCGAGCAACTGGACGGGGCGGGCGGATTTCCCCGGCGGGCCGCGGGGACCATGGCGACAGGACCAGGTCGACGAATTCCTGGCCCAAATCCGTTCGCCATTCGCGCCCGACGGTCGGGCGCCGGTGGAGAGCGGCGCGGATGATGGAGTAACCCTGAGCCGTCAGAAGCTCCGGGCCGACGTCGACAAGGCCCGCGAGGACGTGCGGGCTAAACGCTTACGGAACAACCTCCTGGAGGGACGGTGGCTCGACAAGGACGTCGTCGTACTGGAGGTGTCCCAGCTCTTCCTGCGGCTCAAGGAGCGGTGGGAAGCGGCGCCGGCGGAGATGTGCGTCGAGTTGCCGCTCGCCCAGCGCGACGCCGTACGCGCCCGGTGGGAAGAGATGGTAGCACTGATGCTCCGCGAGATCGCCGGCTGGAAGATGCCCGGCGACAGCACTGGCTGACCGCCGCGCTGCGTTGCTTCGAGCCACGGCCTCGGATGCGCGGCCTCGACTGGTCGCGCGAGTACGTGTTCACCGCCGACGGCCGTCCGTACGATCACAACGCCTATCCGCACCTTGGAGCCCCCGGTGGGCCGTGGGACGCGTACGACGATCCGCGCGTGCGGCAGATCTACCTGCAGTGGGCCAGCCGCCTCGGCAAGAGTTTCTTTGGCCAATGTTGCACGCTGCACACGTCGGATTGTCAGCCTGGCCCGATGATGTTCGCCAGCGCGGATGAAAAGCTGGCCGAGGAGGTGATCGGCCGCACGTACAAGATGGTCGAACGCTGCCCGGTGCTGCGCGAGCAGCTCCGACCGGAGCGACTGCGACGCGACGATCGGATCGACTTGCGGCACTGCATCGTCTACGTGGCCTGGGCCCGCAGCGTCAGCACGCTGGCCGATAAATCGATCCGCGTGGGGCACGCCAACGAGATCGACAAATGGGTTCACCTCTCCACGTCGAAGGAAGGCGATCCGCTGGCCCTGTTCGAGAACCGTTTCAAGGATCATCCCAACCATAAGCAAATTCTGGAGAGCACCCCCACGCAGAAGAAGCGCTCGCGCGTGGAGCGGGGCCTCGCGCAGAGTACCAACTGCCGGTATTGGGTGCCGTGCCCGCATTGCGGTCGGTACCAGCGGCTGCTATTGGGTCGCGGCAATCCCGAGGAGCCCGGCGTCGTGTGGGAGAAGCTCCCCACGGGGCGCAACGACGCGGATCTCGCGAGGAAGACGGCCACGTATCGCTGCGTGCACTGCCCCGAACCCATCTGCGACCACCATCGGCCGGCGATGATGCGGGCGGGCGTGTGGGTGCCCGAGGGTTGCGCGGTCAACGACGCCAAAGCGGCCGCGGCGGCCAAGCGCTGGCCGCTCAGCGAGGCATCGCACGCGATCGAATATCTGACCGGCCACCAGGTCCGCGACGGGCGGGTGGCCGGCTACCAGCTTTCCAGCTTGTACGCGTTGACCAGCACGTGGGGCGAGATCGCGGAGCGCTTCGTCCGGGTGAAGTCAGATACGGGCGCTTTGCAGGACTTCGTCAACTCCTGGCTGGGCGAGACCTACGAACGCAACCGCATCAAGCTCACCTGGGAGGAGCTGGGCGCCAAGCTGATCGTCGACGTGCCCCACGGCGTGGTGCCTCGGACGATGTCGCTGGTGGTGGTGGGCGTGGACAAGCAAGACGATCGCTTCGAATGGGTCGCCGACGCTTGGGGACCGGAGCGCACGAGCCACACGCTCGATTACGGCGCCTGCGACGATCTCGACGATCTCGAAGCCGCCTGCATCAATCGCACGTTTCCCCATCAGGACGGCGGCGCGCCGCTCCGGCCGGCGATGGTGCTGATCGACTCGGGCTTTCGTCCCAAGGGCGTCTACGAATTCTGCCGCATCTGCCTCAAGAAGGGCTGGAAGGTGCTCCCCTGCAAGGGATCCTCCAAGCCGTTGAATGCCAGCTATCGCAAGGTGACGTTGGGCAAAGACACTTCGATGCCCGGTATGATCCTCGTCCACGTGGACACGCAGACCACGCAAGACTGGCTCGACCGCCAGCTCCGCCTGGTCGATCGAGGCGCGCCGGGGGGCGCGGCGCTTTTCGCCGCGCCGTTGGGCGAGCACCAGGACTTCCTGGAGCAATTGCTCAACGACGCCGCGGTCGCGAAGCTCGACAGCCGCAATTACGCGTCGGAAGTATGGGAGCGACCGGATCCGACGCTGCCCAACGACAAACGCGACTGCCGGCGCTACGGGATGGCGGCGATGCTGCTGGCCACCCGCGGAGCGCCGATCCTGCCGCGCGGGGCTCTCCCGCCGGCGAAACCGCCGGACCGGCCGGCACTGACGATGCCCGACGGCCGGCCCTACCTCATCACGGAGCGCGAACGATGAAAGTCAAAGCACAACGCCCCCCCGATCCCACCCCCGAGGCCTCGGGAGAAGAGTTTGACGCCGCCGCCTTCCTAGAAGAGCCCCGCGCCGAGCCGATCCTCGCGGCGCCGGCCGCGGCGACGCCGGCACTGCGGACGGTCGAGGCCTCGCTCGCGTTGCCGCTGCGGGACGTGCCCGAGGAGGATTATTGCGCGCGCCATATCGACACGCGGCTGGATCTTCCCCAGGCCGTCGCCCTCGCCCGGCTGTTCCGGGGGCTGGACGAGGCGGGGGCGCGGCTGGCCAGCGGCCGGTACGTGAAGAGCCAAGCCGACGCGGTGCGGTACGTGCTGGAGCAACTCGGGAAAGCGACCTAATCCGGGATCAGCGCCCGCACTTTGCAGCTCAGGGCCTCGGCGATCGCCGGCAGGCGCTCCAGCGGCAGATGTCGGCCGCGCTCCCAGCTGAGACAGGAAGGGGGTCGCGCTAAGCGCAGACGGTTTGCGCCTATTTGCGTCTTAATTTCCTAGTCACGCCGCGCTTCCACAGTCAGCTTGAGGCGCTCGCGGCGCGCGCGGATACGGGCGCCGATCTGGCCGGTAAAGGTGGACGGGTTTGGATGGGCGGGGCATTGGCGAGCTCCGGGCGGATTGTCCAAATTAGTAAACCTGCGCCCGAGCCTCGGGCGCTCTTCACACGGTGGCGGGGAGTCTGCTAAGGGTCGCTTTCCATGAGTGCGCTCTCCTCCGCCAGCACCATCGACGAGATCAAAGCAGCCTACGCCGACAACGCCTCCTACGAGGAGGACGCGTCGGCGTCGAAGGCCAAGGCCTTCGTGACGGCCTGCCGGCTGCTGCTGCTCAAGCTGCCGAAGATGGCCACCACCGAAGGCGGCCGCCAGCAGCTGATGCTCAACCCCGAACTGATCCAGGGCGAAATGGAGCGGGCCACGAATTGGCTGTCCACGTCGAGCGCCGGCGCCGCCAGCGGCGGGGTCAAGCACGTCGATCTCCAGGGGTTTCGCGACTGATGCGCCGACGCACGATCGAACCCGAATCGCTGGCCGACGCTTACGGCGGCATGCGCGCCGACTACATCGCCGCGAAGACCAGCCGCTTCCGCCGCCGGCGGACGGGCGTTTCGGCCAGCGGCAGCGGCGCGGACTACCACTACCGATCGGAGAGCGACTACCTGCGGATCATGGAGCAGGCGCGCGACATGGACCGGAACGATGCGGTCATCGGGCAACTGGTCGATCGGGCAGTCGGCAACACGGTGCAAGAAGGCTTCCAGCTCGACCCGCAGACGGGCGACAAGCAGCTGGACGCCGAGCTGTGGGCCCGCTGGGACGCCTGGGCCGAGGACCCCGAGCAGTGCGACGTGGCCGGCGAGCTCTGCTTTTACGACTTTGAATCGCTCGTGCCGCGGCAGATGCTGGTGGACGGCGACACCTGGATCCTGCCGATCGCGGACGGCCAACTGCAAGGCGTCGAGGCGCACCGCGTCCGCACGCCGAGCGGCACGAAAAAGAACGTCGTCCACGGCGTGCTGCTGGACGACCTCCGCGTCCGCCGCCAGGTGTGGATCACCAAGGACGACATCGAGCCGACCGCGCAGCTCAAGAAAGTCTCGGACATCACGCCCTACGACGTCCGCGACGCCGACGGCCACCGGCAGGTTTTCCAGATCTACAATCCAAAACGCTTTTCACAAACGCGCGGCGTCAGCGCGTTCGCGCCCGTCTTCGACACGGCGGGCATGGGCGACGATTTGATGTTTGCGAAATTGGTCCAGGCGCAGGTCACGAGCTGCGTGGCGATCTTCGAAGAATTGGCGGTCGATGCCATCGGGGGCGACGACCAGGCGGGCGAGCGGACGACTGAGACGCTCGGCGACGGCTCCTCGCGGGTGTTGGAGGCGCTGGCGCCGGGCATGCGGATCCGCGGCCGGCCGGGGTCGAAGCTGACGGGGTTCTCGCCGGCCGTGCCCAACAACGAATTCTTCGCGCACATGCGGCTGGTGCTGACGCTGATCGGTATCAACGTGGGCATGCCGCTGGTGCTGGTGCTGATGGACGCCAGCGAGACCAATTTCTCCGGCTTCCGCGGGGCCGTCGATCAAGCGCGGCTGGGTTTCCGCCGCAATCAGAAGGCGCTCATCAAGCGCTTCCATCGGCCTGTGTATTTGTGGAAATTGCGGCAATGGCTGGCCGACGATCCCGTCCTGGCGACGACGGCCAAGAAACTCGGCGCGGCGTTTTTTGCGCATCGCTGGAACCCGCCCACGTGGCCCTACATCGAGCCGATGAAGGACGCGGGGTCGGACTTGCTGCGGCTGCGGAACGGGCTGACCAGCCCGCGGCGGCTGCACGCGGAGCGGGGCCGCGACCACGAAGAGTTGGTCGAGGAGACGGTGCAGGACAACGCGCTGGCGATCCGCCGCGCGAAGACGGAGAGCGTCAAGATCAATGCCGAGTTCGCCGACGATCAGCCGGTCCATTGGCGCGAGCTTTTGTCGCTGCCCACGCCCGACGGCGTCTCGGTCAAGCTGGACGCCGGCGGCCCGGAAGAGGCGGAGACGGCCAAGCCCGCGGACAACTCGCAGACGCCTGCCAAGGAGGCCCGCGATGCCTGATTCGCTGCCGGACGCCCTGGGCGATCTGCACTTGCCGCTGGGGCAGTTGGCCCACCTGGATCAATACTTCGGGCCGTGGGCGATCGAGGAGGAGCGTTTCCGCGCGGCCGTGGAGCGGATCGGCCAGATGGACCTGCAGGCCCACGTGCACGTGCAAATGGCGCGCGGCAAGGGGGAGCCGAATTTCAACGCGGCGGTCACCGCGGACGGCATCGCCCACGTGGAGTTAAGCGGCCCGCTGATGAAGCAGGTCAGCAGCCTGTCGGGCGGCACGTCCACGGTCGAGGCCCGCGCGCAGGTCCGCCGCGCGGCCCGCGACGAGTCGATCGCGGCGATCGTGCTGCGGATCGATTCACCCGGCGGCACGGTCAGCGGCACGCAGGACTTGGCCGACGAGGTGGCCGCCGCCGCCCAGCGGAAGCCGGTGGTGGCCTATATCGAGGACCTGGGCGCCAGCGCTGCGTACTGGATCGCCTCGCAGGCCCGCGCGGTGTACGCCGCCAACCATAGCACGCTGGTCGGTTCGATCGGCACCTACGCGGTGCTGTACGACATGTCGGCCCGCGCGGCCATGCTGGGCGTGAAGGTCCACGTCATCCGGGCCGGCGACAACAAGGGCGCCGGCACGCCGGGGACGGAGATCACGCCCGAGCAACTCAGCCGCTGGCAGACGCTGGTCGGCAGCCTCAACGAGCAATTTCTGCTGGGCGTGGCCCGCGGCCGCAAGCTGCCGCTGGCCCGCGTCCGCGAGCTGGCCACCGGCGACGTGCACGTGGGCGAAGCGGCCAAGGCCCTCGGCCTGATCGACGGCGTGCAATCGTTTGACGCCACGCTGGCCCAATTGATCCAACAAATTTCCAAGAAGAGCACGAAAGGAAAGACCATGAGCGAGTCCTCCCCGGCCGACGTCACGGCCCAGATCGTCACGGCCGCCCTGCCCCTCGCGGCCAGCTACCAGGACCTGGTGGCGGCGCTGCCGCAAGCGGGCAGCGACTTCGTTTGCAAGCAGTTGGCCGCCAAGGCGACCGTGGCCCAAGCCACGGCGGCCTTCCTGGCCCACCAGCAGGAGCTGCTGGTGGCCAAGACGAAGGAAGCGGAAGAGGCCAACGCCAAGGCCGCGGCCGCCGGCACGAAGAAGCCGGGCGTGCCGCCGGTCACCAGCAAAGCGGGCGAAGGCGCCGAGGCCGCCGGCGGTGATGCCATCGACCGGTGGGAAGCGGCCGTCGGCGCCAAGATGACCGCGGGCAAGAAGCGCGACGCGGCCATCCGAGCGGTTGCGATCGCGGATCCGGATCTCCATGCCGCCTACCTGGCGGAATACAACGCCCAGCACGGCGGCAAGCGGCGCGAGTAAAGTCTGCGGATCGGCGGCGGAGAATCGATCAAACAAAACCTCACGCGGAGCGTGCGGACTACTTTCACGGAGGAAACCATGAGCCAGGAATTCGTGACCCGCGAGCGGACGTTCGTCGCCGGCGCGGCGATCGCCCAGTATTTGCGGGTGAAGCTCTCCAGCGGCAAGCTGGCCGCGGCCGGCGCGGCCGACATCGATATCGGTACGCTGCGCGACGCCAGCTTCGCCGATTTGGACCTGCGCGTGGTCAAACTGCGCGCCGCGCAAGGCACGGTTAAGATGGTGGCCGCCGGCGCCATCGACGCCGGGGCGATCGTGTACGGCGCGGCCTCGGGCAAGGTCAACGACGTGGCCAACGGCAACCCCGTCGGCCAAGCCATGGAGACGGTCACCGCGGACGGCGACGTGATCGAAGTCCAGCGCTTCGCCTGCCCCGGCATCGCCGACGGCGCGACGCGGACCGTGGAAGCCCACACCGCCGACGACACGTTGACGGTCCTGGAAAGCGGCAGTGTGCACACGTCCGTCGGCGCTGCCGGTACGGTGGTGTTGTCGCTGCCGGCGGCCGTCGTCGGGCTGGAATACTACTTCCGCGTGGGCGCCGCCCAGGAGTTGCGGATCGACCCCAACGGCACCGAAGTCATCGCCTTGCCCTCGACGGGCGTGGCGGGCGCCGGCGGCAAGTATCTCACCGCCAACGCCGACGGCGAGACGGTGCATTTGATGTGCACCAAGGCCGGCACGTGGAGCGCCTTCGGCTTCACGGGCACCTGGACCGCCGAGGCGTAAGCCAACGGCACGTCGGCACGCAGCCATTCACGGACGAAACTTTTCTAGCACGGAGCGCTAAGCCATGCCTTCTCCTTCGACCGCCCTCGCGACGCTGCGGCCCGACTTGGGCGGCAGCTTCGAGGAATTTGACCTGGCGATGGACCGCCAGGGTTTCATCGCCACCCGCGTCCTGCCGGTCCTCGAGGTGGCCAAGGCCTCGGGCGTGTTCGGCAAGATCCCGATCGAGCAGCTGCTCAAGGTTCGCGAAACCAAGCGGGCCCCCGGCGGCGGCTACAGCCGCGGGAAGTTCACCTTCACCTCGGCCAGCTTCGCTTGCGAGGAACACGGCGCCGAGGAGCCGGTGGACGACAACGAGTCCAAGCTCTACGCCGAGTACTTCGACGCCGAGATCGTGGCTGCGGCCCGCGCTCGCGACGCCGTGCTACGGAACCAGGAGGTCCGGGCCGCGGCGCTGCTGTTCAACACCACGACTTGGACCGGCGCCGCTTTGACCACGGCCGTCACCACGGAGTGGGACACGATCGCCACGGCCGTGCCAGTGACCGACGTCGAAGCCGCCGTGCGGAAGGTGTACGACGGCAGCGGCCTGTGGTGCAACGCCCTGATCATCACCAAGGTCGTGTTCCGCAACCTGCGGCGCTGCGCCCAGATCGTGGACATGGCGAAGAGCCAGGGCTTCATGGACGTGCGGCCGGGCAAGATCACCGCGGCCCAGCTGGCCGTCGTCTTCGACCTGCCGCACATCATCGTCGCCGGCGGCACCAAGGACTCGGCGCTCGAGGGCCAGGCCTCGACGCCCGCCCCGCTGTGGGACGACGAGTACGCGATGGTCGCCCGCATCGCGGAGACGAACGACATCCGCGAGCCCTGCGTGGGCCGTACGTTCCACTGGGGCGAGGACGGCAGCTTGATCGGCGGCTTGATGGAAGAGTACCGCGACGAGTCGGTCCGCGGCGACATCGTCCGTAGCCGCCACCAGGTCGACGAAGTCGTGCTCTATCCGGAAGCTGCCCACCTGATGAAAAACATCACCACGTAGCAGTCACCCGCGGGCCGCGGCGGAAAGGGATCCGGGCACGGAAGCGACCGATCCCACCGCCGCGGCTGCGGATCGGCGGCACTTTTCGTGGAGGCGCCTCGTGTCGAGACTGAGCAACCATTTCGCCGAAGTCGCCCGGCCGGCGCTGCTGGAGCACCTCGGCGAGACGGTCACGCACTACCCGCTGGGCGTGGTGGCCAGCGCCGCCAGCGTCACGGCGCTGGTGGACCTGGCCGGCGACGCGCAGGTCGATAGCGACGGCGAAGGGGAGCGGTTGATCCGCCGCGGCCGGTTGGAGATTTCGGCGGCCGTCACGGTGACCTACAGCGAGCGGCACAACCAACGGGATTCGTTTCTGGTGCGGACGCAGCTGTGGCAGGCGGTGGGGACCGGCGGCACGGACGGGGCGATCAAGACCGTGTTGATCGAGCGCCGCGAGCCGATCGCCACCAAGGCGGGCCGGACGAAGTAGGAGGTGTGCAAACGTGGGCTGGAGCGTGGACGCGACCGACGGCGGCGGCAAGTTCTTGCAGGGACTGCTGTGGCTGATCGCCTCCACGGCCAAGTTCCAGTCGGAGGTCGGCGCGGCGACCGCCACGCTGGCCCTGGCCCGCTGCTGGCCGGACGAGGCCGACGACAAGCAGGCCTCGCCGACGGCGCTGTGGCCCCGCGCCATCGCCCGCGAGGCCAGTTACGAGGACGAGGAACTAGGGAGAAAAGATTCTTCGATCAACGGCGTCGCGCTGCTGACGTTCGAACGCGAGGTGCCGAGCGCCTACACGGCCCAGGGCCAAAACGCGGTCACGGAGTTTCGCAACGTGGTCGGGCTGATCGTCAGCCAGGCCAAGGCGCTGGCGGGAGCGGGGGCGGGCTACTTCGCCGGCGAGACGCACGTCTACCCGCAGAGGTGGAGCTACGACGACTCGGCGCCGGCCGTGTACACCGTGGCCGGCAACGTCGAGGGAGAAGAGCAGCAGGTGACCGTCGCGGCCGTCGTGTACCGCGTCGAATGGCATGGAGTGCCGTAAGAGCTTTCAGCGGTCAGCAGTCGGCAGTCAGCAGGAGCTGATGGCTGACCGCTGAAAGCTGATGGCTGAAAGCTGATGGCTGAAAGCTGATGGCTTCTTTGCTGAAAGCTTTGTATGCAGTTCGTCCCCAAGATGAACGTCACGATGACGGTCCCCAGCCGGCCGGCCGACATGGCCGCGCGGCTGCACAACAAGTTCGCCAAGGAGGCACTCAGGGAAACGCTGCAAAGCCACCACCGCCGCACGTTCCGCGGCCGGTTCGAGCCGGCGGCCAGGAGCAAATACGACCACGCGCCGCGCAGCCCGCGCTATGTGAAGCACAAGAAAAACAAGTTTGGCCACACGATCGACCTGGTCTACACGGGCGCCACGCGACGGGAGTTTGTGAAGCCGGGCCACCCGGTGCGGATCGGCGGCACGGCCGCCGGCGGCACGCTGGTCGGCCGGATGATTTTCAAATTCCCCTTCGCCGACGGCAACCGGATGAAAGCGGGCCAGCGGCGGACGCGGAACCCGCGGACCGCGCAGCTCGCCAAAGAGATTTCCGCCTGGACCGCGGAGGAAGCCAAGACCGCCGCCCAGGAATTTTTGCAACGCTACATGGAAAAGGTGACCGCCTGGCGCGGCACCCGCAAGCGCAGCCGCCTGCCCACCAAATAGTCGAGGGGAACACAAAATGGCACTCATCAATTACTCGCTGTTCCCCGCGTCGTTCGTTCACGCCGGCGGCACGCTGAATCTCAAACAGCTCCGCATGCAGGGTGTGCAGCCCAACAGCGAAAAGGACGTGATCATCCCGGGCGGCGCCTTGGACGCCGGCGCGGTGATCGAGTCGCACGCGCAGCCCATCGTCCGCGTCGGCACGCGCGACCTGACGGCCCTGCTGGCCGTGCTGAGCTTGACCACCGGCCTCAAGTGTACGGGCAACTGCATCTTCCGCTGGCAAAAGCGGGTGGCCCAAAGCACGTTCGCCACCGGCGCCAGCCACACCACGCTGACCGCCACCAGCGGTTTTCTGAATTGCGAAAGCATCCGCGCCGCCCAGAACGACGTGGAAGGCGCGATGGCGGACTTGAGTTTCTTTCCGCTCTTCGACGGCACCAACAAGCCGCTAGCCGCGGCGATCACCGCCGACTTCGACGCCGCCGAGGCGCCGGCCTTCAACAGCGCCTTTTACCTGGGGCCGGTGTACCTGGGCGCCGCGCAGATCGAGGGCATCCAGAGCGTGGAAATCACGCCCGGCATCAGCTTCCGGCCGGTGTCGGCCGACGGCGACCTGTACGCCCGCGTGGGCGTGATCGACATGCGGCGGCCGCGGCTGAAGTTCACGCTGACCAACGTCAGTTACGTGAGCACGATCACCAGCCTCTTCGGCAACGCCTTCGCCAGCGCCATTGCTTGCTACTTCGCCAAGGGCGTGTCGGGCGGCGGCCGGGTGAGCAGCGCCTCGACGGTGCACTGCAAGGTGTCCGCCGCGGCCGGCGACTGGACCCCCGACGACATCAGCGTCGAGGGGAACGGCGACGGGTCTTTAAGCGTGGTCGTGACGCCGACCGGCAGTTTAAGCTTTTCGATCGCCAGCGCGATCCCGTAAGCAATCGCGAAGTTACGGAACTTCGTCATAAGGAGCCGCACGTGGCCAAGATCCAAGAAGACGTCCTGCTGGCCTGCGATCTCACGCTGGGCTGCGAGGGCGTCCTGCATCCCAACGAGGACGAGCGGGCGCCCGGGTTCGCCCACTTCGCGGCCCGCTGCACGTTGTGCGGCGGCGTCCTGAACTACGGCCTGTATCCCCTCCAGCGGCGGCAGGCGGAAGGCGGGCCGGAGTATCAGGACCTCGGCGGCAACTGGCACCCGCTGCCGGCGGAGCCGATCGAGGCGTAACGCGGTTGGCGCGTCGCGGGCGTCCTGGCCGCCCAACACGATCGCCGCGGGCACCTACCACGGATACTTCGTGGTCTACACCACCACGGAGCCCGAGACGTTCCCGCCCGACGGCGGCAAGCTGTTAGTGATCATTGATTCCGACTGAAAAGGGAAAGGGTGTTTCACTCTTTCACTTTTGCATTTTTTTAGGAGCCAAGGATGGCCACTCGACGCTGGCGCGGCGACGCGAAGAACGTCGCCCAGGTGAACACGATTACCCCGGCCAACGTGGCGGCCGGCAACACGTTCACCGTCACGATCAACGGCAAGGACATCACCTTCACCGCCACCGCGGCGACGGTGGCCAACGTCACGGCCGGCCTGGTGGCGCTGCTCAACGCCAGCCTCACGCCGGAGTTCGCTGAGATCACCTACACCGACTCCACCACCCACGTCACGGGCACCGCCGACTCGCCGGGCAAACCCTTCACGCAGACGAGCTCGGCCGCCGGCGGCACCGCGACGAACACCACGGCCACGCCCACGGCCAACCAGAGCCAGAACGACGTCAACAACGCCGACAATTGGGACTCCGCCGTCCCCACCACCGGCGACGACGTGTTTATCCAAGACACGGACGTCTCGCTGCTCTACAACCTCTCGGCGCTCGCGGCCGAGACGCTGGCCAGCCTCACGATCGACAAGAGTTTCACCGGCGAGATCGGCCTGCCGCGGTTCACGAGCACGGGCTACTACGAGTATCGGCCCACGTACTGGCAAATGCCCTCGACGCTGGTCACCATCGGCCGCGGCGAGGGGGACGGCAGCGCCCGGATCAAGCTGGACGGCGGCAGCGTGCAGACCGCGGTCACCATTTACGACACGGGCGCCGCGGCCGAGGACGACGATTACGCCGTCCGCTGGAAGGGGACGCACGCCAGCAACGTGGTCAACGTGGTCAAGGGCGACGTGGGCGTGGCGATGGACGCCGGCGAGACGGCGGTGATCGCCACACTGCGGATGGCCCACCGCGGCAACCCGACCGAAGATGCGCGGGTGCATTGCGGGACGGGAGTCACCCTGACGGACATCGACAAGAGCGGCGGCGAGCTGGTCACCAACAGCGCGTTCGCCACGATGGACACCACCGCCGGCACGCATACGCACCTGGCCGGCGCGATCACGACCTACCAGAACGACGGGGCGGAGTTCTTGCACCGCTCGACCGGGACGATCACCACCTATCGCGGCGGCAACGAAGCGATCCTCAATCGGCGGCAAGAACTGCGGGCCGGCATCATTACCAACTGCGAGCTGTACCGCGGCGCCTCGCTGCTGGATCCGTTCAAGACGCTGACCTTCACCAATGGGCTCGACCTGGTGCGGTGTGCGATCGCGGACGTGACGCTGGACCTGGGCGAGCATCTGACGGTGACGCCCAGCGCGGTGTAGCCCATGCCCAAGTCGCTGAAGCTGGAGATCACGATCGAGAATGCGAAGGCGGCCCGGGCGCTGGGGCGGGCGCTGGTGATTGCCGAAGAGTTGGCCGAGGACCTGACCTATCGCGAAGACGTCCGCGAGTTGCGGCGCGCCATCCGCTACGCGGCCCGCCGGCTGAAATTAAAAAGGAAACGGTAAATGTCGCTGTTGATCTACGTGCCTGGCGTGCAAGGCGCCGATCCGGAACACGTGACGCGGGCGGGACTCCCCGGCTTGATCGGCCCCAACGCGCCCTCGCTGGTACCGCGGGAAGTCCTCGCGGGCCCCGACGCCGGCCGCGGCATGCTCTACACCTGGCGGAGCGATCCCGTCGCTTATCAGCCGGACGAGCAGGAGTGGTTTGCCGCTCCGGGCGGCGCCTACTGGCTGGGCCGCTGGAAGGGCCGGCCGATCACGCCGGCCGACTTGGCGCGCCCCAAGCAATACGCGGGGCCGCTCGTCGAGCTCCGCGACGGCCAGGCCTGGCAGATCCCGGTGGCGTTTCAGTTGCCGCAGATTTTGGGGGAGTGGCCGCCCGGAGAAATGGAGCTGCGGCCGACGGAGGAATTCCGCGCCTATTGGGACCAGGCGGGCGAGTGGGTGGCGCTGTTCGACCGGATGGCCCGCGATCCGGCCGCGCGGCACACATTCCAGTTTCAGGCGGCTTGGACGTTCGCCTGCCGCGGCCTGGCGATCAATTACCTGCTCACGCCGGCGATCGTGACCTGGCTGGAGCTGATCGATACGGCCCTCCTTCAGCCGATCATCCAGGCGGCGATCGAGACGGAGGCCCTGCGCGAAAAAAAAACGGTGTTGTAACTCCGCGGTTGCTGCTGGCCCGGCAGTACGCGGCCGGCCTGGCCCCGCGAGGGTACCTGCCCACCTGGTTTGATTTGTCGTGTCTACACGAGGCGTAAGTGAGCGAAGACGTCGAAGTCAAGATGTCGGCGGAAACGGCGGAGATGCTCCGCGCGTGGTCGCAGCTCGGCCGGCAGATGGACAACGCGGCCAAGAAGGCCGAGGATTTCGGCAACCGCGGCCGAAAGTCGAGCGAGGGCGCGAGTGGGGCCATCGTGACGCTGCTGCTGCGCTACGCCTCCCTGACGGGCGTCCTGGCGACCATCAACAAACAACTGGAGTTCAAGGCCCAGCTGGAGGCCAAGTCGCTGAAGGCGCAGCAGGACGAAGCGGGCGCCCAGCGCGGCTTCCTGCAAAACCTCGGAATGGTGTCCGATCCGGAACGGACACGCATGATGGCCCGCGTTCGCGGCATCACCGGCCAAACGGGCGCCCCGCGGGCCTCGGTGTGGCAGGCCGCCGGCGAGGCCGTCAGCGCCAAGGGCGCGGCCACCAACGACCAGGCCCTCGACGCGGTGCTGGCCGCCGCCCGGCTGCGGCCGGATAACCCGGCCGAAATGACGGCCGTCGCCGCCGGCCTGCTCGACGTCGGCAGCTTGACCGGCAGTTTCGACGCCCAGAAGAACCTGGGATTCTTGATCGGCACCGGCGCCGCCTCGCGCAACGTGACCATGGAGTCGCTGTCCCGCAACATCGTGCCGGGTGCGATCTCGGTGGCCCAGCAGGGCGACGATCCGGTCGAGGCCATGGCGTTGCCGTTGGCCTTGGGATCCGCCATGAAGGACCCGGACGGCGCGCGGGCCCGCACGGCCGCCGTGCAGCTCGCCGAGCAGCTCGGCGAGTTTCTGCCGAAGCTGCAAGACACCAACGCGCGGATCGGCGCCTTGCAGCAAGATCCGAAGGCGGCCGGGCGGTTCCTGGCGGGCGCCAGCTTCGAAGTCCAGGCGCGGGCCTTCGTGCGCGACCTGGTCAGCGATCCCGCCAGCGAAACGGCCCGGCTCTACCGACGCAACCAGACCGAGATCCTGCAACCCGACGCGGCCGGCCCGTTGGCCGGGCAAATGGTGGGGGCCATGGACGCCGTGCCTCTTCAGCAAATCACCAACCTTGACCGCAAGCTCAAAAGCACGCTTGAAGGGGCCTTGTCCGACAACATCGGCGCCGGCACGAAGTCCTCGCTGCGCGAGGCCCTTGGATCCGCTGCCGAGCAGATGCCCGGCAGTCACTTCCTCACGAATTTTCTGGCCCAACGATCCTTCGACATCGAGTCCGCCTTTGCCAACTCGCCGCAAGAGGCGTTCAAGACGCGGATCGAGGGGATGCAGCAGATTTTCAAGGACGACGCCAGCCAGAAGCTGCTGAGCGAGATCCTGGTCGTGCTCAAACAAAACGCAGGTCAGAAGATCCGCATCGTCGACGACGGGACCGGCCAGCAGTCCGTCGCCGCGCCCATGAAGGCGTTGGAGTAGCAGGACCCCTTTCGCACCGGCTAGGACGGCCGGCCGCGGCTTGAGAGCAAGGATGCCCATATGTCGGTCCAATTCAAAAACTTAACCGCGTACGGCACGCACGGGCCGGTGGTCACCGAACCGCCGGCGCGGCAGCGGCGGATCGTCAAGTACTGGGGCCTGCACGGCGAGCG
>Ga0163152_10001824_pt1 | contig 32506 bp, 38 predicted proteins | sample OliLakLV19MP8IB2_FD_148635 | JGI IMG/M metagenome (GOLD analysis project Ga0163152, IMG submission 148635) | Freshwater microbial mat bacterial communities from Lake Vanda, McMurdo Dry Valleys, Antarctica - Oligotrophic Lake LV.19.MP8.IB-2 | ecosystem: Environmental > Aquatic > Freshwater >...
GAATTTTCATCAAGACGGCCAACGACCTGATATATTCTCCATTGCCACGTGCGATGTCCTGTTCCAGATTCTCGAACGCAACTGCGGCAAACAGACGCGCCTTTTGGCTTTCCTGTATGACGCCGTCGGCGTTGATCCAATCCCCCGGGCTTGTGCTCGATGTGAATTTGGCGAACGTGTCGACCGTGGCTTTGGAGGTATTACAGGCAGAAACAGCAAACCCAACGCTCGCCAGCACCAATGCACCGATGAGGCCTTTCACTGTCATGATACTCATGAGAATCCTCCTGGTGTTTGAATCCTACGGATTAGGAGCAGGCCAATCTTTCAGTAGCGTCGGGATACAGATTGGGGCAAGCCCTCAGGGCCGGCCCCAATCCGTAGATCCTGAACTTCTACGTTCGAATCCCCGAATTACATCTTCGGTTTTGCTTGTTTAATAGATGATGCATGGCCCTTGTCCGTGGTCTGGGCTTCGATCTTGTCCCCCGCCTTGAAGGTGCCATCCAGCTGAGAGGTTTTGTCGACATGCATACGGACTTCCTTGCCGGCCATATCCTTCACCACGTAATACTCCCCATCGATTTTCAGTAGGTCCCCTTTAACCGTCTGGGAGCTTGGCGTGGCCACGTCACCAGCTGCGAAAGAGAGTGATGCCATCCCGACACCGAGGGCGAGTGCAAACGCGAACGAACCGATGAGCTTCTTCATGACGAACCTCCTTGTAATTGATTATGTTGCATGTAAATGAACTGATTCGTTCATTTCGAACCAAAATGAGCCAATCACTTCGCAGGGCCTTTTCAGGCCTTCTCCTTCACCGTGAGATCGTTCTTGACGGACTTTACACCTGGAACCTGTCTGGTGGCCCAGGATGCATTGGCACTGGTCATGATGTCGTTGACCTCTCCGGTCAGCGAGACGACCCCTGCGTTAGTCTGAACTGCAATATCGGCTTTCTTCAGTTGTGAGTCCATCGCGATGTGTTCCTTCACGCGTGTTGTGATGGCCTCATCCTTGTCTTCCACCGCGTCGCGTGTAGACGGGGTAACTACCTCAAGGTCGTTCTTCACTGTCTTGACGCCATCGAGTCTTTTGGTGATGTCCTCCGCCGCCTGCTTGGACGAGTCGGAATCGACCTTGCCGCGAAGCATCACCTGTCCCTTCGTGGTTTCGACATCGATCTGCCGCCCTTTGACGCGACCATCGGCCGCGAGCGCAATCTTGGTTTTCGCTGTGAGCCACGTATCGTTGATCGGGGTCTTTTCATCAGCCTTGTCAAGCGCGTGCACCGATCCCGCGATAAGTGCCCCACCGATAACCAGAGCTGTACATAGTGTTAGTACATAGCGTGCGTTCATTTTGTTCTCCCTAAGCGAACGGTAAATGTCTGTTGTGGGACATCATTCATGAATTGCAACCATTCAGTGAGGCTATTGTCCCTTCCCTACGGGCTTCGGCGTCGGCTTCTCATGCCACTGGTCCGCCCATTTCATGAGGTCTTCCTTTTTATCTCCATATCGTTCCTGGGCTTTGCCGACAAACTTGTCGTAATTGCCTTCGATCTGCTTCAAGTCGTCATCAGTGAACTTCCCATATTTCTCTTTCAGCTCCCCTTTGAACTGCATCCATTTTCCCTTGAGTTGCTCTGCATTCATGATGGCTTCCTCCTGTATGTAGATATCGATATCTGCGCGTCGGGATTGATCTGTCCTGTCCCATTCCATTCAAACCTCCCTCCATACTGGTCATTATGTCTAGAAGACCGGTGGCGGTCTGGTCAGAATTGATCATGTAGCAAGAAATGATTGATTGGGTTCTAATGTGGCGCTGCCTTCGTATTGTATGAGACTAGGTAGCGTCGACGATGTCGGCTGGCCTGTGCCGAATAGGTTTCCAGAATCGGGCCGGCAACAGATCGCATGCTCCGGGTGTATTGCCTTTGTCATCATTCAGTGGGGCACTACCAGCTCGAGAATGCTCTTCAGAATATGAGAGGCAATTAAGGATGCCGTGTCGGTTTAGAGTAGATGATTTGCACAGCGCAAGACTGTCAGGATGCGGCTTTCGAGTCCGAAGAGTTCGACGAGGATAGGCCCTCAACATCATGAATGATGCTGTGGGTGGTCGGCCGTATTGATTATGTGCAGAACGACAAGCCCGTTGCGAAAATCATATAGGTACAGCAGAACTTCGCCGCCCTACTGCCCGACAAATCTCTTCCGCCGCCGGTTAAATCCGGCCAGTCAACACCAGAATGACCAAGACTAACAGGATCACGCCTAGCCCGCCGCTGGGGCCGTAACCCCAGTTCGCGCTGTAAGGCCAAGTGGGCAACGCGCCAACAAGGAATAGAATGAGGATGACGAGAAGTATGGTGCCCATATATCACCTCCGTTTACGAATGTTTTTGAACTAGCCCGCTGCCAATTACTGACGATGCCTACGCCATTGATGACCTCTCTGTACGCCATCTGTCGATTTGCCCTATCTCCGACTCATAGGCTTGGTAAATCCATGATGCATCGGTATGTACTTAACTCAAAACTTCGGCACCATCTCTTTCAATGTATCACTGTCTTTTTTCAGCTTGTCTCCACCAAGAACTCCTCCACCTTGTGGGGAGAGACTGGTGAGCTGATCCTTGATCTGTTTCACCGTTCCCATATTTTTCTGAAGGTCGTCGACATTCTTTTGCATATCCATCAACGCACTGCCGAGTTGGTTCACGGATGTCGAAATCCCAAACATCCCTTGGGCAGAGGCATAGTGCAGCGACAGGCCGCCCAGCCCAAATCCCATTAAGAATGCCGTGACGATCATGATGGATGTACTTTGTTTCTTCATAGTCTATCCATCTTGTTTTTGTGTTGACCAATTCCCGTGTCATCACTTTTAGATTCATGATGTCTCAGTGCGAAGGGGAACAACCCACTGCCATGAAATGCGCTGGTCAGGATGCATGAGCCTCTCAGAGACTCCTTCTGAATGACCGGTCGGTGACTTATTGGAAGGGGAATTCTTCTGCAAGGCCTCTGATCGTATCGTTGTCGGTGTATCCCCCGAGAAATGCCGAGAATCGCCATGTCAGGGCCGCTGCCCCTCATAAGAGAAGTCTGTAAATATTCTTTCAGCCCGGTCGTTCTTTCCGTTTGTCCCAAGTCGTCATCTGACACTTTCAAGCATGAGAGAACACTCGCGCCGTCTGAATAAAGTATGCACTGAATGTGATTCTCAATCTGCTCAAAATTGCTCATTCGGAAGGTTCACATGGACCCAATGGGCATGACTATTCACTGTGTCCGGCAGAGAGCGCAGATGAGAGGAGTCATTGTTGAGAGTGGGCTGCCTTTCTTCTTGAAGTTGGGCGTCTGTCTTACGGTCAATCTGAATTGAGGCGGTGAATCAATTTTTCAACATGAGCAAATATGAACAGCTTGCAGTTTATCTTCTCGACATAATGCCCATGGGACTTGCCATCCGACTAAGACCAATAGGAGGCAACATCGTGACCTGCGGAGTAGCTCGGTCGTCGCAAAACCTCCTCCGCATAGATCTCGCCTTCTGCTGTGAATGTGGTTCAGCAGATCTGGAGGCGTGCTACACCTCGAAAGCCCTGGGGCCGCATCTGTGCCAGAGCTGCACCCAGTGCAAGGTCCAGTCTGGAACGTGGAATGAAACCCAGACACGATTGCCGGTGAATGGGCAGCTTGTCGCCTGAGCCGGCGTCGCTGCACCAAATGAACCTCACACAATAAGAGGGCGACAAAGAAAACAGAAGGAGGTCCTATGGTCTGTCAACGTTGCAGGGGACTGCTCGTATGCGAAACCTTCGATGGCCTGAGTCCGGAAGCAGACATTATGTGCCTGGCAACTCGATGCATAAATTGTGGATCTATCGAGGACCCCATTGTTCTTGCTAATCGCCTCCGTCCTCCTGCGGCAAAACGAGCAGTGCCTCGCGGCATGGTCGGGATGGCAAGAACTGTGTTTATGAAGACCACAAGGGTCGATCTGATAGTGGATGTCAGGCGCGCATGCACCAGCGATTCATGCCCAAGTTCTGAACTGGAGTACGACCATGACCTCTCGTGCGGCCGTTTCTCATCTTTTCTGGATGAGCAATTTTGACCAGACCGCCCACAGACCTCAAGCCATAGTGGCGAATGTTGGCGCAGTTGTCGTTACTACACATCTCAAACCAAGGAGGGACGTATGAAGAAGGCAATCATCTCGGCAGGGTTGGCGATCATGTTTGGCGCTGCGGTGGCGCCGGCCGGGGCCATGTTCGAGTCCGACAGAACCCTGAGTGAAAAAGCGTCCATCAGCATGATCGATGCGATTAAAACCGCGGAGCAGGCAAAGCCCGGCAAAACGGTTGAAGTGGATATGGGGAAGGATGACGGTCGCGTTGTCTACAAGATCGAGATCATCGACGGGAAGACAACCAATAAAGTCTATGTGGACGCCGTGACCGGCAAGATTCACGTGATCAAATAGCTCCTTTAACGTTTCTGCAAGCACGCGCGAGGTCACCCATATCGCTACCCGCGTATGGGTGACCTCGCTCTGTCAGCGAGCCCTCTTCATAACTGTGGGTACGCAGGGCATAGCGAGGTCGTGCAGAGCAGCTTGTGACAGCAACGGAGGGTCTGAGAACAAGGCGTCGGTCGTGTGCCGAGAGAGGCATCAGAACCCTTCTGATTCCTTCACTCTCTTTCCCCGGCACTGCGTCTGGGTGTCTCCGGAACCAGCTCATGGGCTGGAGAATGACCGAATAGTTCCCGTTCCTCGCGAGATGATGGCGCCTATGCCCGGAGGTTGGCAACGATGATCGACAGATGTATTGCCCTACTGCTCATGAGGAGTCTGAGCCTCTACGTTCTTGCGCCGGCCATTGGCATTCTGCTCATAGTCGGGCTGAACGGCTGTAGTCGTCTCACACCGATTCAATACTCTCCCGGCAAGGTGTTACATGGCTCTCTTAGTGGTCACCCTATTGAACATGTCGTGATCTTTGCCGTTGATGGTCTCGAACAAGGAACTCTCGTCAAATATCTCATGCAGAATCCTCCACGAAAACCAGGAGGCTTACACGATTTGCTCGGTGTGCGCGTTGATGGAAGCCGCCTGCAGTTGACCAAGGGCATTGCTGTACAGCAACCGACGACAGTGTTTCCCTCCTACACCTATGCCGCTTGGACGTCGATGTTTACCGGCGCATACCCCGGCGCTCACGGAATTGCAGGCAATAGCCTGTTTTTCAGAGAACGCGAAGTCGCGAGATATTTTACTGAGTATCATATCGACGCGGTAAAGGTACAATTGGGGGACGACTTCCTCTCCGACGATATTAACGGACAAGTCAAAACGATTTATGAATATATCGAGCAGGGTGGCGGGCTGAGCATTGTCGTACACCACATGCTCACGCGCGGTAGTGGCAAGGGGGCGATTCGGTCTGATTTCGACACCCTGCTGAGCTATCAGCAGAATCGAAGTAAAGCCGTGGATGAAAATGCACTGTGGGCGGCGGTGAAATCAGTCCAAGACTTCAATGGCGCAGCCAAGGAAGGGGCAGAGATGCGGCTTCCGAGCCTGATGACGATCTATTTTGCCGGGCTCGATCATGCCGAACATCTATCCCCCGAGAATCCGGAGCAGGCACGTCTAGAATATCTCATCCATCTTGATGATCTCATCGCGAAATTCATCGCGGGAGATCGCGCCGTCGTGAGAAATCACCATGCCACGCCGATATCCGACGTCACTCCGGTCGATCCGATTCAATGGCGGGGATTGCGGGATGAATCAGTTATGCAGCGGACACTCTTCGTGTTGGTGTCGGACCACGGCCATTCTCCAATTGACTGGGACAAAGTCCTCGGAATAGAAGATCTCAAAGTTGTGTTCAGCGGGCTGACCGCCACAAGCGGGAAGGCCTACCATCTCGAAACTCCATCATTAGTCAACGAAAGCTTTCTGTCCGGAGTGCGTGCCGCGTTTGGATTCTTCTCCAACGGGACCATTTCCGGGGATTCGAATATTGTCGCTACCTTAAATGGTGGCGCCCTGGGACTTCATGTAAAGCCTGCACAGGGGCACTGGAAGGATGATCCAGATTATCGAAGCGACATCGCCCCGATCTTGGAACACCTCCTGCTTAGTCTCCACAAGAATAAGCAGGGGCCGGAAGCCGTGCTCTATAAACAGGGCAGCCGTTACCTCTTTATTCCGTATTACTATGATGGGTCAACCGTCCAATTGCTCCCTGCGGTGCCTCTCGATCAGAGCCCGTTGAACAATCCCGCATATCCTATGGCGGTGCAAAGGCTCAACGGGCTTGCGTCACGATTACCAACAGATCCTCAGAGTGCACCCGATATCATTCTGCTAGCCGACAGATCTAATAAACTGACGTACCTGAATAAACAAGACTGGCGGGTTCTTGAAGGGCTGGACGAGACCAAACATCGACACTTTCATTCAGATCATGGCCATCTCAATGCCTCAGACTCGCTGGTACCGATCATTTTTGTAAGGGGGGGACAGGAAGGACTTGAAGCGCTGGCTACGATTTGCGAGGCGTCTCTGGTCGACGTCACGCCAACAATATTAGACATTCTTGGTCTACTTCCGTCGTTTCATGCAACGTTGCAGAATCGCCCTGATGAAATGAAGGGGCACTCGCTCATTCATGCTATCGACCGCATTGTGACCAACGATCATCCGACGGGCAGTGAGAACATTTGTGGTTCACACATCACCGTTCCCCTGCCATGATGACCACACTACTGCCTTGTAACAAGTGATTATGCATAGAACTGTAGACCGCTTCCATGCCACCGAAATTCTGATCGGATAAGAAACTCAATCGCCCGACACATTCTTTCACGTTGGGGAGCGCTGAGTGAAGCCCATACAGTGGTGCGCCGCGATCCTTGGTCTCGTTCTGTGTTCCTTCTCGGCCTGTAGCGTGTCGATCACTCCTCATGGATTCTACGCTGAGGCGTCACGCTCAGCGGTCATCGTGGTAGGGGGCTACTACGGAACTAAACTATCGCGCGTCGACAATGGGGAGCTTCTCTGGGTCACCGCATCGCAAGCGTTCGGTGGCGCGCAATCTCTGATTCTGCCGTTGCCCGATCTGGCGTTCGACGGAGTGGCTCTCCGACCGAGCGGGATTCTTGATGAGGTCAGGGTCGTCCCCTGGTGCTGTTCGTTCGAGGTGTATCGTCCTCTCCTCGCGGAGTTAGGCAGATTGCATGGCGGGCACGTGTCGATCTATCCATTGAATTACGACTGGCGCCTCGACCTCATGGATGCCGTCCGTTTGTTGAGTGCTGAGATCCGGCGTCTGAAGTCTCAGGGCATCACACACATCGTGCTCGTCGCCCATAGCATGGGTGGGTTGATCGTAAGTTATTATCTTCGATACGGCGATCAAGAGTTGGAGCAGGCCGTTGAAACGTGGGAAGGCACTCTGCATGTCGCGAAGGTGGTGATGGCAGGTGTGCCGTTCCTGGGCTCTATGTGGTCCTTTCGAAATATGCAGTATGGCCGGCTGATCGGGTTCAACAGCTCGCTCTTAGACCAACAGGCCTTGGCGTCATTTCCCGCCTCCTACTATACGTTGCCGGCTCTAGGGGCTGATGTGTTGTTGACACCTACCCAGCACCCAGTCAGAGGGGCGATTCATACGCCGGCCCATTGGCGGCAGCAGTGGTGGGGATTATTGAAAGGGACACCGTCGGCTCCTGCTCAGATCGTCGAGCGTCGTGACGCCTATACCTCCTACTGGCTCGATCGATCGCAACGATTTTTCGATCTGCTCCACGCTCCCCTTACCACGCCGAACGACCGACCGATTCCTCTGCTCTATCTCTATGCGGACGGGCAGCGCACGCTCGCCAGGGGAGTGTGGATACCCGAGGAAGCCGGACCACACCGAGCCAACGTGGTGTTCGACAAGGATCAATTCGAACAACGTCTTCCCCACCTAGACCCAACCATCGTACAGGAAGATGGAGACGGATCGGTCACCGTCACATCTGCCTCGCTGCCACGGGCCTATGAGAAGGCCTTTCAGGTCACCACTGAGCGCTTACAGGTGGGACATATGGATGTAGTGACTGGTCGAGAAGCTCGACGTTCCGTTGCCGGTTTTCTCGAGGCACAGCCGGAACGACGGCCTTGACACCAGAAGAGCCAGGGGCTGGCTCTAGGGCATGGGCTCCCCACACTAGGGAATTTACCAGTACATGGTCCCCTTTGAATGAAGTATTAATTACCATATCATGTGGGCATAGACATTACGTATTATGACTAATCTTTCATGTTCTTTGAGTCATACAAGGAGAATCGATATGCGGATGCATAGCCTGTGGAAACAGCGTGCCATAGTCTGCCTGGCCCTCGTGGGCCTTGTGGGGGGTCTCGCGAGTTGCAACAGCTCCGATGACGCCGCCGCACCCGGTCCAGTGAGTGGTGGGCCAGGAGGCGGTCCGGCTAACCCGGGCTCGCCGCCCGCACACACCCTCGGCAATGCGACGAATGGCCAGACGGTGTTTCGCTCCGAAACGTTCGGCAACGAGCGCTTCTGGACCGATGCGATCCGGTTGCCGGCCGGCATCGTGGCCAAGAAAGTCACCCCGGTCCAAGCGTTGGCCTTAGGCCTGCATGTCGACATCGATGCGCTCGATGCCGTCACGGTGGCCGCCTTGACTGCGGAACTCCTGATAGATCCTAGTGGCAAAACGTCGAAAATCCTCAACGATCCCGCCACCACCGTCGCGCTGATCAATGCCAATGCGGTGATTGGATTACCCGCCAAGGATACCAACGGCGATGGTAAGATCGACGTTCTAAACGGTGACAAAGTAGGCGCAAGTTGCGCTCTCTGCCACACCGTGACCGATGGCGTGGCTTTGAACATTCCTAACGGCGGGTCGATCGGCAAGCGGCAGGAAGGCCTCGCGCCGCACACGCTCGACTTCGGGACGCTGGTGTCGTTGGGTACAAACTCCCGCGCCTACTACCCGGCACTGCAATTAGCACTCGCCGCCAACGGTGGCAAGACCCTGGGCCGCGCACCGACGGGTCTGGGTTAGCCGCACCGGCGGGGAAGACTGGCGATCCTGCTGTGATCGCGCGCGGCCGGTCGGCCTTCCAGACCAACAGTTGTACGAACTGTCACAATGTTGCCCAAAGCGGGTTTGTGCCGACCTTTATCGTGCCGATGAAGACCATCTTCCCGGGGGATAATCCCATCGTACTGTTGCCTCAGCGTACGCCGCCGCTGAACCCGATTCTGGATACACCTGGCGTGTTCTTTGACGACAAGATGGCGGTCGTCAATGCCAGCCTTAGAGGGCTCGAGCGCGGAACCGCATTGCCGTTGTTGCTCGATCTCGATCGTAAGCCGGTATTCCTGCATGACAATTCCGTGCCCTCGCTCGATGCGATGTTCGACTCAAGCCGCGGCGCCGACGCGCCTCATCCGTTCTATCTGTCCGACAGCGCTCAACGCGACGACGTCGTCACGTTCCTACGCAGTCTCGGCACCAACTGACCGAAGGCAAGTCCCTCTTTCTTGCAAAGAGGGGCTTGCGTCCAAACACAAACGAGGAAAGTAAACACACGCTAAGAGGACAAACGAAGGCACAGGCCTATGCGAAGTCTCAGTAGAGGGGGAACACATTAGGAGGCGGAGAAATCAGCGAACGATCGGCAGCGGAGATCAAGTGGTGTGTCAAATAGCATCTCACTAAAACCTCATGTGTGAAAGGAGTCCACATTATGTCAGTCATAGAAAAATCAATCGAACTCAACGTCCCGGTTCGCACGGCCTATAACCAATGGACTCAATTTGAAGAATTCCCAAAATTTATGGAAGGCGTGACGGAGGTGAAACAGATCGATGACAAGCGCACGCATTGGAAAGCCAGCATCGCCGGCAAGGAAGAAGAATGGAATGCGGAAATCACGGAGCAGGTTCCGGATCAACGTATTGCCTGGACGAGCCGGGGAGGCGCCATGAACGCAGGAGTCGCGACGTTTCATCGATTGTCGGATGCCACGTCCAAGATCATGCTCCAGCTGCAATATGACCCGAAAGGGTTCGTCGAAAAGACCGGAGATGCTATGGGCCTTGTCGGTCGGCGAGTGGAGGGAGACCTGGAGCGATTCAAAACCTTCATCGAAGCGCGCGGCCATGAGACAAGCGGCTGGAGGGGTACCATCAAGTGAACGAAAAACGGAGAGCCAGTGGCCCATTTGAGCGACGGAGATAAAAATCCCCGCAGATATGGATAGGACTTGATGGCGAAAGCCTATCCTTTATAAGAGAAAGAATCCCAGTAGATTGTGCGGACGAAGGTCGAATGGATAAGTGATCCGGGGTGTCGGCCATGATCAAAAGAAAGCATATCCGCGCCCTGGAGCGAGAGGAGATAGCATGAGAGATAGTACCAGGCAGATTCTGATAATCGGTGCGGTCAGCAGCTTGGCGGTGACTGCGACGGCGGTGGTTTGCGGAAGGGCGGAGGGGCAATCGGCATGGCGGCCAATCAATGCGATCAGCCATATTGCCTGGGGAAGAAAGGCTGCTCAGAAGAGCATGCTCACCGCGCGATATACAGGTGTGGGCCTCTTGCTGAACGGCGTAGCGTGCGGATTCTGGGCTTGGCTCTATCGGCATTGCCGACGTTCGATGCAGGCCCCGGACTCATTCCTGGTATCCGTCGGGAGCGGAATAGCCATTTCCGCGCTGGCCTATGTGACGGACTATTATGTCGTGCCCCGCCGCTTCACGCCCGGTTTTGAACTGACTCTTCCGCGCCGTAGCTTTCCCTGGCTCTATGGCGCCTTGGCGGTCGGCCTGTTTACACCAGACGTAATGGCGTCGGGCCGGTCAAAAAGATGGAAGTGATGATTCCACATCGGACTTACAACATACCGATTTTCTTTTTGTACGAGAAGTGAGGAGCCATCAAGTGACCCCACAAACGGAGGGCGGTCAAGCGGATCTTCATCACGTGTCGGACTAGGGATTTGTCTAGTCCCATAGGGTCCAAAGGGAGCGTACAGTGACAGGTATACGTGCTCTACTCATCACACAATCTAATTTTACACAGGAGTGAATCATGCCTATCACGGAAAATAATGCGAACGTATCTGCCAACGTCACAGCTTTTTCTACTGCATTCATTGGGCTGTGTCGTGCGCTGGAACATCAGAAGATACTAACGCCCGGTGCGATCGCTCAGGAAATACTAGCTCAAAGGAATCTACTGAAAGATGATTCAGAAAGCAGGAATGTCAAACAGGTACTCGACAGGATCACCAAGAGCCTTCAAGAACCGGCTACGCCGGCTATTTCGTTATAGGTCTCGGAACGCTTCTAATCGAGAATGAATGATGTATCAACCCGTGGTACGTCCTTCTGCGTGAGTCGAACTAGTTTGTGGGAAGGGAACGGGCTTGTCCGGTCAAGCCCGTAGGCCCGTGAAGTTGGAGTAGGCTACATGAAAACGAAATAGGGGTTGAGGGGGAATCAATGATGGAACCAAACATCAACGACCTATCCGGTCTATCCCAAACTTCGGTGAGCTTGATAGATAGCGAGGAAGACCGACAGCCAGTTCATCGGAAACCGGTCGGGCTCACGATCACGGTTGAGAAGATTGATCGCGTTCTGACAGACATCCAAGCACAGATCGAGTTTCTTCGGCGTGAGAAAACAAATCTTGGACTGGTGAGAGGGCAATTGGCCGGCATGGAAGCAAAATGGAGAGGTGAATGAACAACGCCAGCGTATCTTCCTAACGGCCGTGCGGTAGGCCTGCTTGATTGTGGATAAGGAGGGTCTGATACATGCCTATAGGCACAATGCCGATGTGCTCGATGACCGGTGTCTCACCTGGGAGCTTCAACATGAGTACACGTATCCATGTCAGCGGTCTATCTTACTTTTGCACCGATAACAAGCTCCGTCAGGCCTTCATCCCGTGTGGAAGGTTGTGCAGGCGCAAGTTGTAAGGGATGAGTGGGGCCATTCTCTCGGCCTTGGGATCGTGCACATGGCCCGTTCCGAGGACGTAGAGCTGGTCTTCAATGAGCATCAGCGCTTTGAAATATCGGGTTCGAGAGTGGATCTCTGGGAACCTGAAGAGGAGGAGCCCCAAGCTGAGCAGATGATGGCCTATGATCTGCAAGATACGCGAGCCGAACAGAGGGACCAAGCCACGGAACATGAGAAGAGCCAAGACGCGTTCCAACGTATGGCGGTACTTGGGCATCGTCTCGCCACGGCTCTGCTGCCCAATTTCTGGACCGTCAAACGGTAACATCCCTACAGCCACCGTCAGTACTCCTCTTCACATTCGGGATACTGTTCACAGCATTCGTGCATAATTGTCGTATTCGTTGTCACCTCGATGGCCATCCAAATCGCAAAATTGAATCCAGTGCCTCTATTTATTCATTGCTCTTCTTGATATGGCTCTGGGGGTAGGGGGTCTGTTGCTCGCGATTGCCATCCTGGGGATTGTGAATGTTGTCTGTCAGCACATAGAAGATCTACAACCTTTGGCTTAATTGCTCAGAGATTGAAAGAGGCAAGACTGTGTCTTATCGTCCAAACAACTTTGTGGGCCATCGTGCGGTCCGCGCATGCGCAGCGTTGATCACGGTGATCGCTGTCCTTCTGTGCACTCCTGTTTATGCTGCTCCTATCGCGGTGAAGTTTCCCGAGGGCATGACCCATGGCTTTCTCCTCGTCCGATCCCTTGCCGGGGAGATTCTGGGCCAGGGTGAGATGATCCAAACCCTCAAAGAGGACGATCTGATCGAAAGCCAGTTGGTATTCCGCTTCAAGGACGGCTCCCTGCACGATGAAAGAGTGGCCTTCTCGCAACAACGGGTGTTCACGATGATCAGCTATCGTTTGGTCCAACGCGGCCCGTCGTTTCCTGACCAAATTGATGTCTCTGTAGAACGAGGCACAGCGGCATACACGGTGCGCTCACAAGAGGGGGAGGACGGGAAAGAAGAGGTGCTGACCGGACAGGTCGATCTGCCCAAGGATGTTTACAATGGGATGCTGATTACCATGTCGAAGAACTTACAGAAGGGCGCTAACGAAACGGTGAGCGTGCTCGCGTTTACGCCGACGCCCCAAGTCATCAAAGTGCAGCTACGTGCCATCGATGAGCAGCCAGTCCAAATCGGCGAGGTGTCACGTAAGGCGACGCAATACATCTTTACCCCGCAGATCGGCATGATTCGTGAGTTCTTAGGCAAGGCCATCGGCAAACTCCCTGCTGAGTTCCATTATACCTGTTGGATCATGATCGATAAAATTCCGAGCTTCGTGCAATTCGAAGGACCCTTGCAACTCATGGGGCAGATCGTGCGCATCGAACTTGCGAGCCCTCGCTTGTCTCTAAAGCCCGAAGACGAGAAGATTTCGTCAAAATAACGACGGCTGGGTCATACCCGATCATTTCGCACATCAACCATACAGTCGAGCCTCATTAACTACTCTCGTGGCTTGCACGCCCAGGTTTTCTTATTTCTGTGGGTCGTCCTGCGAAGGCAGAGATAAACGGCCCGCCTCTTTCCTCCTACGGAGTTCGTCGTGTTGGGGTTGGGCATCATCCCTTTTACGCAGGCGTTCAAACTGCTGCTGCAAGACTTCCAACTCCTGATCGGATAAATTTTCTAAATCGATAAGGCTATTGCGGGCGCCACGCACTCCATAGATGAGTTCATCAAGCTTCAGGTGGACCGCCTTGGCATCACGATTTTGAGTATTCTGGATGAGAAACACCATCAGGAAGGTCACAATGGTCGTACCGGTATTGATAACGAGTTGCCACGTATCTGAATATACAAAGTGTGGTCCTGTCACCACCCACGCCATCACGATGATAACAGCAAGAACAAATGCCCACGGCGATCCCACGACAGTTGCAACTATGTTTTGCGAAGTTATTAAATGCGTTGATGGACATAGTTCGCTCCTCTGCCAGAAGTGAGGGTCTTCAATCAGTGAAGGCCTGTCAGAATAAGATTTACTGGTGCACTCGGAAAAGGATAATGCGAATGGGCCGCATGTATCGAGAGGACGCCGGTACGATCGAATCGGAAAAATGCTCGTGAAAAATCACGGCGGCAACCGGTACAGTGGTGCGTCCAGATTCAAAAGCCATGAGGCCAGGATGTCCAGTAGACGCTCCTGTCTCCCGACGTCATGCATTCCTGTTCAGATTTGTGATTAGTCCATCACACTGGTCCTTTTGGGAGGCGCCGATGAATCTACAACGTTGTTATTCCGCCAGCGAGGATACGTTTCCATTACCTCGACACTTCAAGGAGCGCTATGGCCCGTTTGGGTTTCCACAACCTTCCGACGCCCGTCGTCCGTATATCAGCTCAAACTTTGTGATGGGGCTCGACGGCAGGGCCTCATTTAGAGAATTGATGGACCGTGCCGATGGCCATATCGTTTCGAGGAGCAGAGAAGATCGCTGGCTCATGGATTTTCTTCGAGCGCACCATGATGCGCAATTGATCGGTGCGAACACGCTCCGTGAGGAGTTGAACCCTGAGGGGCAGGGTTGGGACTACGGCATCAATGACGAGGAATTGCGGATATACCGGCAGGATACGCTCAGGCTCGGCCGACAGAAAGTTCTCATCCTCAGCGGTTCCGGAAATATCGATCTCACTTTTCGCATCTTCAGCTCTCCGAGAGTAGAAGCTTGGATCATCACCGCTCGTGAAGGACAAAAGAATCTCCGGTCACAGCTCAAAAGGTTAGGCCGGGAGGGAACCATTAAAATCCTCTCCGTGGGTGAAGGAACGCGGGTCGATCTTGTTGCCTTCACACACCTGCTCCGGCAAGACCATGGCATCCGGACACTGCTCTGTGAAGGCGGATCGATTCTGTATGGAGAGTTCCTCAGGAACCAATTGATCGATGAGGACTTTCGGACGATGTCGCTTCAAGTGTTAGGTGAGTCTACCAAGCCCGAGATCGATAGACCGACTGCGTACGGTCACGTGAGCTATACACCAGGAACCGCGCCGTGGTTTCGATTAATCAGCCTTCACTATGCTTTGCCTCACCACGCATTCTTCCGCCTTCGGTACGAGGGACCAAGAGTGTTTCAGGACTGACTAGATAAGCCCGTCGTCGAAACGCTACGAGCGGGGGTGTCCACTATTGAAGTCCTCGCCATCTCTTCATCAACGAGCATGGACTCATGTCGGCTATGCTGGCGCGCGAAACGGTTTGAACTTCCGTTCGGTTTTGGCCGCCAAGACAAAGTCGCTCTCAGTGAGACCCTTAACCTTGTGCGACCAGATCTCGATCTTGCATTTCCCCCAGGCCAGATATAGATCAGGATGATGGCCTTCGGCCTCCGCGACAGCGCCAACCTTCTTTGCAAATGCCAGCGCCTGCGCGAAGTCCTTAAAGGTGTAGTGGCGCTCCAGATGCCCTCGCCCGTTGAGTTTCCAGCCCTGGCCGAGTTCTTTCAGCAACTCCTTCGCACGGATGGCTTTCAACGGGGGTACACTCCCGCCATCGCTACATTTCTTGTCTGCTAGTTCCATGGGATCTTTCCTCAATGGTTCTCGATGCCCCGTTCGCTTACTGAGGAGGCCTAGTTGGAACACTCGTTCCCTCAGTGGTCGTCGTAGTACTGGTGGTGGTCGACGTTGTACTTTTTGGAATACTGCTTTTATCAACGGTTTGCTCACTGCTTTGCTCACTGCTTTGCTCACTGCTTTGCCTACTGGTACGGCCCCTGTTTTGATCACTGGTTTGATCAGCGGCCTGGCTGGCCTGCCCTCCAACCTTGACTACTCCAGAAACGTTTAGCTCGCCGGTCGTCCTGGCCGACTCCATCCTGACGGTATAACGGTAATAGCCGGGATCTCGGAAGCAGACGCTAGCCGTTTCGTTCGAGTCCAGTTTGGCAATGTGGCTGGGTGTCATCAACCCACCGAAATTATTCTTGCAAGACAACTGCTTGTCCGAGACAGAGTCGAGAAAGATGATTCGCACAGGTGCATTCCTTTTGTTGACCCACCGAACTTCATCACCGGGACTGACCGCTATTTCTCCTGACGTAAGGTTATCACCAATGATGATGTCTTTGACGTCCCCACTCCTCGTCACTTTGGGCGTGCCCTGACAGCCCAACACCAAAAAAACTAACGCAAATCCTAGAAATCGGGTCGGATTCATAGAAATACCTCCTTGTTAAAGTCTGGAACTCATCAACGAAAACACCATCGGTTCTTTCCTGACAGTCACAACATTCACGCTAGGACGGGTTAATGGGCGTGATCACCGTCGATTATCTGGAATCCTACACCTATGAAGGATGGAGATCTGATCAATACAGCTCACTTTGGAAAATTGACGAGACCGACAATCTGTTGCCGCCCAGCGAACGCAGCCGGACACCAGCGAAATATGTCGTGATGATTACAAGGGCCCGGCCTGCGCGCCTGATCTGTCTCTCGAGTTTCACGCCGATGTGCGCGTGCACCATAGAGTTACTGCAACGACAACCTGTTCAGCACGCAGACCATGCGAGTGCTCGCTGCACCTATCTGATCGGGCGGTCGATAGTGTTCGACTCCAGGTCAAGAGAATCCTGCCGGTCAGGGTACCCGGACGGAGCGATTTGTGAACAGATGGATCGCCAGCAACACGATCCCGATCAAGAACAGAATCCAAGAAATCTGGACCGCCACGGCGGCCACTCCGGCCAGATTCAGGGCGCCGGCAATGACTCCAACCACCAAGAACATCAGTGCGTAGTACAGCATATCGAGCTCCTTTCAATAAGACGATTCCGGAGTATCATGGAATCGTCAATGGACACACAGTTCACATACCTTACTATTCTGAGCCGACTCTCCCAGAAGTTATCGACGAGACTCACCCAGCCCTCGATCACTAGGAAAGCACCTCTCATGGCCACGCCATACGTTCTCACGGTCCGTCCTGTATGACCGTCCCTTCCTTAAGCCCCTTAACTATCCTGCACTCTTAGTTGAATGGAAGCTGAGCTAAATTGATCAGTTTTGAAATACTGACGATGCAGGCAATATGACCCGTCCCTGCGCAAAACTCGGCAGAAACAAGGGGGATTGGATCAGGCAGGAGGATATTTGAAGTGAGAACTAGGACCCGTGATGATCACAAAGGCCTGGCAACGAATCCACTTCACCAGAGATAAAAACCGTTACCCAATGGTGATCGCAGGGATGCTGGTATCGGCTTGACCTCGTCTGAGTTTATCACGAGCCGTCACGGCTAGTTTTTCATAGTGTGTGCGGAACGTCTCGATCTCTTCCAGCGACATATCTTCCAGTGTCAGCATCACATTGTGAGCGCCACTCGTGGAACGGATTAACTCATCGAGTTTCAATTGAAGCGCTGCACGAGTGCGGCTCTGCGTGTTTTGAATCAAGAACACCATCAGAAAGGTCACAATGGAGGTCACGGCAACAAGGATAAACTTCCAGACCTCACCAAAGTCGAACAGCGGGCCGGTCAACGCCCAGATTACGATAAAGCCCACGGCAGCGGCGAACGCGATGGGATGGCCTGTGAGGTATTCAGTCTGCTTCGCTAAACGATCAAAACGATCAAGAAATGTGTGTGACCTGACGGGAGGTTGGCCATGCTGAGAAATAATCATCGTTTTCTCCTTCCGACAAATTGCAAGGGATAATCCGGGAAGATTGTGCGTTGCGACATGTTTCCCGGCGTCATCCAGCTTAGCAGAATTCGCCACGCCTGCGCGTCAATGTGCCGACGATTCATATTTGAGGCGTAACCGACATGCCATACGAACAATCAGTTTCGGAGAGAAGATCAGTGTGGAGGGACTCTCACAAGGCAGGGGGAACCACCACGCAAGGCTGAGCGGGCGAGGCGCTCCCCCAAAGACTCCCGACGTGTGAATCCCGATCCATTATCCTCAGATGCGTCGGTACCTCTCGAAGTGTATCGATTTGCACAGACCGGGAACCATGTATATGAGAAGGTCGGTTATCAAGATAGTAGACCGTTTCGGCGAAAGCCGTGAGGGTCTGTGTAAGAGCGGGGCAGAAAAGAGGAGCGATATATCTGGCCCTGTGAGAGCGGGAGAAATCCAGCTGGGTGACATGGGAGAAAGTCATATGAAAAACCTCGCGGGAGAAAGCATTTCAGTCTGGATGGCAACCGCCAAGTTGCCCAGTTTTTCTAAGTTGCTCACGAATGAACAGGCTCATGTCTGTATCGTAGGGGCGGGCATCGCGGGATTAACTACCGCGTATTTGTTGGGACGTGCCGGAAAATCGGTCATTGTCTTGGATGATGGCCCGATTGTGTCCGGTGAGACTGAACGGACCACGGCTCATCTCGTAACCGCTTTGGACGACCGCTATATTGATCTGGAGCGGTTACACGGAGATAAAGGTGCGCAGCTCGCGGCTGAAAGTCACTCGGCTGCCATCAGCCAAATTGAACGAATCGTTCGTGACGAACAGATTGATTGTGACTTTGAGCGTGTGGATGGATACCTTTTCGTGCCGCCGGGAGAATCCACCGACATCCTCGATCTAGAGATGGCCGCCGCGCAGCATGCAGGCCTGACCGATGTCCATATGGTTGCGCGAGCGCCCATCCCATCGTTCGATACAGGACGTACACTGTGCTTCCCGGGGCAAGCACAGTTTCACCCCTTGAAATATTTGGCGGCGGTCGCACTGGCCGTCATCAGAGATGGGGGACGGATTTATACAGAGACGCATGCGGTAAAAATTGAAGGGGGTGAATCAGCCCACATCGAAATGCGGGATGGTCAGACGGTCACATCAGAAGCTGTGGTAGTTGCGACCAATACACCGGTCAATGACCTATTGGCCATTCATACCAAACAAGCTGCCTATCGGACATTTGTAATTGGAGCGACCGTGCCGACAGGCTCAATCAGTAAAGGGCTCTATTGGGACACATCGGATCCTTATCACTATATACGTCTGAGCCGATCGTCATCGGTTGCGAGTGATGTATTGATTGTGGGCGGCGAGGATCATAAGACTGGACAGACAGATGATGCAGAAGCCCGCTATGTGAAGCTGGAGGAATGGGCTCGTATCCGTTTTCCGATGATCACGGATATTGTATTCCGCTGGTCCGGTCAAGTCATGCAACCAGTTGATGGCCTGGCCTTTATCGGACGAAATCCGATGGACGAACCAAACGTCTACATTGCGACCGGGGATTCGGGCAACGGCATGACGCACGGTACCATTGCCGGCATGTTACTCACCGACCTCATTCAAGGTCGCGATAATGCTTGGTCTACTCTGTACGATCCATCTCGGAAGACCATAGGTGCGTTGAACACCTTTGCCAAGGAAACCCTCAATATGGCCGCACAATATGTTGATTGGCTTACCCCAGGGGACGTCAAGGAAGATGTATTAGTTCCCCCCGGCTCCGGCGCCGTGGTCCGCCGCGGTCTGAAGAAGATTGCTGTCTATTGCGATGATGCAGGGGAGCTGCACGAAAATTCAGCAGTATGTCCTCATTTGGGAGGCATCGTGGCGTGGAACCATTCAGAAAAAACGTGGGACTGCCCTTGCCACGGATCGCGATTCGACAAGTCTGGGAAAGTGGTCAATGGGCCGGCTATTTCGAATCTATTCCCTGCGGAAGACCCTACGGTACATTAAAACGGCAGAAACCTATTCACCCTGTACTGAGCAATATTGACCAGACCCTGTCCGGTACATCAAGCATACTGTGAAGGATAACTGATGGTGGTGTAGCGCATCACCCAAGACCACAATTTTCAAACTTTTATAGGGAGGTTCCCGTGAAAAAATTGACGATGGTTGCCATGGCGTTTCTGTTTGTCTTCGTCGGTATTCAGAGTGTCGCTCAAGCCGATGAGACGAAAGCCGCTGTTGAGGACATGAAGGGAAAAGCGAACGCAAAGGCTCAGAAGGCCAAAGGGGAGGCGAAAGCCCAAATAGAAGAGGCTAAAGGAAATGACATGACAGGTACGATGGAACGGGCGAAGGGGAAAACAAAAGCAGCCGGAGAGCGAATCAAAGGCGAGGCGAAAGAACTTAAAGCCAAGACTGAGTAAATTAGTCGAGAGGCTGTCTGCGAACACCCGTTGGAGGCCCTTTCCACCGGGTGTTTCTCTTGGAGAAACTCTGGCCAAGAGAACACCGGTTGGAATGGCATTAACCGGACTAGTATGAGACAGACATAGTATTGCTGACCGTGGGAGCAAAGACGGCGCACAGGACTTGAAGCAAGTATGAGAAAAATGAGACCGACATCGCGAACAGAAACAGACACCGTCGTCGGACTCCTTCCTGACAAGAAAGTTAGAAGGCCTGCGGCGGGATCACTCGCCACATCGTTCAATCCCGTGACCTTTCTTGCCAAAGTTGGGCATGGCAAGACGACGCTGCCGGCCCAGAAGAAACAGCTGATATTTTCGCAAGGGGATTCGGCCGATGCCGTGTTTTATGTCCAGGCGGGCCGGGTGAAGCTCAGCGTGCTCTCGCAGCAAGGCAAAGAAGCCATCGTCGGGGTTCTCGATCAGGGCAGCTTCTTTGGTGAAGGCTGCCTCGTTGGGCAACGGGCATGCATGGCGACCGCCACCGCACTGGACGCATCCACGATTGTGCGCATTGAGAAGGCGGCCATGATCCGTGTGCTCCACGATGAGTCCAGCTTTTCCGAGCTGTTTATGGCCTATCTGCTGTCTCGCAATGCGCGTATCCAAGCGGACTTAGTTGATCATCTCTTCAATTCGTCCGAGAAGCGGCTGGCGCGAATCCTTCTGTTGCTGGCCCAATATGGGAAAGAAGGTAAGCCGGAGCCGGTCATTCCCAAGATCAGCCAAGACACGCTGGCCAACATGGTCGGCACCACACGCTCCCGCGTGAGTTTTTTTCTAAATAAGTTCAGGAAGTTGGGCTTCATTCACTACAAAGGCAGAATGAAAGTACACAGTTCACTTCTCAATATCGTCCTCCGCGACTAGCATCGCTTATGTCCGCCGGCACCGAGTCACTCGGCATCCCTTTGTGATTCGTTAGACATGAGCTATTTTTATCAGTATATCAATTATATAACATCTTTACCTCTAGCTTTTGACGAGTAATCTTGTGCTGATAGTTTAATCGCGTTATCTGGCGAAAAGAGTGCCAACATGTCCATCTCAATTTTGAATGTGCACGTGAAGCTGTTCGTCATCGGCGCCCTCGTATTCGCCTTTCTGGCGCCTGCTACAGGCCTCGCGCAGGATCCCATTTCCATCGTCGGACCCACGTCGCCAGCACCGCCTCAGGCCGTTCCTATCGGCCCGCCCGATCCTGAGGGGTCGAAACAGTCTCCGTCCTGGGAGATGAGGCCCGGCAGGAGCTATCTCATACCGGCGGTTGAGATCCTCGCCTATGGCTTTCTGCTCAACCTGTATGATCGGCATTACACCGAGCCAAAAGATGAATACCGTACGACCGGCAACACCATTCTCACGCATTTGACGGACTCGAAGTGGGTACTTGACAAGGACCAGTTCTCCGTCAATCAGTTCTTGCACCCCTACGGTGGCACAGTCTATTTTGGCTTGGCTCGATCGGCCGGCCTCAACTTTTGGGAATCATGGCTCTATACGGGCGCGGGCAGTTTTCTCTGGGAAGTCGCCGGCGAGAAGACGCTACCTTCCATTAACGACCAGATTACAACTACCTTTGGCGGAACATTCCTGGGCGAGCCGCTCTTCCGCATGGCCAACCTGCTGCTGGAGAGCGGCGACGGAGGCAAGCCGGGATTCTGGCGAGAACTGGCAGCCGCGATCATCTCTCCGCCCACAGGCTTCAATCGCCTGGCGTTCGGCAACCGATTCGACGAAGTCTACCCAAGTCATAAGCCAGCGACCTTTCTGCGCCTTCAACTCGGAGGAACGCTGACCTCGGGTAGCCAGAACGTATCATCCGCCGTCAAAGAGCAGGGAGCAACCGGAGCCATTACGTTTACCTATGGGCTTCCGGGAAAGCCAGGCTATACCTACACGCGACCGTTCGACTACTTTGACGTCCAGCTTACCAGCACTACGGCCAACACGATCCAAAGCATTGAGACGCGTGGGCTTCTGATCGGTACCAGCTATGCGTCCGGCGATTCCACGCGCGGTATTTGGGGCCTGTACGGGAGTTACGACTATATCGCACCGCAAATATTTCGCGTCTCAACGACCGCGCTCTCACTCGGGACCACCTGGCAGACCTGGCTCTCCCAGGACGTGGCGCTTCAGGGGACGTCCCTTGGTGGCGTCGGTTATGGCGCAGCGGGCAGCGTCCAACGTGCAGATGAGCGAGATTATCATTATGGCGCCACTCCACAAGCCCTTCTCTCGCTCCGTCTCATTCTTGGCGATAGAGCCATGGTCGATGTCACGGGACGCGAGTATTATGTCACCGGGCTGCTCTCTGCGGACCCTCAAGGACGGGAAAATATTCTGCGAGCGGATGGATCCTTCACCCTGCGCATCTTCGACCGTCATGGTATCGCCATCCGGTATGCCGTGTCCCATCGCGATGCGCATTATCCTCAAGTCGACTTTAGGGATCAAACGGTCAGCAGCGTGAGCCTGATGTACGTTTTGCTAGGAAATAGCGGATTCGGCGCTGTCGATTGGCGTTAGACCTCCGTATTCACGGGGGTTCGGAACGAAGAGTCTGTCAGACATCGACCTTTCTACTGCGAAAATCAATTCGCAACCATCTGCCTTATTCTTTTCCTGCTCTTCCTGAAAAACCTTCACTGCAACCCAGCATATACCGCCTCAGTTTTTTCAGGCAGGCGGTCTCGCAACTGGCCGCACCTCCTTCGCCCCATCATAAACGGTACTGCGGACGGTCTCGTCAGTAGATACGTCGGGTGTAGGTATCTCGACGACTTGGTCGATCTGTTCCAGAGTACTTTAAGGCAGTTTTGATGAATAGATCTATGTAATTGATTTCACTTGCATTACTCATCAATTAATAATTTTTAAACCTGAGCTGTTTTGACCAGATTCCAATTCCGTAATAGCATAATCTCACACCTAAATGTACTATGCCAAGTGGATGTATCACAGTATGGACAATGCCGATATCACGAAGATGCGAATCGCCACACACCACAGAGTCGCCATGAAACCACATTTCGTGTCGTGGATCCTTGTGCTTGGAATGGCAGCCGCAGTGACTGGATGCGGCTGGATAAAGTCCCCCCGCACGATGACGGTCGATCAATCAGATCCTTATCGGCTGAAAAGTCTACCGGTGATTATAGCCTCCGGGGATGCCTCCACACTTGTGGAGGCATCCGACTACTCCCCGACTAAATCGGTGAAAAACACGATCACCGATGTACTCTCTATCCTCGGGAATGGGGAACTGAAGCAACCGGGCCAGTCCGCGGAACGTCGTCAACAAGTTGAGCAGGTCATCAGACGAGGCGTTAACTTTAGGCAAATGGCCCAACGGTCTCTGGGGTTTCTCCATGGGCGAAACTCAGTGACAGGGAACGACAGGAATTTGAGAACCTCTTCGTTGAGTTAATACGAGACACGGTTGCTAACAAGATTGATCAATATTTTGACGATCAGGTTTTATATCTCGATGAACAACGTGAGGGCAGCTGTGCCCAGGTCAGAACCAACTTGGTAGGCCCGAAGATTAATACCGCGTTAGATTTCCGGTTAGAGAACCAGTCTGGCGAATGGCTTGTGTACGACGTGGTTATTGACGGGGCCAGCATCGTGAGGAACTACCGGACACAGTTTGCTCGAATTATCCGCGATAGCACGCACGCGGGGCTCGTGGAGAAGATGAAACAGAGAGCGCTCACCGTGAAATGGTTTGAAAAGACTGAACATGCCATCGCGCTGTTGCCGGCAGACGCCTCCGACTCTCGATAAGTGAGCCCGTCCGCCAGGCTTCGATGATGACTTGCGTCTCGGCAATCAGTATGAACTGATGCACGTGCGGCTTCGCTTACGCCGCTCCCACAACGACGCAGTCAGAGGCGAATAATCATGATCGTTTGCTGTCTTTAATGTTTGCCATAAATTTATTGACACCGTGTGAGTCATTGATCGGCACAGGCCTGGAACGTTCATATGCGTTCAGAGACACACCGATCCGTCCGCTCAGTATTGCGTTTGAACAAGACACTCGGGCCTTTATGAAGTATGAAAGGTATGAGCTCTCCCTCGACTTGTGGCGGATGCCGAGTGCTGGAACCTGTGTCCTGCAACAGGCATCGATTTATGGTCACTCATGATTGGGTGGACTTCTGATAACCGATCACCTCTCTGGCTGGGTCTTCCAGAAGTTGACAACATGTTCAGCACTATACTGAATTTCCTGAAAGAGACACGGAATTCGGATTATTCTTTTGACAACTAAGTTTAGAATGAATGAAGCATCGTTGATTTCTGGCCGGGTGAGCGCGAAGCGCGGTCGGATGAATTCTTCAAATATGAGCAATATTGAACAGACTGCAGTCAGGCTATTGGGATAGATGTAACCTAAATTTACACACGAATGGACGTGTGTCCATCCACAGGAGGAAACTATGAGATATCTCGCTATGGCGATGTTCGTATTGATCATGGGAGCTGCTGGGGGCTGCTCAATATCCAGCACCGCTTCTGATTTGCGCGGCATAAAAGGAATGGACGGCGACAAGCTGACGCACATCAACACGAGAAACTACGCAATCCACCTATTCATGACCAAGCCGCTCTGGGGAGACGCCACACTGAACACGACAGTTCAGAATTTCGCCGACGAAGCCAAAAAGCATGGTGCAACGAAGGTGCGGATCGTACAGTCGGACGAAGCCACAATGTGGTATCTGATCCCGATCTTGGGGTTCATTTTCACCCCGGTAGCTACGAATGTCGCGGGCGATGCGCTTCTCCCCTAATGCGGGGGTGCAGTGAGCAGGCCTCGTTTCACGGAACACCTCTGGAGAAGCGGCGTAGGTGGCCTGCCAGGGCGAACACAGAGGACTCAATGCTAATAGGTGATCAGGTTCTTGAATAGCGCGGTGAATTCAGGTGGCCTCGTTTCGGCGGCGAGTATAAGCGGCGAGTATAAATGGAGATCGGCAGAGTGAGTCAAGCCAAGTCAAAGCGGTGGGTCGTGGATCCGGGGACCTGGCCCAAGGTGAGGTCTGTTCAACGCGACCCAATCTCGAATATCCATGCATTCCGCATCGCCTACGTTGAGGCGGCTCAATTAGAACCCCTTTTGGAAGTTTTGCCATCAAACGTCCTGGGTGTTGTCCGTCATGACCGGAGTCCCGAGGGGTCCAATGGTTTAGGTGCCCATCCGGTTGTCTGTCTCGATCTGCCGCAATTCAACGGGGCTCCGTTGAGCGAGTTGTGGACGAGCACCTTGCCTGTCACCTCTCACCAGGCCGAGGGTATCCACTGCGCCATGAACGGTGAAGTGCTCTTTGGCTCGTTGCAAGCGGAAGAAGTCCCGGGCACGCTATTGGATAGCGTGACCTATAACGCCTATCGACGTCTGCTCATGCAGGCCCGTGCCCTAGGCTACCCTCATCTGTTGCGTGTGTGGAATTACTTCCCCCGTATCAACTGTGAATCCGGAGGACTAGAACGGTATCAGCGGTTTTGCGCCGGACGGCACCAGGCCCTGGCCGAGTCCTTTTCAGATTTCCCTCGTTCCCTGCCTGCGGGGACTGCCGTAGGGACGATGTCCGGTCCACTAAAAATCCATTTTCTGGCGGCGAAGCAACCAGGAACGCATGTCGAAAACCCTCGGCAGGTGCGCGCATATGAGTATCCTCGCATCTATGGTCCGAGCAGCCCCTCGTTTGCGAGAGCTACCTTGCAGCCATCCATCTCCGGGTCACAGCTGCTCATCTCCGGTACGGCGAGCGTGGTCGGTCATGTGAGTGCCCACATCGGCGATCCGGGTAAACAAGCTCTAGAAATCATCCACAACCTGAATGCACTGATCGCACAGACTGAGCAGCTCCATGGAGTCACTCGCGGGCAGTGGTGTAGGCAGGCGCTCTTCAAGATTTATATTCGACACCACGCACACTTCGCGACGGTCTGCGACATCCTCAAGGAACAGCTGCCTCCCCATACTCAGGTTCTGTATCTCCAAGGAGAGATGTGTCGACGCGAGCTATTGTTGGAGATCGAGGGCATCCTCAGTCAAGAAAAGAGTATCAATGTAAATCATACGATGTTGTCGTCCCGTGTTCGCATCCAGCAACCTGCGCTCTCCCAGCATGCAAAGTCGGATAAGTTCAGAGCTGTAGAGTCACAGGATTTCATCCCAACTCCTTTCTGAGTCTCGGAGTTAATCTCAGCACTGTCATCACATGCGGCCACGTACTTACAAGCCTTGGCACTTCACCATCGATGTGGATTGGGTCCGTGGGTCCGAAGTGGGGCTGGAGGGCTTGCTGGATTTCTGTGATCGATGGAAGGTGAAGGCGACGATTTTTGTTACCGGGCGTTTTGCGGAGAGCTATCCGGATCTGATCGGAGATTGCCGGCGGCGAGGGCACGAACTCGGCACACATGGGTGGGAACATGGGAGTCTCGAACAAGACGAGGATTTCAGGTCAGCCAGTTATGATCAGCAGCGAAAATGGATCCGCTTAGCCACGGAGGCTGTTGAGAAAGCTTCAGGGGTTCGCCCCGTCGTCTTCCGCGCCCCGAGCTTGTGGATCAGTGAAACGACCTTGCGTGCGCTCGAAGAGGAGGGATACCGCTACGATTCGTCTGTGCCGGCGCGGCGATTTGATTGCGGCTTCGGCCGGGTGCATTACCTGAAATACTTTCGCGCTCCGAGTGAGCCGTATCGCCTCTCGTCATCTCACCTGCGCCTGCCGGGACACAGCTCGATCATCGAGATGGCTCCCTCAGCGTTTCTGTTCCCCATGAACATGGCGACGCTCCGGACGCTCGGTCTGCCGGTGATGAAATGGATGGTCAGCCGGATCTCCCGACGTGCCTCGCGGCTGGTATTCTATAGCCACCCCTACGAATTCGTGCATGCGGATCAGCAATTCTTTCCGCGCAACATGTCCAAATTGAACATGCGGAGCATGACACCGAAGAATTTCTCCGTCCTTGACCGATTTGTCGAACACATGCTGCTGGAGGACTATTCAGCTACTTTGTTTGCAAGCTCGTTGAGTCAGGCGTGTGCTTCGGAGCAGGAAGCACACATCAATACGCGACTTTTGTCCGATGCAATCGAGGATGTTCATGTGCGCGCAACTGACCTTGCCGGCCGCCACCAGTGAGAGAGCCACAAAGCCACCTCGGAGCTTCAACGCCTCCGCAGATTGGAAGCGATTCTGACCAGTCTTCACCCGATCCGAGTAGCATGCTCACCGCGTCTCCGAAGCGATGTTCTCCGCAAGGACATCACTACTGCAAGCCATATCAGTGACCCTGAAGCGAGACCGCTGTGTCTGGAACGTGAAGGAGACCGTGTAATAATGGTCAGTCTTGTCACACACGATTCCGTGCCCACTCACCAATTCTCCATTTGGAGCACCGTAAAGATAACGACGAGTGGACTGGTCTTCGTGTTCTGTCTCATTCTGGGGATCGTGTCGGTAACGAACGCCGCTGACGATTCCTATATTGCCGGCTATGCTGCCGCTGTTCTTGAGCACGAATTTTATATACCTACGGCATTCTTACAGGTGCATGAGGGAGTGGTGATTCTGACCGCCGACTCGCTCGGCAAGGTCGACCGACTAAAAGTTATCACGGCACTGGAAAAGATTCCAGGCGTCGTGCGTGTGGAAGTTCGAGAGGAGGCTGGGTCTTCCGCTGCTCCGGCGAACACGCCGCAGGCGGCTGTACAGGAAAAACTTCCCAAACCCGAATCAAAATTCCTTCCTCGCGATCTCCTCGTGGCTCCTTTCCATGCCGATCCACGATGGCCGCATTTCTCCATGGCGTCTCGTCACGTGTCATTCGGTCGGGAGCCGGGGAATACCGGCTCGGCCAATTTTGGTGAAACGTTTGCGCTCTACCGCAATGCGGCTCCTTTAAATGGGCAATGGGAACTCGCGCTCCAGGCCGGTGTCTTCAGTGTCTTCAATATGAACGCCCCGTCCGGATCGCTGGATCTCGTCAATGCCGACTATACGGTGGGGTTGCTCGCGAGCTACCGCACCGGTCGGCTCTCAGGTTTTTTCCGCCTCCACCATCAGAGTTCACACCTGGGCGATGAGTTCATTCTCAACAGCCAGACTCCGGTCAATAGAGTCAACTTGAGCTTCGAAGAGGTGGATCTGAAATTATCCTATGACGTGGCCTCCTGGTTTCGGATCTATGGCGGTGGGGGCATGCTGGTAGGACGAGATCCAAAAGATCTGAAACACGGCACAAGCCAAGTAGGAGTTGAGCTTACCAGCCCCTGGACATTGTGGGACGGCAAGGTTCGTCCCGTCGCCTATGTGGATGCCCAGGCGAATGAGAGAAGTAATTGGAAGGTTGCCAACTCCGTCATGGCGGGGATTCAATTCGAAAATGCGCGAATCGGAGATCGTAAGCTACAACTACTAGCGGAGTATTTCAGCGGCCCCTCACCGAATGGACAATTTTATAATCAAAACACGGAGTGGATCGGTATCGGCATTCATCTGTATTACTGATCCACTCCCACTTTCGTTTCAGCCTGTTCGACACGCTGACGATTCCTGCATTCCCGGTTATACCGACCCCGTTCTCGAGATCGATGTAACGTGCCGAGGGCAATAAGCCTATGTCTTCTGGGATTTAATTGTTCCATGATCATACGTTTGACAATGTATTTGCTTTTGAGCTACGCCATCATCTCTTTTGTTGAGCACATCATTCACCGTTATTTTATGCATATGAAGTGGTTACCTGCCTCGGTCTATCAGGCGTGTCCATTTTTCAACACCACGTACGAAGCCCATGCTGTCCGCCACCATAGAAGGTGGTACAAACGATTTGATTACGAGCCGGATCCAGTAGGGAGGCTCGATAATTTGGCGTTCACACTTTCTGATAGCCTCGCCATGCTTATTTCCGCACTGCCCCTTTGGGCGCCTTTGATTTTTCTTTCACCGATCGGAGGATGTGTGTTCGTCGCATCAGCTTTTGCTCATAACCGTCTCTGGAATGCGCTGCATCGCCAAATGCATATTCCTGAAGATGTGTTTTTCAAGGATTGGAAGGTGTACCGTTTCCTCGCGCGCTATCATTTCATGCACCACCAGATGAACGGACGAAATTTTAACGTGGTGTGCCCTCTTGCCGATTTCGTCTTGTGCCGAACGGCTAAACCAAGAGTTCGCGATATTCGAAACATGCTCACATTGGGTCTGCTTTATCCAAGGACAATCCGAATGCGAAGTCGTGTGGCTGGATGGTCGACCCGCCGATTTGCCGCACACGTGCCCGTGAATGTGCATTCTGAAGCACTGCCGACGGTAGATCATGAACGCCACATCTTGCAGACAAACAATACCCTTCGTTCGGGGGAGTCATCGGGACGACTCAACGTTGTAAATTCTGCCGACGAAGCGCTGGGTGAACCGCTCCCACCATGCAACGCACAACACAAGTCAACCCGATCGTAGAAATAGGATCTGGACGCCCCATCCGGATCGCTAGCCTGCAGCAGATTGCCAGGCCGATTATCACAACCTGAGCTTCATCCATCAGGCCGGTCGGAAACCGATCCAGTTTCTCCCGATGTGGGGCGGAACGCCGTTTGACAATTATCTGTTTGTGATTCGTCGTCCGAACGCGCAGTCCTCGTTATTCACTCGAGACTCGCGAGAGTTGCGAGAAAAGCGAGACGGGTGAGAAAAATGATGGTTCGATGTCCGAAGTTCGAGGTTTTTAGAACTTCGAGTCGAGTCTGTCGCGCACGTCTAGCTCGTCTCGCTCTCGGTTCGCGAACGACGCTTCACGTGTAAGCGAGGAGTCAGGGACCTGTCCAAAGAGCGAGCGATAAAGTCCGATCGGGTACATGCCTCTGGAAATGAGTTTCCACCCCACCATGCAAGTGATGCGGGCGATATCGCGCACCGGCAGAAAATAACTCGGTCGCGCTCCAGGACGGTAGAAAGCTTCAATGGGAACCGCGAGGCTTCGATGTCCTGCCCGCGTGGCCTCAATCAGAATTTCGCTTTCGAAGACAAAGCTCCTGACTTTTCCATGTGTGATCTTCACTCGACTCAACAGTGATGCGGGATAGACACGAAAACCCGATTGACTATCTGAAAATGAACAGCCTGCGGCCCAGGAGACCCAGAAATCCGCCACGCGATTCGCCGCATAACGCCAGAAGGCTGCACGACGCCGATCTCGACGGCGGGCGCCGATGATCACATGATCGGGATGAACGACCGCTTCAGCGAGCAATCGTGGAATGTCTTCCGGCGCATGCTGGCCATCGCCGTCCAGCGTCACGACGCCGGAGGCGCCGGCAGCCAATGCCTGTTGAAAGCCACGCCATAGGCTGGCGGCCTTCCCGCGGTTCGTGGGATTTCTTAACAGGGCCAGGGGCAAGCCGACCAGAGCGTCCGCCGTGCCATCGGTCGATCCATCATCCACAACGATCACACGCTCGATCTGCCGGACTGCCCGTGATGCCACATCCCTAATCGTGGCGGCTTCATTATAGGCTGGAATGACCACCCAGTACCCGGCCAGGACGTTGTCTCCTGAAGAATGCGAATGGTCATTCATGCCATTCCCCCGTTGAGACCGATGACTTGGCCGGAGATATAGTCGGCTCTATCGGAGGCCAGGAATCCGACCAGGTACGCCACCTCTTGAGGCGTCCCGGCTCGCTTCATCGGGACCAAGGCCTCGATTTTTTCCGGCTTGCAACTTCGCTCAACCATCCGTGATTTGATAAAACCCAGCGCTACCACATTGACGGTTACGCCACGAGAGGCGACCTCTTGCGCTAACGATTTGGAGGCGCCGTGGAGCCCCGCTTTGGCCGCTGCATAATTCGTCTGGCCTCGATTGCCAAGCAGGGCCGAGACCGACGAAATCGTGATGATCCGTCCCCACCTGGTGCCGATCATCGGAAGGAGCAACGGCTGCGTTACGTTGAAAAATCCGCCCAGCGAGACTGCGATCACCTGGTTCCATTGGTCTGCCCGCATACCCGCCATCGGGGCATCATCGTAGATACCTGCATTATTCACGAGCACCTGGATCGGACCGGCTTCCAGAATCTGCGCCAGTGCACGTTGGGTGGCCTGGGCATCGCTGACATCGAAGCAGGCTACGCTGGCTGATCCGCCTATTTCCATGATCTGATTAGTCACCTCTTCAGCTGCAGCGCGATTGCGATACGCGTGGACGATGACGTGCAGATGCTCCTGCGCCAGTTGTCGGCAGATCGCGGCGCCGATTTGACCGCTGCCGCCTGTAACTAAGGCTCGTTTCATAATGAATGGTCAAGGTACTTGAGGAATATGGATGCTCGCCCATCCAGCAACTCTTGTTGCTCAGCCGACACTCGAAAGGCATAGATGAAGCCATTCACCTCGCCGACTAAACGGGTCGCCTGAACCGTCAAGTCTCCCTTCACGTCGTCGAGACGAGTAGCCTGAAGCATCAGATTCTTGACGGCTCCCAGGTATCCCACGGTGAGTCGACGCTCTTTGCCTTGATCCAGAAGCCCGACATGCACCGCCATCGCCTGTGCCGCATACTCCAGTCCGCAGATCGCCTCCAATCGGTTGTCTCGCCGGAGGGGATTCGTTGCGTCACGATGCGATGCGGTCGTACACAGAATGCTGGTCTCATCCCACCACTCGACTGTATTCAGCAGGCACATCGTGCCGTGATGCGGAATTAATTGACACAGAGCGGCTTTGCCGATCCTCAGCATGGCCGCACCCGGATCAACACATGTTGGTCTTCTAGATACTCAAGACGGACCAGTGTGACGCACTGTCTTGCGATGGCGGCCAGAAGCGGTAACGACCGCGCGGCGTGATTCCCTCTCCGGAGGGCTTCCAGTCGCGCATCGTCCATGCTCGTTGCTTCTTCGGAAAGGTCATTGGAAAGAGTGAGGTCGAGCTGGGCGAGGTTGCACGGCGCAGGAGTTCGTGTCAACAAAAGCGCGGCTGCGAATCCTCCCCGCAGGGGTCGCGCAGCATAGAGAGGAGGGGGAGGTGGAAGATCATAGGCCACGATGAGTACTGGCCTCTCATCGGCGTGCACATAGGCGGCCGCTTCCAACAAGGCGGCACAGAAGGAAGAATCATAACAAGCCAGCACAGTTGACGATTGCTGTGAGCCCGTGGCGATGCCCCAGTAGCCGGACGCGGCATTATGGACGGAATGATGGAACAGCGTGGGAGAAATCGTCCGTTGCGGCATGGCCAGCGCGGTGCAGAGACGGTCCA
>Ga0163152_10001825_pt1 | contig 32495 bp, 29 predicted proteins | sample OliLakLV19MP8IB2_FD_148635 | JGI IMG/M metagenome (GOLD analysis project Ga0163152, IMG submission 148635) | Freshwater microbial mat bacterial communities from Lake Vanda, McMurdo Dry Valleys, Antarctica - Oligotrophic Lake LV.19.MP8.IB-2 | ecosystem: Environmental > Aquatic > Freshwater >...
CTCCCCCCCGCCACCTTCATCTATCACGCCGGCACCGCGCAGAATTCCGCCGGCCAGCTCACCGCCAACGGCGGCCGCGTGCTCGGCGTGACCGCGCTCGCCCCGACGCTGCGCGAAGCCGCGACCCGCGCCTACGCCGCCTGCGACCAGATCCGGTGGGCCAACAAATATTACCGCCGTGACATCGGCGCCAAGCAACTCAACCGCCGATGAAACGCCTCCTTTCGGTCCTCTGTCTTCTGTCCTCCGTCCTCTGGGCCCACGCCACCGAGCTGACCGACCTTGGCCAAGGCCTGTCCTACCTGCGCATCCATTCCGTCGCCGACTCCGAGGTAGCGCTGCGCAAGGCCGTGTCCGGCTCCGGCGCGCTGGTGCTCGACTTGCGATACGCCACCGCCAACGACGAATCGTCCACGGCCCTGAAGACCTCCCTTACCGGCCGCTCGCCCAACACCCCGCTCTTCATCCTCGTCAGCCCGGTGACTCCGCCCGTGCTGGGCCCGGTCATCAGGGCCTCGGCCGCCCTCACCCTCGGCGCCCCCGGTTCGCTGCCCGCGCCCAAGATTGTCGTGCAGACCGACGCCGCCACCGACCGCCACGCCTACGACGCCCTCAATACCGGCACCGCGCTCGAGCAACTCATCTCCGGCAAGATCGAGAAGGAACGCTTCGACGAGTCGACCCTCGTGCAGGAGTTCAAGCACGGCAACCCTGACGCTTTGCCGGGCGACCGGCCCGGACAAACACCGGCCGGTCAGCAGACCGGAACGGTGCCGACTCCCGATCTCACGGCCGCCAAGTCCGCCGGCGCCCCCGCAAAGGAGCCGGCCGCCCCGCTCGTTGACCGTATACTCCAGCGCGCCGTGCACCTGCACCGGGCCCTGCTGGCCCTGAGGCTCCGGTAGGCCAGCGAGCTTGCTCGCGCCGGATCCTGCGCGAGCAAGCTCGCTGGCCCACCCGCACCCCGGAAGTTGACGCAAACCCGGTTGCCGTCATCTTACCCAATCGCATGCCCGCTCCCGGCCACATCCTCGTCGTCTGCACCGGCAACATCTGTCGCAGCCCGATGGCCGAGGGCCTCCTCAAGCACGCGCTCGCCGGCCAGCCCGAGCCGCTGCGCTCCCTCCAGGTCCTCTCCGCCGGCGTCGCCGCCCGCACCGGCGACCCGATCTCCGAAAATTCCGTCATCGCCCTGAAGAAGGCCGGGATCGATATCAGCGGCCTGCAGGCCCAGGCCCTCACCCAGGAACTGCTCGACGATGCTCTGGCGGTCTTTGGCATGACCGAGTCGCATCTCGCCATCATCCACATGCGCGCCCGCCCCGCCCCGAAGGAGTTGCACCTTTTCCGAAGCTTTCTGTCCCCTTCCGCCGGCCAAGATATCGGCGACCCCTACGGCGGCCCCCTCAAGGTCTACGAGGCCTCCCGCGACGAGATGGTCGAGGCCATCCCCAGCATCGTGGCGTTCCTCAAGACGCTTGTGGCAAAACCCGGCGTCAAGTAGGCGCTGATAGACTGGCACCGCGACGACTTCGCCGCGGTGCCTTGACCGGCCAGGCCATAAACCGAGCTTGTCCCACCCGAGGAAAGGAGTAGGTTGCCCACATGAGCTTCGCCGATCTCAAGCCGCAGATGGAGCAACTGCCCCACGATCAAATGGTGCAGGCGCTCGCATTCCTCAAAAGCCGCTTGCGGGCCGACAACCCGGCCAATCGGGAAGAACTGGCCCGCTGCCACACCGAGATGGAATCCGGGCGCAAGGTGAGCTGGGAAGACCTGAAGCGCCAGCTGGGATTGTAGTCAGCCGTGGCCCCCTACGCACTGGTGTTGCACGAAGAAGCGGCGCGCCGCCTGGCCACCGCGTCACGCTCCGAGCAACGACAGTTGGGTGCCGTCCTAGACGAGTTGAAAGTCTCACCCTTTCGCAAAGGAGATTTGCAGGAGCAGGACGCCCACGCACGCACCAACGAAATTCTAGTCGTAGGCGATTGGCTGGTAACTTTCTGGGTCGATCACGCCGTGCGCGAAATCCGCATCGTGCGACTGGAGTCGGCCGAGGATATATAAACCCTGCGCGGTTGGGTCCACCTCCACGCCGAGCAATAAACCAGAATCAGGACGACTGATTGCTGGGCCTTCGCGACCATGTCCTCGAAACTCGGCTTTGCGTTGGGCTGATTCGCCTCAGGTGCACTGCTGTCCAGATACGGCTCCAAAAGCGCGAGGGCATAGGCACTCTTCGCCGCGTAGCCGATATTCTGCGGAAGGTCGCCGGTCGCCTTGGCTGTTTCCAAGCCGAGCTTGGCCAGCACAACACCGATGAGATTGCCGTTCTCGTCGAGCAAGGGACCGCCGGAATTGCCCGACTGCACCGGTGCGCTGATTTGCCAACTGCGCGGATCGTCGCCGAAGCCATTGAGGCTGCTGATCTCCCCGCGAGTGAGTTTGGGGCTGAAACCCTGAAAGCCGATGTTAGGAAAACCGATGGTCGCAACGACCTGACCCAAACGAATGCGACGGGAGGACGAAACAGGCAAGGCCGTGTAGGCGCCGCCAGCCATCTTGAGCACGGCCAGATCGTTGGACTCATCGACGCGAACCACTGTCGCCACCTTGGTGCCCTGCGCGGTAATAACGCCAACCCTCGTGGCATTGGCCACGACATGGGCGGCAGTCAGGATGTAACCCGAAGACGAGACGATGGCACCTGATCCGCTGGCTTTGGGCGTGGGAGGTTCATACTCGGATGTTAGATCCACATGGGCAGAACCAGGGGTAAATTTAGTTTCTGTGCCATTGTCGGCGCGGGCCTTGTTCGCCTCAATTAGCTTCAGGATTTCCTTGCTCCGCTGCTGCGCCAACAGCGTTGCCTGCGGCCCAAGGCGACGCTCAAACAGGTCTCGATTATGGATCGCATCTTCAGCCCCCGAAATGGCGCTGATATTAAACCAAGCCAAGGCTTGAATCTCATCTTTCAGCACGCCCACGCCCTCGCCACCGTCATACGCCACTCCAAGGCGGTATTGAGCCAGAGCGTTTCCTTGCTCGGTCGCCTTGCGATACCATTTCGCGGCTTCCTCCTTGTCTTTAGCCACCCCTTCGCCGGCGGCATACAGCATACCGAGGAAACATTGGGCTCGGGTGCTTCCCTGTTCGGCCGCCAAACGAAACCATCTCACCGCTTCCATCAGGTCTTTGGGAACGCCGTCGCCTAAGTAATAAATTGCCCCGAACCTTGCTTGTGCGTCAGGGTCTCCGCTTTCCGCCTTGGCGCAAAGTTCAGGGAGGCTCTCAGATTTTGCCGGTGCGGTCTCTTGCGCCGACACTACCAGTCCGATGAGTGCGACGAGGGTCAGCGTGGCAAACTTTATGCGATACAGACTGGGCTGCACCTGCTCATGCGTCAATCTCAGCACTGTGGCTTAACCAGAATCACCTTTGCCCTTACATCGCCTCATGATGAGATCTGTCGCATGGCAGCCAAGGCGTCCAACCCATGTCGACTCTGCCAGCAACCCAAGCCGCTGAAATTCTCCCACCTCATTCCTGAATTTATGTATCAGGACATGTATGACGAAAAGCATCGTTTCCTCGGGTTGACCTCTAAATCTGGGGTCAAAGACAAACTCGCCCAAAAGGGGTTGAGAGAATATTTACTTTGCGACGATTGTGAGCAGCAATTTGGCCGATACGAAAAATATGCCAGCGGTGTTTTTTATGACGATAATTCTCATCACAGGCAGCGTAAGGGTGACTGCGTGATTTTGTCCGGACTGGAATACGTCCTTTTGAAACTTTTTGCATGTCCTTGCTCTGGCGTATGGGCATTACTTCTCTCCCAAGTTTGAAGGGCATGGACTTGGGAGATCATCAGGAGGTTTTGCGCGATTTGTTGCACAAAGAAAACCCTGCGGATTCCCTGACATATCCATGCATGATTACGGCCGTAATGCTCGACGGTAAGCACGCGCCTGATCTGATTCTTCAGTGCGGCGAAGCCAAGATTGAGGGACCGCCTGTTTGGCGCTTTGTAGCCGCTGGCTTCTTGTTCATGTTCTATATCTCGGGCAAGTCACTCCCAGCTCAGATGTTTCTCAACCGGACCGGAAGCACCATCTTGCTAGTTAATGACATAAAAGACATCGGCTTTCTTCATCGTAAACTTAACAAAGTCGCCACCGCGCTACGGCTGCGAGAATCCAAAGCGTGCACGGTTCGGGCGGATTTCGGATTGCGGATTGCGGATTAGCGGACTGCCTTGGGTCAGGTTTTTCATTCTCCCTGCTCCACGCTCCCTGCTCCCTGCTTCCATGTCGCTCAACGCCACCCCTCTCAAGCAACTCGATCCCGCCGTCTACGCCGTCATCGCCAGCGAACTCGCCCGCCAGCAGAGCCATCTCGAGCTCATTGCGTCCGAGAACTTCACCTATCCCGCCGTCCTCGAGGCGGTGGGCAGCACGCTGACCAATAAATACGCCGAGGGCTACCCGGGCAAACGCTGGTATGGCGGCTGCGAGCAGGTCGACAAGGTCGAGGTCCTCGCCATCGAGCGCGCGAAGCAACTCTTCGGCGCCGAGCACGCCAACGTCCAGCCGCACTCCGGCTCGCAGGCCAACTTCGCCGTCTACACCTCCGTGCTCTCGCCGGGCGACAAGATCCTCGGCATGAACCTCAGCCACGGCGGCCACCTGACCCACGGCAACCCGGCCAACTTTTCCGGCAAGCTCTACCAGTTCGTCCAATACGGCGTCCGCGAGGACACCGGCCTGATCGACTACGACGAGCTCGCCGCCGTCGCCCAGCGCGAGCAGCCGAAGATGATCACCGTCGGCGCATCCGCCTACTCGCGCATCATCGACTTCGCCCGCATGGGCGAGATCGCCCGCTCGGTCGGCGCCCTGCTCTTCGCCGATATCGCGCACATCGCCGGCCTGGTCGCCACCGGCCACCATCCCTCGCCGTTTCCGCACGCCGACTTCGTCACGACCACCACGCACAAGACGCTCCGCGGCCCGCGCGGCGGCCTCACGATGTGCAAGGCGGCCCACGCGAAGGCCATCGACTCCGCCGTCTTCCCCGGCGGCCAGGGCGGACCGCTCATGCACGTCATCGCCGCCAAGGCCGTGTGCTTCGGCGAGTGTCTCAAGCCGGAATTCAAGGCTTACAGCGGCCAGGTCATCACCAACGCGAAGGCCCTCGCCGCCGCGATGGTCGCGCGCGGCTACAAGATCAACTCCGGCGGCACCGACAACCACCTCATGCTCGTCGACCTCCGCGCCAAGTTCCCGGAGCTCACCGGCAAGGTCGCGCAGGAGACGCTCGACCGGGCCAACATCACCTGCAACAAGAACACCGTGCCGTTCGAGACCCGCTCCCCCTTCCAGGCCTCCGGCATCCGCCTCGGCACGCCAGCCATGACGACCCGCGGCCTGCTCGAGTCCGACATGGACACCATCGCCGGCCTCATCGACGACGTGCTCAGCGCCATCGGCAAGCCCGACGAGGCGGCCGTGCTCGCCGCGACCAAACAGAAGGTCGTCGCACTCACTTCGCGCTTCCCGCTTCCCTACAAGCTTTGATCGGCCCGGACGGAGGGGCTGAATTAAGCGTCGTCTTGCCGCCGCCCTGAGCTTAATCTGCGGGCTGTCGGGACCATTCTCGGTCCCGCATGTTCCCGATGTCCCTCCTCCGCCGCACACAGATTCCCTGGATTGCTGCCGTGCTGGGGGTGATCGCCACCCTGATCGCCTATTTCGTCACTTCCACGACGGAGCAGGCGGGCCTCCGGGCCGAATTCGAACGCCGGAGCCAGGTCATTGCCTCCACCATCGACCTTTCCCTACAGAGGCACGAGGACACGCTCTACAGCCTGCGCAACCTGTTTCATTACTCGGGCTCGGTCACCCGCGAGGAATTCGCCGGCGCCGCCCAGGATCTCATGCAACGCCATGCGGGAATCCGCGCCCTCGAATGGGTGGATCGCGTGCCCGGTCATCGCCGGGCCGAGGTCGAAGCCGCGGTTCGCGCCGAGGGTTTCCCGGGGTTCCAGTTTTCCTCTCGGGGCAGCCCGGGGTTACAGCGCGCGCCGGATCGTCCGGAGCACTTCCCGGTGCTCTATGTGCATCCCTACCTGCCGAACAAGGCGGCGCTGGGTTTCGATCTGGTCTCCGGCAGCACCTGGCCGGACCTGCAACAAGCGGCCAGGGAAAACACCCTCGTGGCCACCGGCCGTCTGCCGCTGATCACCGACGGCCGGCAATCCGATTGGGGCTACATCTTCGAATTGCCCGTCTATCAACTGCCCGTCCCCGCCGACCCCCAATCACGCTGGAAAGCCCTGCGCGGCTTCTTGCTGGGAATTTTCCAACTCTCCGAGGTCATTGAGGGCTCTCTCCGGGAAATCGTCCCTCAAAACCAAGGTCTCGATCTGCTGATCGTCGATCAACGGGCCCCGATTGACCGCCGGTTCCTCTATTACCGCCCGGCCTGGCCATCCGGCCCGGTGACACCTCCCACCCGGATTGAAATACAGGATGCCGCCTTCCACCGCGCCATCACCTTGGCCGTTCCCGGACGGGTCTGGGAACTGCACTTCCGGGCCAGCCCGGACTGGCTGGTCCGCCAGCGGCGCTACGAATCCCTCTTTGTGGTGCTCACCGGCTTGGCCGGCACCGTCCTGATCAGCATCTACCTGCGGAGCATCCTCCGCCGCACCGGTGACATCGAGCGCGAGGTGGCGGTGCGAACGGAAGAATTGCGCCGCACGCAACAGGATCTGGAGGACGACATCCAGCGGCGCATCGCGGCGGAGCAGGCCCTCAAGGCCAGCGAGACCCGCCTGCAGGCCATCCTCGACCACAGTCCCAATTCGATTTTCGTGAAGGACCTGGCCGGCCGCTATGTAATGGTCAACCGCGAGATCGCCCTTCAGTGGGGCCGCTCGGTCGCCGAATTCCTGGGAAAGGATGACCTGGAGCTGTTCCCGGGCGGGACGGGCCTGGGCTTCCGCGAGGCCGACCAGCGGGCCCTGGCCGGTAATGCCGCCATCAAATACGAAGTGACGATCAGCCTGCCGGGGGCCGCGGATCCGATCACGACCATCGTGCAGAAATTCCCGCTGCGCGACGCCGGGGGCCAGGTCTATGGGCTTTGCGGCATCGCCACCGACATCACCGACCGCAAGCAGGCCGAGCAGGAGAAGATCACCATCGAGCGCAAACTGCTCGCCGCCCAGAAGCTCGAGAGCCTCGGCGTCCTCGCCGGGGGCATCGCGCACGATTTCAACAACATCCTCACCTCCGTGTTGGCCAACGCCTCGCTCGCCCGGCACGACGCGGGCGCCGGCCGGCCCGTCGACCGCAGTCTGCAACAGATCGAGCAGGCCGCCCGCCGCGCCGCAGACCTCTGCCAGCAGATGCTGGCCTACGCCGGCAAGGGCAAGATTGTCTCCGACCGCCTCGACCTCAGCGAGCTGGTCGGCGGCACCGCCGCCCTCCTCGAGGTCACGATCAGCAAGAGCACCAGGCTCGACCTCCAACTGGCCGACGGACTCCCCCCCGTGCTCGCGGACGTTACCCAGCTCCGCCAGATCGTGATGAACCTTGTCATCAACGCCGCTGACGCCATCGGGGACCGGCCCGGCCTGATCACCGTCACCACCTTCACCCGCGAGGCCGACGTCGGCCTGCTGCACAACGCGCTCGGCCACCCCGACCTGCCGCCCGGGACCTACGTGGGCCTCGAGGTGACGGACAACGGCTCCGGCATGAGTCCGGAAACCATCGCCCGGATCTTCGAGCCGTTCTTCACCACCAAGTTTTCCGGCCGCGGCCTCGGCCTGTCCGCCGTGCTCGGCATTGTGCAAAGCCACCGCGGCGCGCTGTTCGTGGAATCCACGCCCGGCCAGGGCTCCACCTTCCGTCTGCTGCTGCCCGCGACCGCGGGCGAACCCGTCTCCTCGGCCCTGCCCTTTCCCGCCGTAGCCGGTGCCGTGGTGCTGCGTGGCACCGTGCTGATCGTCGACGATGAGGAGGCCGTCCGCCGCATCGCCGCCATCGTGCTGGAGATGCATGGCGCCGACAGCCTCACCGCCGCCAGCGGTGACGCGGCCCTCGACCTGCTGCGCACCGCGGGCGAAAAAATCTCCCTCGTGCTGCTCGACATGACCATGCCGGGCATCAACGGCGAGGAAACGCTCCGGCGGATGCGCATGCTCAACGCCCGCCAGCCCGTCATCCTCATGAGCGGCTACAGCGAGACTGAGATCATGCGGCGCAGCGCCGACCTCGGCGTCGCCGGCTTCATCCAGAAACCGTTCGAGGTCGAGACGCTGCTGACCAAGGTCAAACCGTTCCTCGCCTGATTCCTTGCGTCTCGACCGCCTCAAAACCTTCGCTCTCGGCCTGCCGCAGGCCACCGTGGTCAAGCAGTGGGGCGAGTGCCTGGTCTTCAAGGTCGCGGGGAAGATGTTCTTCCTCATCGCGCTCGATGCCGGGGTGATCGACGGCGTCATCTTCAAGTGCACGCCGGAGGAGTTTGACGGCCTGACCGAGATCGACGGGGTCATCCAGGCCCCCTATTGCGCCAAGCGCCACTGGGTCCGTGTCGGCGACCTCGGCGTCCTGCCGGAGAAGGAACTGTCGGCCCTGGTCCGCCACAGCTACGACCTGGTCGTGGCCAGGCTGCCCAAGAAGGTGCAGGCCACGCTCCTGCCGCCCGCGCCCGGGTTCCGCTAAATCCTGTTTATCCCGCCGGGGCGCCGAAAGAGGCTTTGCGCGCGCGGGTCTTTCGCTCAACCTTCGCCCCTTCTTGAGCTCATCCGCCACCGCCACCACGCCCGTGCCCTCCGCCCCGCCCGCCTCCGGGGCCAAGCCGCTGTCCCTCGGCGTCATCTTCCTGACGCTCTACATCGACCTCATCGGCTTCTCGATCTTCTTCCCGCTCGGGCCGGAGTTGCTCAAGTATTACATCGCCCACGAAAGCATCGGCGGCCTTTTCGCCACGATCTTCGCCCACCTGCAGACCATCGCCGTCGCCACGCACGCCCCGGCGATGGCCCTCGGCGCGCTGTTCGCCGGGTTGCTGGGCTCGGTCTACTCGCTCATGCAGTTCCTCTTTTCGCCGGTGTGGGGCGCCCGCTCCGACCGGGTGGGCCGCCGCCCGGTGCTGTTGGTCACCATCGCGGGCAACGCGCTCAGCTTCCTCGTCCTGTTCTTCAGCAGCTCGTTCACCCTGTTCCTCCTGAGCCGGGTCGTCAGCGGTATCATGGGCGGCAACCTGGCCGTCGCCATCGCCGCGGTGTCGGACGTCACCACCCGCGAAAACCGCGCCAAGGGCATGGGCGTGGTCGGCGCCGCCTTCGGCCTCGGTTTCCTCACCGGCCCGGCCATTGGCGGGCTCACCGCCGGCTTCAGCCTGCTCGACCGCTGGCCCGGGCTGGCGGCGTGGGGGGTGCACCCGTTCAGCGTGCCGGCGGGCCTGGCCTTCCTGCTCTGCCTCGTGAACCTGGTCTGGATCAACGCCCGCTTCACCGAGACGCTGCCACCGGAGAAGCGCGGCGCTGATCTCGCGCCGCGCGTGCGCAACCCGCTGCGCGCCCTCTTCACCCTGCCCGACCGCACGCTCCGCCGCGTGAACCTCGTGGGCTTCCTCGTCACGTTCTGCTTCAGCTTCTTCGAGACGACCATCGCCTTCTTCACCGCCGACCAGCTCAACTACACGCCGCGCCAGCTCACCATGGTCTTTGTGCACCTTGGCGTGGTGTCGATCCTGACCCAAGGCCTGCTGGTGCGCCGGGCCGTGCCGCGGTTCGGCGAGAAACGCTCCTCCCTCGCGGGCATCGGCCTGCTGGCGCTCAGCTTCATCGCCCTCGGCCTCAGCGTCGGGATCGCGCGCTCCGCGCCGCTCATGTTCGTGGCGCTCACCTTCTGCGCAATCGGCTCCGGTTTTGCCAACGTCGGCCTGACCTCGCTCGTCTCGCTCTACGCCTCGCCCGAGGAACAGGGCCGGGTGACAGGCATCTACCGCTCGCTCGGCTTCCTCGCCCGGGCCGCCAGTCCGGTGGTCGCCGGCGTGCTCTTCTTCCAGGCGGGCGGCACCGCGACCTTCGTCGTGGCCGGCGCCGGCCTGTTGCTCCCGCTTTTTCTCGGCCTCGCCCTCCCCCAGCCGCACAAATGATCGCAGATGACAGAGCTCGGATTTCGGATTGGCCAGCCTGGCGGCGGATCGGGCTCATTTCCCTGATCTCTGTCCTCTGTCTTCTGGCCGCATCCGGCTGCTCCTCCGTCTCCCGCCGCGCCCCTGGGCGCACCGTGGTTGAGGTCCAGGCCACCACCCTGCCGGCGCGGATCATCTCCAACTTCTTCGTCATCGAGAGCCGGCAGGACGATGGCCAGGTTTACCGTTTCCTGCTCGATACAGGGTCGACCGTGTCCTACGTCACCCCCGGGCTGGCGCAGCGCCTGGCCGTTAAGCCGAAGCGGGGAGCCGCGCCGCAAAAGGTGCGCGTGCGCTCGGCCAACGGCGGGCAGACCGAGCTCGCGGCCATCATCCTGCGGCGGCTCAGCCTCGGCGAGTCCCGCTTCGAGCGCGTGCCGGCCCTTGTCTTCGACTTCACCGACCTTTCCAGCCATCTCGGCCTGCGGATCGACGGCATCATCGGATTCCCCCTCTTCCGCAACACGCTGCTCACGATGGATTATCCCGGGGCGCGGCTGGTCATCGCGCCCTACCCCGCCGCCTTCGCGCCGCCGCCGCGCCAGACCCCGCGCGTCTCGACCATCGCCTTCAACAACCAGCAGGGCACGCCCCTCATCCCGATCCAGATGGGCAACGAGTCATTCGTCGTGCTCATCGACTCCGGCAGCGACGGCAGCCTGAGCCTGAATCCCGTCGGCCTGCACCCGCGTTTCGCCAACGGCCCGCGCGTCGGCACCATCATCTCCTCGCTGCAGGGCGACCGCCATCAGCTGACCGGCCGGCTCAGCCAGAGCGTCCTGATCGGCGCCCACACCATCGAGCAGCCCATCGTGGACCTCACCGACCAGCTCTCGTCCATCGGCGGCGAGTTCCTGCGGCACTTCATCCTCACCTTCGACCAGCGGCGCAACCAGGTGACCTTCACCCACAACGCCGACGGCCCGGTCACGATGGAACCGCGCCGGCACACCGGCCTGTCCTTCGCCCGCTCCCCGGTTTACTGGCGCGTGCTGACGGTCATTCCCGACACGCCGACGGCGGCCCTGCCTGTCCAGGCCGGCGATCTCTGCGTCCGCATCAACGGCGAACCCGTCGACCAATGGGGCTACGATCGCTACGCCGCGCTCCTGCAGAGTGCGGCGAAAATCACCTACACCTTCCTCACCGGCCCGAAGGAGACCGACGTGGAGGTGCCGGTGTTCGCGCTGGTGCCGTAGCGGCGCTGGTGCGTCGCTAGGTTTACGCGGTAAGCTTTACGCCAAGATCATGTAGCTGGTGGGCGACAGTTTCGCCCCGCCGCCTGTCGCCGCTGTGGAAATCGGCGCCCCTCTTTCCGTTGGCTCCCGCCAATGCGAAAACGGCATCAACCGCATGATTCGTGAGGCTTACAGCCCAACGCCTGCAACTTATTGCCTTTTCAGCAAAAACGCCCCGGCTCCGTCGTGGCCATCCTTCCACGGGTAGGCCTGCACGCTGGCCTCGAGCTTGAACGGTCCGCCGGCGCGGCTGTCGAAGAAGCCCTTGATGACCTGCTCGTTTTCCTGTCCGTCGATCGAGCAGGTGCTGTAGACGATGCGGCCACCCGGCCGCACGAGCCGCGCCGCGGCGTGGAGCAGCTCGAGCTGCGCCTCGGCGTGGCGCGCAAAGTCGCCGTCCTGCAGCCGCCACTTCACGTCGATGCGGTGGCGCATGACGCCGGTGTTGGAACACGGGGCATCGAGCAGCACGGCGTCGTAGCTCAGCGGCAGGTTGAGATTCTTGTAGAACTCCGTGTTCACCTTGCGCAGGTCGGCCTCGACCTGGGCGACCTCGACGCCGGCGGGGGCGCGTGCGAGATTTTCCTTCAGGCGCACCAGACGGATGTCCATCTTGCCCGGCTCGGCAGGTTCGTCGAGGGCGATGACCTTGCCGGATTTCATCGTGTCGGCGATAAACAGGCTCTTGCCGCCGGGCGCGGCGCAGGCGTCAAGGATCACCTCGCCCGGCTGCGGCGCGAGCAGGCCGATGCACAGCCGCGTGGACGGATCCTGCAGGTAGAGGGCGCCTTCGTTGGCGAGCCGGCGGACCTCGTCCCACTTGCCGGCCTTCACTTCATAAAAACCGGGCCACTTGGTCGGCGCGAGAAACTCAGGCACCGGCGCCTCGATGCGCCAGCGCGCATAGACCGGCGCGGGCTGCTGGTTCCATTCGAGCAGCATCCGGGTCGTCGCGGCACCGAACTGCTGCGTCCAGCGGCCGACCAGCCATTCGGGATGGGCGAGCTCGGTGGCTACGTCGGCGGGTTTCTCGGCCAGACGCAGGGCAAGTTTGCGGGCGACCGCGTTGACCAGGCCGGCCTCCTTAACGCTGCACACGGTCTTAGCCTTCTCCACGGCGTGGTGGATGACCTTGGCGGTCAGGGTGGGTCCACCCTCTAAAAGCTCGAAACCGGCGACCACGAGAACCGCCTTTACCTTGGTGCGGGGCGGGCGGGCCATCAGGCCGGTCAGGGCGGCCTCCAGCCGACTCGACCAGCGGACGACCCCGTAGAAAAGCTGCTGGGCCCGAGCCCGTTCCTGGCCGGTCAGGGCTGACGGAAGTCCTTCCAGCAGCGTATCCACCCGCTCGGAGCGGGCGAGCCAGCGCTCGGTCAGGCCGACCGCGGCTTCCCAGCCGCCGAAGGAGAGTTTCGACGCACCGGAGGCTTTTTCCAAACCCTGTTTGACATCTTCTGCCATTATCCACTCAACTAATCGGTTCACCGACTAGATACGCAATTATGAATTCTGAAGCCATCTCCGCGATCGTCAGCAAGCACCCCGCCCTCAAGGCGTCCAAAGCCAAACTGGAGGCGATGGAACCCGGCGCTTACGTCGTCCACCGGAGTTGGGGTTTCGGCCAGATCAAGTCGTTCGACGAGTCCGACCAGAAGCTGGTCATCGATTTCAAGGGCAAGAAGTCCCACCGCATGGACCCCGTGTTCTGCGTCACAAGCATGGAGGTCCTTCCGGCCAAGCATATTCTGGCGCGCAATGAGACCGACGCGGCCAAGGTCAAGGAGCTCATCGAGGATGATCCGGTCCAGCTGGTCATCGACACCCTTTCCGCCTACCCGGGCAAGGCCGCCAGCGCCATCGAGCTCGAGATCGTCCTCGCCCAGGTCGTCGGCGATGAGAAGTTCAAGCGCTGGTTCTCCAACGTCAAAAAGCAGCTGGTCAAGGATCCGCGCGTCGGCGTCCCCGCCAAAAAAACCGAGGCCTACATTGTCCGGGACGAGCCCGTATCCGCCGAGACCGAGATCATGGAGGAATTCTCCAACACCCGCTCAGCCCGCCGTCGCATCTCCCTCGCCGAGGACCTCCTCGCCGCCTCCATCAAGGAAGAGTCCAAGGCCAGCCTGGCCGCCGTCCTCTCCGGCATCACCGAGGCCGTGCGCGACAGCAACCAGCTCGATTCCTCCGAGCGGCTCTACGGCGCCTTCGTCCGCGACGAGCTCGCCAAGATCCTCGGCCACGACAACCACTCGGCCAATCCGAGCCAGTCCGAGCTGATCAAGGAAGTCCGCGGCCTCACCGCCATCGCCGAGAAGATCCCGGTCCACTTCCAGTCCCGCTTCCTCGACCTCGTCAAGGAGACCCACCCGCTCGAGTGGCGCGAGATCGTCTTCGCCCTCCTCAAGACCTCGCAGGGCAAGTTCACCACCGAGTGCATCAACTTTCTCATCGAGAACGGCCAGACCGACGAGCTCGCCGCCGCCCTCAAGCGCTGGAAGACCGAGCAGAACCTCCGCGCTCCGGTGCTTCTCTGGGTCATCAAGAACCGCCACTCGAAGAAATTCTCCAAACTCCTTAACGCGCTCATCACGCCGCGTCTCCTCGGCGCCATCTTCTTCGCCATCGACTACGAGGCCCTCCAGTCCGCCGGCACCCGCCGCATCCCGCTGGCCGAGGCGCTGTCCGACGACGCCGATCTCATCTCCGACCTCCTGGCCTCCGCCGACACCGAGACCGCCCGCGACCTCGGCAACAGCCTCCTGCTCAACCAGGGCTTCGAGGAGCTCACCAAGAAATCCCTGCTCGCCCGCTTCATCAAGCTCTTCCCCTCCCTCCAGACCCTCGTCTCCGGCGAGTCCGAGGCCAAGGACGAGCAGTTCCTCGTTTCCCGCGAGAGCTACGAGAAGAAGCGCATCGAATACGAGGAGATCGTCTCCAAGCGCATCCCCGAGAACTCCAAGGCCATCTCCGTCGCCCGCGAGCACGGCGATCTCAAGGAGAACTCCGAGTTCAAGATGGCCAAGCAGGACCAGGGCGTCCTCATGGGCCAGAAGGCCCAGCTCGAACGCGACCTCGCCCGCGCGCGCATCACCGATTTCAGCGAAGCCAGCACCGATTCGATCAGTGTCGGCACCATCGTCGACCTCCGCGACGTCACCAGCGGCAAGGCCGTCCGTTACTCCGTCCTCGGCGCGTGGGACAGCGACCCGGACGCCCACCGCATCGCCTACAAGACCCCGCTCGGCCAGGCCCTCATGGGCAAGAAGGTCGGCGAGCACGTGAAGCTCAAGATCGGCAGCGCCCACCAGGAATACCAGATCGCCGGCATCACCCGGTTCATCGACGCCAAGTAAGGCGCCTTCCCGCTTCCCCTCAGGCCGCGCCGCAAGCGCGGCCTTTTTATTTGCTCCGCGTATAACCCGGCCTTCCTCCCCGCGCTTGTAAACCCCCGCCTTTCCCTTCAGTAGTTTTCCCGTCGTGAACTCCTCTTGGGACCATCTGAAGATTCTCTCCGATTCCACGCGGCTGCGCCTGCTGGCGCTCCTGTTGAAGGAGGAACTCTCCGTCGCCGAGTTGCAGGAGATTCTCGGCATGGCCCAGTCCCGTATCTCCTCCCAACTCGCCCTGCTCCGCCAGGCCGGCTTCGTCAGCGACCGACGCGAGGGCAAGAAAGCCTTCTATTCCCTCCGTTCGACCCTTGATCCGAAGCAGATCACCCTGCTCCGCGCCGCCTGCGACTCCGTCACCGAGCTGCCCGAGTCTGGCGAGGACCGGGACAGCCTCGACCGCGTCCTGCAAAAGCGCCGTCGTGTCTCCGAGCAGTATTTCAACCTGATCGCCGGCAAGCTCGGGAAAAACTACTGCCCCGGCCGCTCCTGGGAGGCCATCGGCCACCTCGCCCTCCGCCTCGTGCCACCCATCACTGTGGCGGATCTCGGCGCCGGCGAAGGCCTGATCTCACAGCTCATCGCCCACCGCGCCGAGCGCGTCTGGTGCATCGATAACTCCGAGCGCATGGTCGAGGTCGGCACCGAGCTGGCGAAGAAGAACGGCCTCGCCAATCTAACCTACAAGCTGGGTGACATCGAGAACGTGCCGCTGCCCGACAAGTCCGTCGACCTCGCCATCCTCTCGCAGGCCCTGCATCACGCCAACCACCCGCAGAACGCCGTCAACGAGGCCTTCCGCATCCTCAAGCCTGGCGGCCAGGTCCTCATCCTCGACCTCAACGAGCACCATTACGAGAAGGCCCACGAGCAGTTCGGCGACCTCTGGCTCGGCTTCAAGGAAGGCGCCCTGCACGGTTTTCTCAAGAAAGCCGGCTTCACCAAGGCCGAGGTCCAGATCGTCTCCCGCGAAGCCGTCGAGCCCCATTTCGAAACCCTGCTGGCCAGCGGCGTAAAGGGCGGCCGCTGACCCGGACCGTCCGCGATCTTCCCCGATGATCGAGTCCATCCTCTCCGATTGGTCGGTCTTCGGCGTCATCGCCAAGCTGCTGTGGCTGGTCCAGCTCGCGCTCATCGTCCACGTCTTCAAGACCGGCCGGCCTTTCTGGTGGCTTTGGATCCTGCTCATCGCCCCCGTCATCGGCGGTATCGCCTATGTCCTGATCGAGCTGCTGCCGAACCTATCGGCCTCCGGGGGCGGCTTCACTCTCTGGAAACCCCGGGCCTGGCGCATCCGCGAGCTGCGCGCCGGGCTGGAGGAAACGGATACCGTCAAGCTGCGCCTCCGTCTCGCCGCCGAGTTGCTCGCGGGCGGGGAAACTGCCGAGGCCTGCACCGTGGCCGAGGCCTGCCTGAACGGCGCCTTCCGCGATGACCCGCACACCCTGGCCAACGTCGCGCGCTACCGGCTCGAGGCCGGCAAGTTTTCCGAGGCCCAGACCGCGCTCGCGCAGGTCAAGGTCGAGGCGGACCGCATGCTTGGTAACGAGGTGACCTTCCTCCGCGGCTGGGCGTTTGTGCAGGCCGGCCGCCATGCCGAGGCGCAGCCCATCCTCCGTCCCATCGAGTCGGTCCTGCTCGGCGAGCAACCCCGCTATTTTCTCGCCGTCTCCCTCGCGCAGTCCGGCGCCAAGCCCGAGGCCCGCGCGATTTGGGAGGACATCCGCAAGCGCTTCCGCCGCGCCGGTCGTGGCTGGCGGCGCGCCGAACAACGCTGGTTCAAGCTCGCCGGCGAACGTCTGAAAGGAACCGCGCCATAATCCCATGCCCTACGCCAACCCCACGTCCCTCTTCGTCGATTTCCAGAAAAGCCTCGTCGGCACCAGGATCGACGCGCCCTATGGCCTCGACAAGCCGGGCGGCCAGATTCCCGACCTGGAGATGATCTGGGACGACACGCTTTTCCCCGACGACCTGAGTGGCCGCTGCATCCTCCTGAAGCTCGGCCTGACCTTTTCAATGCTCGAGTTCTCCGACGAGAAGGCACGCATCCGCTTCGTGATCACACTCGAGGTCACCGGGCCGCGTAGCCACACCGTGGTGGGCGAGTCCCAGATTGCCCGCGGCGACGCCTGTGCGACGCCGGGCAAATGGAACAGTTTCAGCCTCGAGCAATATTACGGCCCGATCGAGCCGCTGCTTCCCGGCCAGCTGCTGAACCTGCGGGTTAAGGGCGCGACCCTGGCCGGCAGCGCGGAGATTCCCGCCGGCGCGCTCGGCACGAACGAATTCCGCGCCGAGGTATTCCGGGTGGGGTGACGTGGGCTTTTTTGGTGGGAGGGGCTTTATGCCCCGACTCCACCGACTTGGCTGCCATTCTGTCGGGGCATAAAGCCCCTCCTACCAAAACCGACGCAACTCGCCCTTACTTCGAACCGATCGGCCCGAGTTCGTAGCTGATCCGGCCTTCCATGATCTCGCGGAGGGCGATGTCCTCGGGAGCCAGCTTCTCCAGCGACTCGACCAGCGGGCGGCTGCCGCGGCGCAGCTGTTTCACGCGACGCGACACCACATTCACCAGAATGTAGGGGTCGGAGATGATCTTGGCGGCAGCGTGCAGGTATTCGTCTCTCATGGATCGCGCAGGTTAAAAACCGCCAACGCCAAACACGACGCCTATCGCTCCCGCCGGCGTGGCACACGGCCAACTGGTTCGCCGGCAAACCGCTTCGGCGATTTATTTAAACCGGATCCGTCCGCACGGTCCACAAGTTGTCGAGCCGCCGGCTGAAATCCACCGGGTCGCCGACGCCGACCGTGCCACGCGCCACCTGGTAGGCCCAGACCTCGAAATAGCTCAGCGTCGCCCCGCCGTAGATCGTCGAAAACGCCCCGTCCACTGCGTCCTGCCCGCACGAGACCTTGATGCGGCCGATGCGCGGCACATGGAAGCGCGCATCGGTCGTGTGCCAAGCGCCCCCGAGATACACCTCGGCGTAGGCGTGGAAATCCATGTGGTTCTCCGGGTCCGGGAAACCGATGTCCGGCAGGTGCCCGGTCACATAGCGCGTCGGCAGGTTGAAGCTACGGTTAAGCGCGATCGCCAAGTGCGCGAAGTCCCGGCACACCCCGTGGCCGCGCTGCAGGATGTCCCACGCCGACAGGTCGGGCCGGCCGGACATGTAGCGATACTCGATGTTGTCGTGCAGCCATTGGCTGATCGCCTGCACGCGCGGCCAGCCGTGCTCGACCGTGCCGAATTTTTCCCAGGCGAAGTTGCCCAGCTTGTCCGAGTCGCAATACCGGCTCGGCAGCGTGTAACGCAGCACCGCCGGCGGCAGGTCGCCGGGGAGGTGCGGCGTGCGGTCCGGCAGGTCGTGGTTGTCGGGCCGCGAGGATACTCGGACAATGGCGTCGTGCCGGAACAGGTTGCGGCCCGGGGCGAGCTTCACGCGCGTGACCGTGTTGCCGTGACTGTCGGTGAATGCCTCCACGGGGAGGTTGTCGCCGGCGGTGAACGCCTCGAAGACAATCTCGTGGTTGCGGTCGGGGCTGGGGCGCAGGTTCAGCAGCAGCATGGCCGAGCCGGTCACCTCATAGGCCAGGCTGCACCCCACCCGCACGGTCACATCAAACGGTGGCGAGGAGGTGAAGGGCTTCGCCATTTTGCCCCACAGGGCAGCACAAACCCGGCCGGCGCAACTGATTTCCGGTCGCACCAGGTGGGGTGAAATCAGAAGTTGAACTGGGTTGTGTAGGCCGTGCGCTCCGTCACCAGAGTCAGTTCGCGCCACTTGGCGATGCCCCACGGGTTGCCGGTGCCGGTCGTGTTGGCGTAGTCGAGGAGCGCCTCGTCGTAGCGGAAGGCGGCGTTGCCGTTTAGCGTGATGTTGCGTGCGACCACCGAGCCCCAGACCTCGCCGCTGCCGGTAATGCTGAAATCGGCGTTGGGGGCGTTGATCGCGGCCACCGTGGTGGCGTTGCCGGTCATGCTGATGGTCTGGCCGGAGCCCGTGTTGATGCCGTAGATCAGGCAGCTGGTGGCGTTGGCATTGTCGTTGGTCATGCCGTTGCCGCCGGAACTGATGTTGCCATCCGTGTAGATGGTGAGCTTGCCGGTCGAGGTGATGTTGATCTCCGCTGTGCCGCCGATCGACACCGCCGACGTCGTGGCGTGATTCTGCAGGTAAAGCACCACGTTGTCCGCGACCGTCAGGTCCTGGTTGCCGCCCAGCGCGATGGCGGCGCCTGCGGCGAAATTGTAATAATACTTGCCGTCGGCGGCCGGCAGATCCCCGGTGCGCGGCAACGTGGTGGAGGCGCTGATGGTCGAGGTGATGCTGATGACCGTCGCCGGCATCGCCGGGGCCACCGGGGTGTCCAGGTTGCTTACGAAGGGCACGACCACCAGGCCGTTGTTCCACCCGTTGCCGGTCGGGTTCGTGGTCAGGATCGCGCCGGAGCTGTGCGTGACCGTGCCGCCACCCGTGCCGATCCGGCCGTAGATGTCGCCCGCGCCGGTGTTGATCGCACCATCCGTCGTGCTGATGGTGCCGACGAAGGCGTTGGCGGTCTTGCGCGCGGCATTGTAACCCACGGCCGCGGTCGCCGCGTTGTTGTCGGGGTCGGAGTCCCAGCTGGAGACCACCGTGCTGGTGGAGAAGGTGATGTTGTTCCGCGCGACCAGGCCGGCGGCGAAAATCGTGCGGCGGCGCAGAGTGATCTCGATCATGCGGCTGAGGCCGAGGCCCGAGGCGGGCAGGAGCGTCGCCTTGGCCACCAGCTTGGGCGACGTGCCGGCGACGGGGTTGTAATCGGTAACGTAGATCTGGAGCGTGCCGGTCGCGCCGTTGTCGAAGGCGAGGTTGGTGTATTTGCGCTTCGCGACCACGCCGTCAATGGTCCAGCCGCTCCAGGCCGCCGCAGGGGACGCAGCGGTGTCGAGCTGGTTGAAGCATTCCAGCCCCTCCTCCAGCCCCTGCTCCGCGAGGGTCAGGGCCGTCGTGTTCAGGAACGCGCGGTCGGCCATCGTGTAGGAATTGTGCGCCACGCGCAGGTAGCCCGTCAGCGCGATGGCGATGACCACGCAGAACAGCATGCAGGTGATCAGCACGGAGCCGCGGCTCCACGCCGCCCGGTCAGTTGGACGCTTTGTTCCGGAGGACATACGAGGCCGAGATGACCAGCGTATTCTGGTCGACGGTGGTTTGCGCCGTGGTGCGCAGGTTCATGGTGAGCTGCAGCCGCTTGGCGGAGAAGTCGTCTGGCGCTACCGTGTTCGTGCGGGTGTAGCGCATGAACGTCAGCGCCGTGACATTCCGCGCCAGCACAATGCGCGGGTTCGTCGAGGTCGTAATCCCGGGCAGACGGAAGAAGCTGCCGGCCGTCGGGCCCGTCGTGGCGGCGTCCAGCGCGTAGGTCACCTTGTTACCGTTGGCCACATAGTTGTCCGGCACCGTCAGCGTGACCGACGTGCTGCTGTTCCAAGTCAGGCCGGAAGACATACGCACGTCCTGCGCGAACTCGTCCACGGCGCGGCGCGACTGGGCCTCCATGTCGGCGTAGTTGGAGGCGGACATCCCCGATCGCCCCATCATCAGGACGACCGAGAGGACCCCGGTCATCACAAAGGAGCCGATCCCGCCGGCGATCATCAGCTCGACGAGCGTCAGGCCGGCGTCGCGGCGGCTACGTCTGGCTGTAGAAATAGTCATAGAGTCCGTTACGCGAATAGCGCATAGCGAGGCGGCGGGAGAGCGGGCGGTTGTCGGCCCCCTGCCAGACCACCCACAGGGTGATGATGCGGGTGTCTGTCTTGGGATCGGTCACGGTGCGCGACAGCGTGAACCGGTTGCCGACAAAGGGGTTCGCGGTGAACGCCGGGTCGAGCGTCACCGTCGTGGCGCTCGTGGTGAAGCCGTTGACGGCGGTCCAGTCCGCCAGCCGCAGCTTCTCCATTTCGCTCTGCAGCATCTGCGAGGCGATGTTAAGGTCGCGCGCGTTCTGCAGGCTGATGAAGGCGCGCTGGAGGGTCGTGACGGCCGTGGCCAGGACCAGTGCCATGATCAGGGCGGCCATGGCCACCTCGATGACGGTGAACCCGCGCCAGCGGCAAGACCGGCCGAGGACTGGCGGACGGTGCTTCATGGCAGGAACCCGGGGACCGACAGCTCGACCAGGCTCCACCGCCTGGTGGCCGCATCCTGCACCAAGTGCGCCGTGAACCGGACGACGGTGCCGTCGGCCAGCTCCAGCTGCCCGGCGACCCGGGCCGCCAGTGCATCGACGCCGCCGACCGTCTCCGTGGCCACCCCCGTGGTAACCGGAAAACTCAGGACGCTCACGACCGGCCCGTGCTCCGCGAGGCGGGCGAGCCCCTGCTCAACGCGGGCGACGCGTGCGTTGGGGTGGACCGCATCGCCGCGCTGCCAGAAGGAAGAATGCACGCACGCAAACAAGATCCCGGCGCGCCAGTCGGTGCCGATTGCCTGCAGCGCGGACTCGGCAAAGGACCGCGGCGCCCCGGCCTCAAGGCGGGTGGTCGCGGCAAGCGATTGAAAATAAGTGGCGTGAGCGCTGACCGGCACAGGGAGCGCGTGCAACCAGACGGCAAGGCCGAGGCCTCCGGCCATCAGCATCATCAGACCCTTCTCGATGCGCGTGAGCAGCCGGCCCCTTTTGACCTGCCGGAACGTGCCGGAAATCAGCTTCGCCGGTCCCCGCTCCACACTGGCCGCGGCGCGGCGCAGCAGTTCCTCCAGCGTGAGGCCACGGCGTACGGGGGCCGGCCGGAGCATGGCCGGCGGAGGGACAGGATATGGGAGGGTGGCAGGCATCGTTAGTGTGTCTGGCCGGCGGTTCAGGCCGGTAATAAAAGACGCGGGAAGATACTCGGCCACCGCAGTTTCCGCCATCCGGGCATTCCCGTATAATGGGGTCAGGGTTATTCTAGGGGATTTTCCGCGAAAGATGTCGCCCAGCCGGGACCTCGCTCGGGAAGTGCCTCAAGACAACCATACTAGCACGTGCCGCGACTAGGGAAGAACGGCTCCATTTCGAGCGCTCGTCGGGCGGCGGCCAAAACCCCCTATTTACTCAGCTTTGACACGCTCGTTGTAGAACGCCTCGACCAAAGCCGAGGTTTTCTTCGGGTCGGTCTGCTTGAGCGCCTCGGCCGCAAGCGCCTGGGCGTCGCTCATCTTCATCGCGCGGATGACGAACTTCACGGACGGCAACAGCGTGGGCGTCATGCTCAGTTCGTCCACGCCGAGGCCGAGCAGGAGCGGCACGTAGAGCGAATCGCCGGCCATCTCGCCGCAGACGCAGACCTTGAGTTTGTGCGCGTGGCCGGTGTCGACGATCTGCTTGAGCACCCGCAGCACCACCGGGTGCGTCGGGTCGTAGAGGTGGGCGATGCGGCTGTTGCCGCGATCGATGGCGAAGAGGTATTGGATGAGGTCGTTCGTGCCAATGCTGAAGAAGTCGCACTTGCCGGCCAGCAGGTCGCCGGCGAGCGCCGCGCTGGGGATCTCGATCATGGCGCCGATCGTGATCTTCGGATCGAAGGGTTGGTCGCGCTCGGTCAACTCGGCCTTGGCCTCGGCGAGCAGCGCATTGGCGCGGTCGAGTTCCTCCGGGCCGCTGATCATCGGATACATCAGCTCGACCTTGCCGTGCGCGCTGGCGCGCAGGATGGCGCGGAGCTGGTTCTTGAACATGCCCGGGTTCTCCAGGCACATCCGGATGGCGCGGAAACCGAGGAAGGGGTTCGCCTCCGGCCCGATGAGGTGCGGGTCGCCCGGGAGCGGCTTGTCGCCCCCGACGTCGAGCGTGCGGATCGTCACCGGCAGCGGCGCGAGGCCGACGACGATCTCCCGGTAAGCCGCATATTGCTGATCCTCGGTCGGCACCTTCGTGGCGCTGAGAAAAAGGAACTCCGTCCGGTAGAGGCCGACGCCGGCCGCGCGGTATTGCTGCACGAGGGCGACCTCGTCGGGCTTCTCGATGTTGGCGCGCAGCGACACCGCCACACCGTCAAGCGTCTGCGCCGGCAGCTCGTTGACGGCCATGAGGCGCGACTCGAACGACTGCTTGGCCTTCTGGATCTTGCCGTAGCGGAAGAGCGTCTGCTCGGTCGGGTTGATGATGACGCATCCGTCATAGCCGTCGATCATCACCCAGTCGCCGTTCTTGAGCTTGGTGGTGAGATCGTTGGTGCCGACCACCGCCGGGATCTTCATCGACCGGGCGACGATGACCGCGTGGCTGGTGCGGCTGCCGGCGTCGGTCACGATGCCCAGGGCGGCGCTGCGGTCGATGCCCGCCGCCTCGGAGGGCGAGATGTCCTGCGCGACGATGATGCGCTTGTCCACCAGCTCCGTCAGGCTCATGGCCGACTGCCCGAGCAGGACATGGAGCACGCGCTTGGCCACGTCCTTGATGTCGGCGGCGCGCTCGCGCAGGTATTCGTCGTCGATCTCGGCGAAGGCCTGGATGTAGCGCTGGGCGACAGCGTTGAAGCACGTCTCGATGTTCAGCCCGGTCTTCTGGAAGTCGCGGATGGTCTCGCCGATGAGCGCCTGGTCTTCGAGCACCATCTGGTGGGCGTCGAAGATCAGCGCCTCCTCCTCGCCGAGGTTCTTGGTCACCAGGTCCTGGATCTGGGAGATCTGCTGCCGCGTAACCAGCAGCGCGTGCTCAAACCGGGCGATCTCCGCCACCCGCTTGTCGGGATCGACCGTGTATTGCGGGATCTCCAGCTCGCTCTGCAGGTAGAGAAACACCTGCCCATAGGCGATGCCCCGGGAGGCGGCGATGCCCTGGATGGTGATTTCGCTTTTGGCGGTGGGCTCCATGGCGGAAGGGCTGCGCAGATTAACCAACCCCCGTGCCATCCGGTCAATGCGGAACTAGGAGAGCCGCGCCTCTTGCACGAAACACCGCGGCCCCCAGGCGGCGTGGATGGCTGCGACCAGCGGGACCGTCGCGCAATCGTCACGCAGCACCGCGAAGCACGCGCTGCCGCTGCCGCTCATCCGCGCCGTGACGCCAAACCCGCGTTGCAACCCCGCCAGCAGCACGGGCAGGGCGATGAACTTGGCAAAGGCCACGCCCTCCATGTTGTTCGCCAAAAGTTCCTCCGCCGGCGCGCCGCCGGCGAGCCACGCGGCCAGCCGCGCCTCGGCTTCCGCCGGCGCCCAATAATGCGTGGGTGCCTCGGCCGCCATGCGCCCGTAAGCCCACGGCGTGCTGAGCCCAAAGGATGGCTTGAACAGCAGCACCCGCCGGCCGCGCACCCGCGCCGCGGCGGGCGCCGGCAGCGCCTCGACGCGCTCGCCCCGGCCGCGCAGGACGACCGGCGCCTGGTGCAGGAACAGCGCACAATCCGAGCCGAGCGAGGCCGCGATCCCGGCCAGCTTTTCATCGGCCAGTGCGCCGCCCGACAATTGGTTCAGCGCCCGCAGCGCCGCGACGGCGTTGCTGCTGCCGCCCCCGAGTCCCGCGCCCACCGGAATCCGCTTGTTCAGCGTAAAATCCACCCCGCCCGGCCAGCCCGTCGCCGCGACAAACGCCACCGCCGCCTTCAGCACCAGGTTTGAACCGTCCCCCGGCACCTCCGGCTGATCGCACGCCAGTGTGAATTGACTCCCTGCCCCCCGCTCCCTGACCCTTGCTTCCAATTGGTCGCCGAAGTCCAGCAGCGCCGCCACCGACACCAGATCATGGAAACCGTCAGCCCGCCGCCCGGTGACGGCGAGGAAAAGATTTAGCTTCGCAGGACTGAAAAGGGAGACACCCATGAACTTCCGTCCACTAATGCACACTAATGAGGCCCAATCCTAGCCCAAAACCCGGTGCGATTTCTCTCTTTGATTAGTGCCCATTAGTGTCCATTAGTTGTTCCTCCCAACATGCCTTGTGACCTGATCCTGGCCCTCGATGTCCCCACGCGCGAAGACGCCGCGCCGATCCTCCGCCAGTTGCGCGGCCAGCTCCGCTGGGTGAAGATCGGCCTGCAGATGTTCACCGCCTACGGCCCCAACTACGTCCGCGAGGTCGCCGGCATGGGCTTCAACATCTTTCTCGACCTCAAGCTGCACGACATTCCCAACACCGTGGCCAAGGCCGTCGAGTCGCTCGCCCCGCTGCCCATCGCGATGCTCACGCTGCACACCGCCGGCGGCGGCGAGATGATGCGCGCCGCGAAGGCCGCCCAGCAGAAGCACAATCCCAACCTCCTCCTGCTCGGCGTCACCGTGCTGACCTCGATGGACTCCGCCGGGCTCAACGAGATCGGCGTCTCCTCCCCTTCCGCCGAACAGGTCGCCCGCCTCGGGAAGCTCGCCGCCGACTCCGGCCTGCGCGGGCTTGTCTGCTCCCCGCTCGAGGTGCCGCTGCTGCGGTCCAAACTGCCCGCCGACATGCAGCTCATTACCCCCGGCATCCGCCCCGCAAGCGAGGCCGGCCGCGACGACCAGAAACGCGTCATGACCCCCGCCGACGCCGCGCGCGCCGGCTCGAGCTACATCGTCGTCGGCCGCCCCATCCTCCAGGCCACCGATCCCGCCGCCGCCGCCCGCGCCATCCTCGCGGAGCTGGCGGGTTCTTGAACTATCCGGCCCTCAACTCTCAGCCCCCCAACCCCGACTTCTCACCATGAGCCGCACCGCCGCCATCCTCCTCGCCGCCGGCAACTCCCGCCGCATGGCCGGCGCCATGCCCGACAAGGTGCTCGCCCTCCTCGCCGGCAAGCCGGCCTTCGCCCACTCCGCCGCCACCTTCGTCCGCAGCGGCGCCGTGGACTTCTTCGTTGTCACCTACCGTGACCAGCAGCAAATGGTCGAGCTCTCCGCCTACGCGCCCACCCCGACGATCTTCGTCCGCGGCGGCGCCGAGCGCCAGGACTCCGTCGCCGCCGCGCTCGCCGAACTGCCCGACGACGTCGGCTACGTCTTCATCCACGACTGCGCCCGCCCGCTGGTCCGCGTCGAGCAGCTGGTCGCGCTCCACAAGATCGTCCGCCGCGAGGATGCCGTCGTGCTCGCCCACCGCGTGACCGACACCATCAAGGAACACCGCGGTGAGGGCCGCCTGCGCACGCTCGACCGCCAGCATCTCTGGGCGATGGAGACCCCGCAGGTCTTCTCCCGCAAGCTGCTCTGCCGCGCCTACGCCGCCGCCGCCAAGCGCAAGCTAACCATCACCGATGACGCCGCGGCCGTCGAGCTGCTCAAGCACCCGGTCGCCCTGCTGGAGAACCCGCACCCGAACCCGAAGCTCACGACGCCGGCCGACCTCGCCTACCTGGAATTCCTGCTGGCCCGCGCGGATGCCGCGGACTCCTTCCAGCCATGACCGATCTGCGCATCGGCCACGGCTACGACATCCATCGCACGGCGGCGGGCCGGAAGCTCGTGCTCGGCGGCGTCACCTTCGCCGCGGACTTCGGCCTCGAGGGGCATTCCGATGCCGACGCCCTGACCCACGCCATCTGCGACGCCCTCCTCGGTGCCGCTGGCCTGCCGGACATCGGCCACCGGTTTCCCAACACCGATCCCGCCTACCAGGATGCCGACTCGCAGGTTCTGCTGCAGCGCGTCATCTCCGCCCTGCGAGCGCGCGGCTGGGCGCCGGTGAACATCGACGCCACCCTCATCGCCGAGCAACCCAAGATCGCCCCACGCCTCGCCGAGATGAAGGCGGCTCTCGCCAAGTCTACCGGTCTCCCCGTGGAGGCCATCGGCGTGAAGGCCACGACCAACGAGGGCTCCGACGACATCGGCCGTGGCCTCACCATCGCGGCTCACGCCGTGGCGCTCATCCGAAAAGTTTAGCCTCGAAGAGTCACGAAAATGACCGAAAAGCAGACCAACCGCCGTCCTGTATCTGGTACATTTTTTTGCGCCTTTTTGCGAAAGTCCGCCGTAGCCTTGTGCGTAGGCGGATGCCTTTTTGTGGCCGTAAACCCGGGCTGCAAGAAACGCGAGACCCCCGTCGAACGGGGCAACCGCGAGGGGGTCTTTCACCTCAGCATCGGCTCCGAGCCCTCCGATCTCGACCCGCACACGGTCACCGGCCTGGGCGACGCTAAATTGATCCAGGCGTTGTTCGACCCGCTCGTGAGCTTCGAGCCCGGCACGCTCGCCCCCGTGCCCGCCCTCGCCGAACGCTGGGAAAATTCCACCGACGGCCTCACCTACACTTTCTACCTCCGGGCGGACGCGAAATGGAGCGACGGCTCGACGCTCACCGCGCAGGACTGCGTGGACTCGTGGCGGCGCATCCTCACGCCCACCCTCGCCGCTGATTACGCGTATTTTCTCTACCTCATCCAGGGCGCGGAGGCGTATCATCAGGGCCGGACTGCGGATTTTTCCACGGTGGGCGCCGTCGCGCGCGACGCCCAGACGCTCGTGGTCACGCTCACGCACCCGGCCCCCTATTTTCTCCAAGCCCTGCTCAATTCGTGCTGGCGCCCGGTCAACGTCAGGGCCATCGCCGCCATCGGCGATCCCTACCGGCGGGGCACGCCTTGGACGCGGCCCGGCAAGCTGGTGTCCAGCGGGCCCTTCGTGCTGAAGGAGTGGACCACCCAGCAGCGCATCGTCGTGGATAAATCCCCGACCTACTACGACCGCGACCGCGTGCGCCTCAACGCGGTGCATTTCTACCCGACCGACAACACCGACGCCGAGGAACGCGCCTACCGCTCCGGCCAGCTCCACGCCACTTGGTCGCTCCCGCTCTCGAAGGTCCTGCCGGCCCAGCGCGAAAACAACCCCGCGCTCCGCATCGACCGCAACCTGGAAACCTACTTCTTCCGCCTGAACGTCCGCAAGGCGCCGCTGACCGACGCGCGCGTGCGCCGCGCCCTCTCCCTCGCCGTCGACCGCGACGCCATCGCGGGCAAAATCCTCCCGGGCGGCCGGGCTCCCGCGCCGACCTTTGTTCCGCCGCTGCTCAAGGGCTATGTGCCGCCGGCCCGGCAAGCCTACGATCTGTCCGCCGCGCGCCAGCTCCTCGCGGATGCCGGCCACGCCGGCGGGGCCGGCCTGCCGCCCATCGAGATCCTTTATAACAACTCCGAGATTCTCCGCCTCGTCGCCGAAGCCATCCAGCAGATGTGGCACCGCGACCTCGGGATCGAGGTGCGCCTCGTGAACCAGGAATTCAAGAGTGTCTTCGCCAGCCGCCGCTCGGGCGACTTCCAGGTCCTCCTCGGCAGCTGGACCGCCGACTATCTCGACGCCACGACCTTCCTCGACCTGTGGCGCAGCGACTCGGGCAACAACCACACCGGCTGGTCCGACCCGGCCTACGACGCCCTTTCCAACCGCGCCAACACCATCGCCGATGCGCCGGCCCGCGCCGCCGTCCTCGCGGAAGCCGAGGCCCTCGTCCTCGACGCCGCGCCCATCGTGCCGATCTACTTCAACACGCACGTCTATTTCCTCCACCCCGCCGTCAAAGGCTGGCAGCCCACCCCGACCGGCCACTCCGATTTCCGCTATGTCTGGCTGGGAGAAAACAAGTGACCTTTACGGGTCATTCTGAGCACGGCGAAGAATCCAGCAGCATGTCAGCCGGCGCACATCGTTCTGGATTCTTCGCTGCGCTCAGAATGACAGCTTTGGGTCATCGTTACTTTTTGTGCTTCTTGTGCTTTTTGTGGCCATTGCTTTCGGCTTGTTCGAAACGCACGGCCGCTCCCGCGGAATCCGTGCTGCGCGTCGCCCAGCGCAACGAGCCGGCGACGCTCGATCCGCAGCGCGCCACGCTGCCCGACGAGTTCTTCATCATCCGCACCCTCGGCGAAGGCCTGCTGACGCCCAACCCCGTCGGCGGACCGCCGCTACCGGGTGCGGCGGAAAAATGGGAGGCCTCGCCCGACGGGCTCACTTACACCTTTCACCTGCGCGCCAGCGCGAAATGGTCCAATGGCGACCCGATCACCGCACAAAATTTCGCCTGGTCAATCCAGCGGGCGCTTTCCCCCAGCACAGCCGCCCCCAAGGCCGCGCTGTTCTTTGCGCTGAAAAATGCGGAGGCGTTCTACACCGGCCGGGAGCCCAATTTCGACGCGGTCGGCGTGCGCACGCCGGATACCCGCACGCTGCGACTCGAGCTGGCGCAGCCCAATGCCGATTTCCTCGCCATCGTGGCCAGCGGGCCATGGATCCCCCTCCATCGAGCCACCGTGGAGTGTTTGGGCACAAGTCCGCTCACCCCCAAAAACTACGTCAGCAACGGCCCGTTTACCCTCACGGAGTGGTCACCGAATCAGCGCATGGTTGTGCGCAAAAACCCGCTCTATTGGGACGCGGCCGAGGTGAAACTCGACGCCATCCACTTCCTCGCGTTCGACAGCGGTGACACCGAGGAACGCGCCTTCCGCGCCGGCCAGCTCGACGTGACGATGGGCGTGCCCCTCAGCAAAGTCGCCACTTACCGCGCCGCGTCGCCGTCCGTCATGCGCAGCGTGCCGCTGCACGAGACGCGCTACCTCGCCCTCAACACGACGCGTCCACCGTTGAACGATTCCCGAGTGCGCCGCGCGCTCAGTCTGGCGCTCAACCGCGCGGACTTGGTGGAAAAGGTGCTGCTCGGCGGCCCGCGGCCAGCCCTCAACTTCATCCCCGCCGGCCTCGGCGGCTACGTGCCAGCCGCCCTGATCACCGAGGACGCCACGGAAGCGCGCCGCTTGCTGCGCGCGGCGGGCTATCCCGACGGCCGTGGTTTTCCCAAGCTGGAGCTGGCCACTTGGCCGGTCAGCACCGCCCAACTCGAGGCCATCCAGCAGATGTGGCGGCGCGAACTCGGCCTCGAGGTTACCCTGGTCCAGCGCGAGGCGCGCACCCACCTCGCCGCCCTGGCCAGTGGCGATTACAGCATCGCGTTCCTGACGGCCATTCCGGACTACGACGGCGCCTCGGATCTTTTCACCGACCTGCGGAGCGGCGACCCGGGCAACTACCCGCACTGGCGCAATCCGGAGTTCGACCGGCTGGTGGCCGAGGCCGGGCGCACCAGCGACCCTGGCCGCCGGCTGTCCCTCCACCGCGAGGCCGAGATCCTGTTGCTTGGCGAGATGCCGCTCATTCCGCTCTACTTCAATGCCCAGAATTTTCTCGTGGCGCCCCGCGTGCACGGTTGGCAGACTGATCGCCTTTGGACACGGTATTATCACGGCCTGACTGTGGAGTAAGCCGCCGGGCAACTCTGCGCTCGCCACCCGCCGCGGAATCTTCCCCAATTTCCTCTTCCCCTATGAAAATCCGCCTGCTCGCTCCCCTCCTTTTTGCCATCATGTCTGTCGCAGCGGCGGACTTGTCCGCCGAAGCCTTGGCGAAGGCGGATCCGGTTCCCGTCTTTTCCGCCGCGAACATTCTCGCGCGCACTAAAATCCTCGCTTCCGACGACTTCGAGGGCCGCGCCCCGGGCTCGGCCGGTGAGGAAAAGACCGTCGCCTATCTGATCAGCGAATTCAAACGGATCGGCCTGCAGCCCGGCAATCCTGACGGCACCTATGTCCAGAACGTCCCACTGGTCGGCATCACCTCGACCCCGACCCTTTCGTTCACCCTCGACGGCCGCACGCTCCCGATGGAAAACATCAACGACTTCGTCGGTCCGTCCAGCCGGCTCGTGCCCCGCGTCGAGGCGAAGGACAGCGACGTCGTCTTCGTCGGCTACGGCGTGGTCGCACCGGAATTCAACTGGGACGACTACAAGGGCCTGGATGTGCGCGGCAAGACGGTCGTCATGCTCGTCAATGATCCGCCGGTCACCAAAGCCGATGGGACGCTCGACGACAGCATGTTCAAGGGCAAGGCCATGACCTACTACGGCCGCTGGACCTACAAATACGAGATCGCCGCCGCCAAGGGCGCCGTCGCCTGCCTCATCGTCCACGAGACCGGCCCGGCCGCCTACCCCTTCGCGGTGGTGATCGGCAGCCGCAGCCGCGAGAATTTTGAGATCAGCACGCCCGACCGCAACGCCGGCAATGTCGCAATGGAAGGCTGGCTCACGCTTGACGCCACGCGTCGGCTCTTCACCGCCAGTGGCAGGGATTTCGACGCCGCCAAGGCCGCAGCCGGCCGCCGCGATTTCCAGCCTGTCGCGCTCGGGGCCAAGGCGTCGTTTACCATCGACAACACCCTGCGCAACGTCGCCTCGCAAAACGTCGCCGCGCTCCTGCCGGGTTCCGACCCCAAGCTGCGCCACGAGTATGTCATCTACACGGCGCACTGGGACCACCTCGGCCGCAATCCCCAGTTGCCGGGCGACCAGATCTTCAACGGGGCCGACGACAACGCCTCGGGCGTCGCCCAGTTCGTCGAGATTGCGCAGGGGTTCGCGAACCTGCCCGCGGACCGGCGGCCCAAGCGCAGCATCCTGTTCCTTTCCGTCACCGCCGAGGAAAAGGGCCTGCTCGGCTCACGGTACTACGCGCAGGATCCCCTCTATCCGCTCCAGCAAACCCTGGCCAACATCAACATCGACGGCGCCAACTACCAGGGTCGGACGCGCGATATCATCGTCATGGGCTACGGCGCTTCGACCCTCGACGACCTCGCCGATGAGGCTGCCCGGGCGCAGGGCCGCGTGGTGAAGCCGGACCCGTCCCCCGAGAAGGGCCGGTACTACCGCAGCGATCATTTCGAACTGGCGAAAGTCGGCGTGCCCGCCTTCTACGCGAAGCGCGGCCAGAGCCATCTCGGCCGGCCCGAGGACTTCGGGCCGAAGTTCGAGGCGGAGTTCGATCTGAAGGACTATCACAAGGTCACGGACGAGGTGCGCCCCGACTGGACCTTCGAGGGCGGCGCCCAGGATGCGGAATTCCTGCTGCAGGTCGGTCTGGCCGTCGCCAACGGCGACACCTGGCCTGAGTGGAAGCCGGGCAATGAGTTCAAAGCCCGCCGCGACGCGATGCTGAAGAAGTAGCGTCCGCCCCATCAGGTTTTCTTTTGCCAGGCGGCATACTGCGCGCTTCCGTAGCCGCGTGCCCGCACCGCGTCAGTTGATTCGCTTGTTTATTTGCGTCCTTGGATTGCTGGCCATCGCGGGGTGCGCGAAGCGCGAGACGCCCGTCGCGGCCGGCAATCGCACCCAGGTGCTGCACCAGAACATCGGCGCCGAGCCACAGGACCTCGACCCGGCGATGATGCAGACGAATGCCCACTTCAGCGTGCTCATGGCGCTCTACGAAGGCCTGATCAACTACGACCCGCGGGACTTGCATCCAATACCTGGCGTCGCCGAGCGCTGGGATGTCTCGCCCGACGGCCTCGTCTACACCTTCCATTTGCGCCCCAATGCGAAATGGACCAACGGCGATCCGGTCACGGCGCAGGATTTCGTTTTCAGCGCGCAGCGCATCCTCTCGCCCGCGCTCGGCTCGCCCTATCCGTTCTACTATTTCGTCGTGCGGGGCGCGCAGGATTTCTCGGCGGGCCAGTCCACGGACTTTGCCACCGTCGGCATCCGGGCGCTCGACGACCGCACGCTGCGCCTCGAACTGCACCAGCCCGCGCCCTACCTGCTGTTCCTGCTTGGCGGTTTCGCCTGGCTGCCCGTGCACCGCGCCACGGTGGAAAAACACGGGCGCTTCGACCAGCCCTACACCGGCTGGACCAAGCCGGGCGTCATTGTGACC
>Ga0163152_10001826_pt1 | contig 32495 bp, 21 predicted proteins | sample OliLakLV19MP8IB2_FD_148635 | JGI IMG/M metagenome (GOLD analysis project Ga0163152, IMG submission 148635) | Freshwater microbial mat bacterial communities from Lake Vanda, McMurdo Dry Valleys, Antarctica - Oligotrophic Lake LV.19.MP8.IB-2 | ecosystem: Environmental > Aquatic > Freshwater >...
GACGAGGTGGCAAGGGCCGTCGAACTCCTGGTGGAGCGGCGCACGCGCCGTCGTCTGCTCACCGGGGTTGGCGTGGCGACGCTGGCCGCCGCCGCCGCGCTCGTGATGGCCATCCTTCCCCTCAAGCCAGTGCCGATGGAGCGGGACCGGGTCGCAGATTCAGTTACGCTCAAACCGGAGCGCCGGACTCTTTTAGATGGATCTGTGGTCGAACTCAACGCGGGCGCTGAGATCGAAGTGGACTTCGCAGCCGAGCGTCGCGACGTGCGGTTGGTGCAGGGCGCGGCACACTTCGCGGTCGCCCGTGATCCCTCCCGGCCCTTTGTCGTGACGGCGGGACGAGTCGCCGTGCGCGCGGTGGGAACGGAATTCATGGTGCAGTTTGCGCCCGACGAAGTGGGCGTGCTCGTAACCGAGGGGCGGGTGGCGGTGGAGCGGGTGGGGGAGGTGCCTGCCGTTGCGGCGTCAGCGACAGCGAGGCGACGGGCGTCCACTCCGGGCCTTGGCGGACCTATCTTGATGCGGGATCGCGGCTGACGGTGCCGACGCTAGCGTCGCCGTCCGCGCCGCTTCAGTCCACGCCCGTGACCGTGGCGCAAATCCAAACTGCGCTCGCATGGCGCGGGATGCGGGTCGAGTTTTCCAACACTCCGTTGGCCGAGATTGTCGCGCTCTTCAATCACCAGAATCGCGTGCAGCTCGGGCTCGGCCCGGACGACCTTGGGGAAATGCGCATCAGCGGCGTATTTTGGGCCGATGATCCCGAGGGATTTTCTCGTTTGATCGAAGTGAGTGCCGGTTTGCGCGTGGAGCGTTCGACGGATGGACGCATCACGTTGCGGCGTTAACGGCAGCCAAGCTTGGGCTTCGCGGCAGTGATATTTCGCCGATTTCGCATATTGGCGTAAACGAATGGGCGGCGTCGGGCGTTTAGTAGAGTGCCCCAGACTCTTACCCCTTTGCTATGAGCCATTCCCGATTCGCCCGTTGTCGTCCTTGGCGCTTCTTTCCTGCACTGGCGATTCTGCCGGCCCTGCTGAGTGTCGGACAGTTGCTGGCTGCGGCGGGAGGTGCGGCTCCCAAGTCGTTCTCTCTTCCCGCGGGATCGGCGGCGCAGTCCCTCAAGCAGTTCTCCGAGCAATCCGGCCGTGGTGTCGTGTTTGTGACTGAGACTGTGAAGGACGTGCGCACGAATCCCGTGCAAGGTGAACTCGCTCCGGCGGCCGCGTTAAGCCAGATGCTCGCCGGCACGGTCCTCGCGGCCGAGGAGGATGCCAAGACCGGCGCTTTTGCGGTCCGCAAGCGAGAGTCCGACCCAAACGCCTCAAGGGCGGCGCTTCCCACAGCAAGCGACCGCCCGCGAGATAATCTCACCGGTGACAGTGAAAAGCCACTTCAACTCTCCCCCTTCGAGGTCGCGGTCGACAACAAAGGTTATTACGGGGCCAATGCCATGTCGGGCACGCGCCTCAACACCAAGCTCGAGGACATTCCTTCCGCCATTTCGGTGGTGACGAAGGAACAGATGCAGGATTTCGCGCTGCTCGATCTCAACCATATTTTCGCCATGGAGGTGAGCACCGAAGGCACCTCCAATTATACCGCTCTCTCGTTTACCAATGCCTCGACCGGGATCGATTCGGACTTCACTCAACCAACCCCGCCGGCGTGAATCGCATTCGCGGCATCGCTCCGGCGAACATGGCGTTCGGCAATTTCGAAACCAGCGGCCGGGTGCCGGTCGATCCGATCGACATCGATGCGGTCGAGATCAGCCGCGGACCCAACACGAGCGTGTTTGGCATGGGCAAGGGGTCCGGCACCGTCAACTCAGTCCCCGCCTCGGCCCGGTTGGCGCAGGATGCCACGGAGTTGTCGATGCGCGTGGATAACCGCGAGGGTTGGCGCACGAGTCTCGATGTGAATCGCGTGCTGAAGAAGGATATCGTGGCGCTGCGGTTAAGCGGTGTCTTTCAGCGGGACGGATTTCCCCAGAAACCGTCCGGAATGGATACCCGCCGGCTCAACGGCATGATCAAGATTCGCCCGTTCAAGACGACCAGTCTCAGCGCCTCCTTCAACCGCTACGATTCACACGGGAACCGCCCCCTTTCTGGCCCGATTCGCGAAGGGGTCACCTCGTGGTTGCAGGCGGGTGCACCCACGTGGGATCCGATCGAGACGACGGCCAAAATCAACGGCGTGACGGTGGGCACCTTCGCCTCGGCCACCCCGATCTATTTCCAGCAGCCGGCGACCCGTTTCCAGGCCTTCATGGACCGGGACACGCCCGCCTATCTGGGGCTGGTCCGTGGGACCGCGACGACGCCGACGGCGCAAACGCAGGCCCAACGACTCATGATGACCAGCATCGATCCCACCGGCCTGCTCTCCGCGCTGCCGCTCCTCGTGCGATCCCCGGTGGCGACGGGCAAGGATCTCGTCGACTGGTCGACGCAGAATCCCGCGGCGATGAATTATTACCGGAACGCGTCGCAGACGTCGCTGCTCACGCTGCAGCAGGGCGTCTTCGCCACCCGGCGCCAGAGCCTGAATCTGGAGCTGGGCGTGTTCAGCGAACACAACGAGTCCCTCACCTCCGCGCCATTGGGCGCCACGGGGGGCACCGTCAATTTGGCGAGTGCGCTGTTCGTCGACGTGAACGAACGGCTGCTGGACGGGCGCCCCAATCCCTATTTCCGGAGGCCCTACATGGATATTCAGAACCCCATCGTGAGAACCAGCGCGGTCGACAACCGGACGTATCGGGGCCAGCTGACCTACAAACTGGACCTGCGGAACGAGCCCGGCGCGCTGCGCTGGCTTGGCTTGAATCAGGTTTCCGGATACGGAGAGTATAAGGATTTTGGTTATCGAACGTACGCCTATCGCAAGGCCATCGTGGATGACCACGGTTGGATTCCGGCCGGAACCTGGCGGGCGAACTACAACTTTTCCCACCGCTACTACGTCGGGGATGCCCACGGCCATAACATGGATTATGCTCCGGCGAGGCTCGAATCGGGTCAGAATACGCTGCATTGGGGGAACGCTCTGACCGGGGCGTTTAACCACGAGCCGGTCATCCTCGCGGACTCCACCAACAATGCCACCAAGGATCAGACCCTCGTCAAATCGGCCGGGGGTCTCGGGCAAAGTTACTTCTTCCACGATCGCCTGGTCACCACGTTTGGCATCCGCCGTGACGAACGCAGCGGCCGCACCGGCCTGGTGGTTTACGGTCCGGACGGGAACACGGTTGATTATCAGGCCTTCGACCGGTGGGCCGGTTCGCCCTGGGTGGCCCAGGGGGGTACGACCACGACGGCAGGCGCGGTATATAAAGCATTTCGCTGGCTTTCGCTGCACGGGAACAAGTCCTACAGTTTTCAACCCGGGGCTCTCAGCTATTCGGTCTATCGCAATCCTCTGCCCAGTCCGTCGGGCGAAGGTACGGACTACGGGTTCACCCTCAGCCTGCTGGAGGGAAAGCTCAATATTCGGGTGAATCGCTACCAAACGCTGCAGCTCAACTCGACGAGCAGCAGCAGCGGCAACATCCTGAATTTTTCCGCCCGGCTGGACTTTGTCGACACCGGCCTCGTGGAAACGAATTACAATCTGCAGGCGCGGGCCACCGGCTGGGTCAAGGACGCGGCGGCGGCCAAGGGCGTGGTTCTGAGCGAGGCACAGATTCTTCAACAGGTGGCCGACATCATGAAGCTGCCGGTGAGTTACCTTACGCAGCGGGCGCCCGGCAATCAGAGCGCGCTGGACGACCTCAAGGCCCGTGGCACCGAAATTGAAATCAACTACAACCCCACGGGTTTTTTCACGACGAAGCTCAACGTGGCGCAGCAGGAAGCCTTCAACAGCGGCGTGGCGGCGGAAGTGGTCCAGTGGGTGGCAGAGCGACTGCCGGTTTGGCAGAGCGTGATTGATCCCACCACCGGGCAGTTGTGGTGGAACAGCAATTACACCGGGATTCCGCGGCAGGTTTATGAGGGCAACGTGGCTGCGCAACTGCGGCTCATCCAGGCGGCGGCGGGCAAGAGCCGGCCGCAGGTGCGCAAGTATCGGGCGAACCTCGCGGGCAATCTTCGCCTGAATGGAATCACCGACCATTCGATCCTGCGGAATTTCGCGGTTGGGGGGGCTTGCGCTGGGAGGATCGCGGCGCGATCGGCTATCGGGGGGTGCAAGAGCTCCCGGCCATCATCACGGATCTGGATATCAATCGACCGATTTGGGATTCCTCGCACCTCTACGCGGATGCGTTTGTCAGCTATCGGACGCGCGTGCGGAACAAGGTCCGGACCACGTTTCAACTCAATGTGCGCAACTTCTCGGAAAATGGCCGGATTCAACCCGTCTACGCCAATCCAGACGGATCCATCGCCGCCTACCGCACGATTGACCCGCGGCTATTTGTCTTCACGGCTACGTTCAATTTCTGATCAACCGGAGATTTCGTCTGGAACGTTCCGGCGGCAGTTCGAAAGACCTATGAAGCAATTCCTCTCATTCGCGCTGCTGATTTTCGTTCATTCAGCTACAGCCGCCGCGGCGGAGCCACGTCGACCCAATATCATTTTCATCATCTCGGATGACCACGCGTGGACGGATTACGGGTTCATGGGCCATCCGCAGATCGAGACGCCGAATCTGGACCGACTGGCCGCGCGAAGTGCCGTATTTCCCCGCGGCTATGTACCGACGGCCCTGTGCCGGCCCGCGTTGGCGACGTTCGCGACCGGGCTTTACGCGCACCAGCACCGGATCAGTGGCAACGATCCGATCCTGGCTCCGGCCGCCGCGGTCAAGGTCGCGAAAGCGCAGCCAGCAGAGTCGTCGGAGGTGGGGGCGCTGCGGGAGAAACTCATCTCGAACCTCGATCGCTTTCCAACCGTGGCCCGGTTGCTCGGGGAGCAGGGTTATCTGAGTCATCAATCCGGCAAATGGTGGGAGGGCAGCTACCAGCGGGGCGGTTTCACCCACGGCATGACCCGCGGGTTTCCGCAGCCGGGCGGGCGCCACGGTGACGAAGGACTGAAGATTGGCCGGGAGGGCTTGAAACCAATCTTCGATTTCATCGACCTCGCCGTGGACGCGAAGAAACCGTTCTTCGTGTGGTATGCGCCCTTCATGCCGCACTCGCCGCATACGCCGCCGGCACGACTGTTCGACAAATACAAGGCCAAGGGGGGCACCTCGGATTTTATCGCGCGCTACTATGCCATGGTCGAATGGTTCGACGAAACGTGCGGGGCGTTGCTGGACCGGGTCGAGGCCAAGGGCCTGACGCGGGACACCGTGGTGGTTTACGTCGCCGACAACGGGTGGATTCAAAAGGACAACGGACCGGGTTATGCGCCGCGTTCGAAGCAGTCGCCGAATGAAGGAGGCATTCGCCAGCTGATTCTGTTCAGCTGGCCGGGCGTCATTCAGCCGGGGAGCCGCGGCGAGCAACTTTGCTCCAGTGTGGACATCGAGCCGACAATCCTAGCCGCGGCCGGGGCCCGCGCTTCTGCGCAGCTGCCTGGTTACAATCTCGTGCCGATCCTCCAAACCGGGAGGCCTACGTCGCGCACCGAGGTACTGGGGGAAAACTTCGGACACGACATTCCCAACGTCGACCGACCTGAGGATAGTCTCCTTTTCCGCTGGGCGATCGAGGGTCGATGGAAACTGATCTTGAGTTACGACGGCGACGCCGGGCGGCATGCGGCCAAGTTCGCCGGCGGAGAGCGGCGCCCGCAGCTCTGCGATTTGCTGGCGGACGCCCACGAGACGAAGAACGTCGCCGCGGAACATCCCGAAATCGTCGTCCGACTCGCGGGGAAGATAACGAACTGGTGGCCCGTCCAACGGCGCAAGGCCCTCACGACGTGGACGCCCTGAGTCGCTCACCATTTGTCCCGCCCGTCCCGTGTCCTCCTTCATTCGCACAGTCATCCGTAACCTAATTCTGGTTACAGCCATCGCGGCTGCTGACGGCGGCCTCCGGGCGGCAGCCGCTCCTCCGAACGTCGTCTTCATTGCGATCGACGATTTGAACGACTGGATCGGCTGCCTCGGCGGCAATCCCGACGTGAAAACGCCGCACTTGGATCGGCTGGCGGCTCGCGGCATGCTGTTCACCAATGCGCATTGCCAGGTGCCGGTGTGCATGGGGTCGAGGGTCAGTGTCTTTTCCGGGAAGCTGCCGTCCACCACGGGGTGCTACGAATTTAATGCCGATTTCCATGAGGCCACGTCGCTCGCGAACGACGTGCCGATCCCGCTTCATTTCAAGCAGCACGGCTACCGCACGATCGGAGGTGGCAAGCTTCTGCACTCGGGTTTCCAGGGCCGGCTCGCCGCGACGTTTGACGTGAATCTTGGAATCAGCCGTAACCCGCCGCCACCGGAGCGGATGAACTGGCCGCTGAAATCCTGGGACTACGGGGCATTCCCGGAAAAGGATGAGCAGATGGGCGACTATCAATTGGCCCGAAAGGCCGCGGAACAACTGGGGCGCAAGCACGAGCAGCCTTTCTTTCTCGCCGTTGGCTTCTACCGACCGCACGTGCCGCTGCACGTCCCGCAGCGCTGGTTCGATCTCTACGATCCGGCGAAGCTCACCCTCCCGAAGGCCCCGCCGGAGGACATGGAGGACATTCCGGAAAGTGACATCACGCGAACCAAGGCCGTGGCGCCGAAGCATGCCGACGTGCTCGCGACCGGCAAGTGGCGCGCGTACGTCCAAGCGTATCTCGCGTGTATCAGTTTTATGGATCATTGCGTCGGGATCGTGGCCGACGCGGCGGCCGCGGGTCCCCAGGCCGACAACACGATCATCGTGCTTTGGAGCGATCACGGATTTCACCTGGGTGAAAAGCAGCACTGGGCCAAGCGGACGCTGTGGGCCGAGTCAACGCGCACGCCGATGATGATCACCGGTCCAGGCATCCGGCCGGGATTGCAGACCGACGCTCCGACGGCGCTCCTCGACCTTGCGCCCACCCTGAACGATCTGTGCGGACTTCCCGCGGTGCCGGGTCACGAGGGCCGCAGTCTCCGGCCTTTATTGCAGGATCCCGACGCCGCGTGGGATCGCCCGGTCGTTTCCACGTGGCTACCCAACAACCATGCCGTGATCGATCGCCGCTGGCGCTACATCCACTATGCCAACGGCAGCGAGGAACTCTACGATCACCGGAAGGACGCGGATGAGTTCACCAATCTGGCGAACAATCCAGAATTCGACCGAGTGAAAGCGGACCTCGCGCGGTGGTTGCCGACCAGGAACGTACCGTTGCTCAAGATACCCGGTCGCCCGGCCACGAAAGACTGAATCGTTCCACCACGAATTTCACCCCGATGCCCGTAACTGAATCGTCATCGCGGCGCCAATGGCTGGCGACGCTGACCGCCGGCGCTGCCTTGGCAATACTGCCACGGCTCGTCGCTCAGGAAACCAAGAAGGCCCGGACCAAGCTCCAAGTGGAGACTCCACCGCCCACCAATCCGCCCTTGTCCCCCATCGACCTCGCGCGATTGCCTGAAGGCCAGACGCGGCTCGACCTGTTCCTCCTGCTGGGGCAGTCGAACATGAAAGGACGCGGCCTGATGCCGGAGATGCCAAGCCGTGATCCTCGAATTGTGATGATGCATCTTAGGGACGATGCGTGGTACGTCGCGCGGCATCCGTTGCACCTGACGGGCGACGCCAAAGCCTTCAAGGGCGCGGACAACGCCGGGGTTGGCCCGGGTCTGGCGTTTGCCGAGGCGGTATTGAGCCGCGCGCCCGATCGTCGCATCGGCCTGAGTCCCTGTGCCGTCGGCGGCACATCCATCATGCACTGGCAGAAAGGGGAGCGTCTCTATGATCAGGCGCTGCGGCGCGCGCAACTCGCCCTCGCGGCGGGGCACCCGGTGCAAGGGCGAATCCGCGCCGCGCTGTGGCTGCAGGGCGAGGGCGACGCGCCCGACGCGCGATTCGCGCTTTACGAGAAAAGATTGCACCAGCTGGTGCGCGATCTCCGCGCCGACTTGGGCGAGCCCGCGCTCCCGTTCGTCGCGTGCACGATCGGTGAAATGACGGCCGGGGACGGTGCCGGTCGCAAGGGGGACATTAACCGCCTCCTGTTGGCGCTGCCTGGCAAGGTGCCGAACACCGCTTGCGTCGACGCGCGCGGTCTGAAAACGAACATCGGCGACAACGTGCATTTAGATACGGCGGCCCAGAACGAAGTCGGCGGCCGCTTCGCCGCTGAGTTCCATGCCCTGACGGCAAAGTAATTTGAATCGTACCGGCCTCGATCGCAGCCAGCCCAACATCGCAAGCGCGGGTTGATTGACCGGGGCGCGCGTACCGGTCCACACCGCGACCCTGCCCCCGGATTCGCGGTTCCGAATCCGGGCGGCACCCGTTCGCCAAACCTGCGTTAAAATCTCCGACCCCTTATTTATCGTGAACCAACTCCGGCTCGCCCGTGCGGCAACCGCCACCCTGCTCCTGTTTTCGGCCACGGTCTTTGCGGCGGAGACGGCGCCGAAGAAGGCTCGCGCCGGAAAAACCGCCACGCCCGGAGAGGTCGCCCGGCCGGAAGCGGTCGGTCCGCGAATCGGCGAGAACCAGGCGACGCCGGTGAGCCGTTTGAAGATCGCTGACGGTTTCAGGATCGAACTGCTTTACTCGGTGCCCGCTCACCAGGGCTCGTGGGTCAATCTCTGCCTCGATCCGAAGGGACGGATTTACGCGAGCGATCAATACGGCGGGCTCTATCGCTTCAGTCCTCCACCTGCCGGGCAACCACTCGATCCCGCCAGCGTCGAAGCGGTGCCGGCAAAAATCCGCGCGGCGAATGGAATGGTGTGGGCCTTCGGGGCGCTGTACGTCGCGGTTAACGATTATGACAACGAGATGACCTCCGGCCTCTACCGGGTGTCGGACAGCGATGGTGATGATCAGCTCGACCGGGTGGAACTCCTGCGTGCACTCACGACGCAACGCGACCACGGCGTCCACGCGATCCTGCCTACGCCCGACGGCCAGGGTCTGTATCTGGTTTGTGGTAACAAGACCAAGCTCACCGAAACCGCCGCTACGTCACCGGTGCCCCGCAACTGGGGTGAGGATCATCTTTTGCCGCGAATGCCCGACGGGCGCGGCTTCATGCGCGATACCCTCGCTCCCGATGGGATTATATATCGGGTCAGTCCCGACGGGAAGACGTTCGAGACGGTGGCGGTGGGATTTCGCAATATCTTTGACGCTGCGCTCAACCGCGAAGGTGAGGTCTTCAATTACGATGCCGATATGGAGTACGACTTTAATACGTCGTGGTACCGGCCAACCCGCGTCTGCCACGTGGTCAGCGGCGCGGAGTTTGGCTGGCGCAACGGCGCCGGAAAGCGTCCGCCTTTTTATCCAGACAACCTGCCGCCGGTGATCGACATCGGGCCGGGCTCGCCCACCGGGATGACGTTTGGCTACGGCGCGAAATTCCCCGCTCGATACCAGAATGCTCTCTTCATCCTCGATTGGAGTTGGGGGAAGCTGCATGCGATCCAGCTCGAGCCGGCCGGAGCCACCTACCGCGCCACTCGCGAGGAATTTTTTTCCGGCGCTCCGCTGCCCCTGACCGACGCGCTGATCCACCCGGATGACGGCGCCATGTATCTCGCCATCGGCGGTCGCCGGGTGCAGTCGGGAATCTATCGGGTGACGTACACCGGCACGGATTCCACCGCCGCCGTCGTCCCGAAGCCCGAGGTCAATCCGGCCCGATCCCTGCGGCATCAGCTTGAAGCTTTCCACGGCCGGCAGGATCCCAGCGCGGTCGCCGCGCGGCTTCGTCTGGAGCAGGCAAACCGCTTCCGATGCGAACTCACGGCTCAGAACCTCGGTGGTCTCAACCAGGTCGTTGTCGCTTTCGCGGCCGAGCGCTTCGTTAACGATCGAGAGGCTGATGCCGAAGCGCTGGACGAGGTCGCGCCGGACAAGGTGTTCGCCGGGTCGGACCGCGCAGGCCGTGATATCGCGTTTCAGCTCGCCGTAAACGCGAGGACTTGGTCCGGGTCGGAATGTTCGTTTCCATGGTATCTATAAGAGTGTCCTCGGATTCAGTGTCGTGCCGGCACCGCGGGCAAGTTTGCCGCCGTGGCAGGCAGGGCGAACGCCACCCAGGCGTCGCCCACGGGACCGCCGAGTTTTCCGCCGCCGGTCGCCGCAACCACGACGAACTGTCGCCCGCCGGCCGCGTAGGTCGTCGGCGGGGCGGTGCCATGCAGCGGCAGTTCCGCCGCCCACAGTTCGGCGCCCGAGTCCGCGGCAAAGGCGCGGATCTTCCGGTCACGGGTGCCCGAACAGAACACGAGCCCACCGGCCGTGACGATGGCGCCGCCGAAATTCTCCGTGCCCGTTTTCGGCAGGCCGGCTTGTGTAAGCTCGGGATACTCGCCGAGCGGCACGCGCCAGAGGAGTTTCCCGGTGTTGAGATCGAGGCAGTTGAGCGTGCCCCACGGCGGCACGATGCCGGGGTATTCCTCGTGATCGAGGAGCTTCTTGTATCCGCCAAACGCATACTTCGGCGGCCCGGGCCGCGCAGGCGGGACCGGCCGGTCGCGCACGAGGAGAAAATCCGCGACGGCCTTGCCCGGCGCCGCGCCGAGCATGGGCATGGGCGGCATCGCGCCGCGCCCCGTGGCGATCAGGTCGAGCAGCGCCGCTTCGTCCATCCGGTGCCGCAAGCCACGCAGAGGCGGCACCATCCCGATGCCCTTGAGGTCCGCGCCGTGGCAACCGGCGCACCACTGCCGATACATCTCTTCGCCCGCGGTCGCGGGCACGAGGGGCACGGGGTCATCGTCGCGGAAGATCGTGATGGCCCACGGCAGGTGGTTCGCGCTCACGTAGAGCCGCGCGGTGCGCGGATCGACGGCGGCGCCGGTCCATTCCGCGCCGCCGTGCACGCCGTAGAAGACGGTTGGCTTGGCGACCTCGAATGGCGTGAACCAGCCGAGGTTGGCGCGTGACAACATAGCCTCTATGTGAGCGCGGGCCGCGGGGGTGCGGTCGGTGATCTCGTCGCGATGAAACGCCTGTTTGCCGAAGGGCTCGGGCAGCTCGAGGTCGGGCTGCCAGGGCCACGTCTCCTCGCCCGGCAGGACCGAGTCCGGCGCGCGGCGCAAGCGGTAAGGGAAGAGCGGTTTGCCCGTCGTGCGGTCGAGTAGCAGTGTATTGCCGATCTTCGTCACCTGCGCGACCGCATCGTATTTTTTCCCGTCGCGCGTGACCGTGACGAGGTTGGGCGGCGCGGGAAGGTCGAGATCCCAGATGTCGTGCGCAATCTCCTGGAAGTGCCAGACCCGCCGGCCAGTCGCCGCATCGAGCGCGAGGACGCAGTTGGAGAAGAGATTCTGCCCCAGGTGGCCCGTGCCGATGAAATTGGGCTTGGGCGAGCCGGTCGCCACAAACGCTATCCCGCGCGATTCGTCGAGGGCCATGCCGCCCCAGCAGTTGGCGCCCGTTTCCTGCCCCTGCCACGTGTCGAAGCCGAACTCGCCGGGCTGCGGCATCGTGTGAAACCGCCAGCGCAGGGCCCCCGTGACGACATCGTAGCCGAACACATCGCGCCCGAAGCCCGGCACGATCAGCACGTCTTTCCACACCGCGCCGGTGACGCCACCGCCGGTCGGCAGCGCCGCGCGACCTTCGCGCCCGAAACCCGCGACCGGCGAGCCGGTCGCCGGATCGAGCCCGTAGACCCAGTTGCCCGCCGTGAAAATCAAACGCGGTCCGACGGTGCCGTTGCCCGGCCAGTGGATGAGCCCACGCCGCGCGGGCAGCGCATCAAGGCGATCGCCGGTTTTCTCCGGCTTGAAGCGCCAGCGCTCCGTGCCGGTGAGCGCGTCGATTGCGACGATGTGATGCCCGGCCGTCGGCGCGAACATCACGCCGTCGACCACGATCGGATTGGCCTGAAGATTGGCGTTGCCGTCCTTGGAGTTGTAAGTCCACGCGACCTCCAGCTGCGCCACATTTGCTGGCGTGATCTGATCGAGCGTGGAGAAACGATTCGAGGTCGGGCCGCCCAGCGAGCGGCTCCAGGTGCGAAACTCGTCAAGCGCTGGCCAGCCGTTGGCTGGGGTCAGCTCCTCGGAACGCGCCGCGGGAATGACGTGATACTCTGCGTCATTCGCCCGGGTCGCGGGCGCGGTGATATCAGCCAGCGCCAACGCCAGAGCGCTAACATCCAGACGACGGAGAAAACCATAGGCTAGAGCAATGAATTTCACAGGAACAAAAGTTCAACAAATAAAAGGGTCGCCGCCGCGCCGGCTGAGAGCGAAAGCGTGACTTCGTTAATCTTGTCGCGAACGAGCTCGCGGGGCACGGCCCACGTCGCGAGCGTTTCCGCGGTGCCTTGCAGCGCCGGATGCGGATCGCGCGGTACCGCCGCCGAGGCTACTGGTTCCAGCACGGTGCCATTGAGCTTCGCCTGCCACCGCGCCGCCGGGATCGGCGTTTCAGTCTGGAGCCGGAGCCATCCACGCGTGCGCCAGCCGGCTGAGGGACGCGCAAGGTCGAACCGCACTGACGCCTGCCCAGCGTCGGCGACCTTGAGCGGGAGCTGCACGCGGTTGCGATACGGCGACCGCCATGCTGGCGCCAGGAAGTAGTGGCGCGGCATGCCCGCCGGAAACGTTCTCGCCGCAAGCTGCGGCAGCGCGTCGAATGGCGGCTCGCCAAACGGTCCGCGCTCCGGCTCACGTCCATATTCCCGAAAATATGTGAAGTTGAAAAAACTCACGCCGTCTGCGCCTCGGGCGCGTTGGAGTTCCGCAGTGGTATGATACTGGGCCGCCGTTGCCCGCCGATAGGAGAAATTGTCGCCGTGTCCGCGCGTGAGATCGGCACCGACCATCGTGCAATGCGTCATCTCCACATAGAGCGCCGCCAGCGGCGCGCGCCGGCGAATCTCCGCCACGTCGAGGTCCTGTTGCACCGTGAAATAGTTCGAGGAGAGGTTGAACATATCGACTCCAGCCGACGCCAGCGACGCCACGTCGAGCCCGAGTGGATCATGCACTGCGAGCGCCGCCGGGATGCGAACACTGAGCCAGCGGCGCACCGAGCCGGCGGCGGCGTCCAGCTCTCGCCGCACGCGTCGGATGAGCTCCGTCACGATCGTGGCCCGCTCCGCGCTCGTGGTTTGATCGAGGCGAAACAGATTGAAGTGCCGCAGAAAATCCAGCTCCAAGCCCGCAATGTCGTAGTCGCGCACGATCTCGGATACGAAACCGAGAAAGCGTTCGCGCACCGCCGGAATCGCCCAGTTCAATACGGCGTCGTGCCGCGCCGCGAACAACTGCTTCGACGTCATCCCGCCGGCTTCAACCGGAGGGTAATTGGCCGGCCGCAGGCGATAATCAGGATGTTCCCGGCGAAAACGGTCGAGGGTCAGCGAGTCGAAGGCGCCGAGCGGCGTGCCGGCCGGCGCATCCAAAAATTCGAGACGATGATAATCGTTGACGCGCAGCGAGATGAAGGGCGCCACGCCCCGTGCCCGACAGCGCTCCACGAACACGCGCACCACATCGCCGCCCTGCAGCATGTAATCGCCCAGTTCGTGCAGGGGCGTACCGGGAAAGGTCTCGCGCCACCAGTGGAAGTGCTCGCGCGGCGGATACAGCTTGCTCGACCACAGGGGCACATACGTCAGCCCCGGCTGCAATAATTGCACATCCGCGCCCACCGCCTCATCAATCGACGCCCTGAGCTTGTCGGCGGTGAATGGTTCGCCGCGGCGATGGAAGGGACTGTTGCACGACAGTAGATTAGTCAGGTCGTTGCCGTAGAGCAGCCGAAAGGGAGCCTTACAAGGCTTTCGCGGCATCGGTTGGCCACGCGAAGAGGCCGCGTCGAGCCCGGCCAGCGCGAGGCTCGCGGTGCCGGTGCGGAGGAACCGTCGCCGATTCATGCCACGACCGTGTTCCCCTCGTTTCGACGCTCCATCGCCATCGTCAACGCGACGCCGCGCGCAGCCGGGGAGCGAGTTGGTCGAGGCCGGAAAGGTTTCGGCGCAGGCCTTCCTCGGCATCGACGTTGGTGCGGTGATTGAGAATACCGATTTTCCCGCGCCAGCCGCTTTCCTGGATGATGCGCATCATCGCGAGCTCCTGATCGCCGTCGCCGAGGTAACTGATCTTCTTGCCTGTCTTGTCGCCGTTCAGGGTCATGCCGTTAAGGTTTACCGTGTCGACCCATGGCGCCATCCGTGCCCAACGCGCAGCGAAGTCCGCGATATGCTCGTGGCCGTGGTGGAAGTTATATACCATCCGGACATTTCCGATTTTCTCCGCGTTGAGCTGGCGCACGATCGCAATCTGGTTGTCGGGTTCGCCAAACCAGCCGCCGTGATTGTAGAGCCCGACGGATGTTCCCACGCGTGCCGCGGCCTGGGCGATGGGCCGCAATCGCGTCACTTCCGTTGCGATTCGTGTCTGTTGCTCGGCTTCAGTCTTCGCGGGTTCGCCACCGCCGGTCACCCAGAGTTGCGGCCGGATTTTCTGCCGCTCGATCACGTCGAGGATCTTGCGCGCATTGTCATCGAGCCGCGTGGGGAACCACCAGGCGACAATCTCGATGCGGTGGCGCCGGCACGCCTCCACCTCGGCATCGAAGAGCGGCACATGCTCCGCCCGCCAGTCGTAGGCGAATTGGCGAAAGCCGAGCCGCTGCAGCATTTCTGCACGAGCCTCCGGATCACGCTTCATCGCGTCGAAGGGTACGATGCACCAAGCCACGAGATTCTCCCGCGACCAGAGATCGGCCGGGGCCGCCGCCGCGCTGACTATGGTGACAAACAAGCCGACAAAAAAAGCAGGCAGAATCCAGGTTCGGAACAACGAAAAGGGGTGTAACATGGGTGATATTCGGCTGGGTAGGCGTTCAGAAGCGAAGCGTTGTAGTGAGGGTGAAGTTGCGCGGCGTAAGGTAGAAGAACTGATATGGCGTTGTCACCCGGGCGAACGAGCTGAGGTCGCCTCCCGGCGGTCGCAGCACGGTATTGTAGTAACGCGGCTCCCGGTAATCGAAGAGATTATCGATTCTCAAGTTCAAGGTGAGGTTGGTGGCTTTCTTCAATCGCACCCGATAGCCGACCGTTAGCGTGCCCGTGTAATAGGAGCTGCCGTAAACGTAGTCCAGCGGCCCAAGCGCCGGGTTATCGATCGACTGCGTCGGATTCGTCGGGTTGGCCATCAGAGCACCACCGTAGTTGCCGATGATTTCGCGACCGCGGTAATTCACACCGGCCCCAAACGTGAAGCCACGCAGAAGTCCGGTCGAAAACGTGTAATCGATAAACGCATTCGCGGTCACCTTTGGCAGGCGGTTGACTTTTTGCTCGCCGGTGATCACCGCTGATTTGAACGTCTGCAGATTGTTCCAGCCCGTCGCGGCGTTCGGTGCATCGGGGCTTGCATCGGCGCTGATGATGGCCTGGTCGTTCGCCCCGATTGTCACGCCCGCGTCGTTAAGGATCTGGCGCAGCGTCGACTCGTTGCGCGCGAGATACTCACGCGAATCGGCGTAGGCGTTGGTCTGCGAGGCCACAGGCAAGGCGATGTTTGCCATCACCCGCCAACTCTTCGTCGGATTCGCGAGCAGCTCGAACTCGTAGCCCTCGTTCTGCAAATCGCGCCGATCGCCGTATGCGCGCGGTACTGCGGACAAATTGCGGATGTTGCCGGCGGTGCCAGCGCCGACGGGTCGCGCGTTGATGATGTTGTTGATTTGTCCGTCGAGCGCGAAGGTCAGCCCGGCCGCGGAACCAACATTAATCTGCTGGCCGATTTCCTTGCCGACATACCGTCCGGCCGTCGCGATCACCCGACTACCAAACAGGGCGAACCGCAGGCCGACGTCCCAGCCTTCCGAGGTGCGCGGCTCGAAGGTGCCGCCGAAAATATCCACGCCCGCACCGTTCGGATTGAAGCTCGTGCCAAAGTTGGCGAATGGGCTCAGCCATTTCGTCGCGTGAAACACCGCGCCGACCGCGTAGGTGGCATGGCGAACATGGACTCGAGGCGGCGAATAACGCGCCTGTTCATCGACATTGAGCTGAAAGTAATTCGCGGGCGCGACCGGCCTGAACGGCACGCTGAATCCATCCCAACCGGGACCGTAGGCCGCGTCAGCGAACAACTGCGGAGGGCTCTTCTGACGCGCGGTGTAGTCGTCAATTCGGCCGGCGGCGAGGATGTTCACCCGGTTTTTCCAAAATTTCCAGTTCATCGCCGATTGCGCGTAGTTGAGCTCCGAGATCGTATCGATGTCGGCCGAGATGCCGGCCGGTTCGAGCAGCCAAGCCGGCCGGCCAGTGAGGTTCTGGCCGTTGACGTTCACGGTCATCGGGCCCGAATCGACGACGAGCGGAGGGGAGAGGGGCCGGTTTCCCGGCGTGTTGATTGTCCAATAGTACCGATAATAAAAACGTGGATCGACCGCGACGCCGTTGATCGTCGACGACGCGCCCCAGCTCCGCGGGTCGGCCGTGAGCCCGGCGAGCGAATAAAGGAGCCGGCGGTTTGTGGAGGTGGCGTATTGTCCCCCGGCGTTGGCGCTGAAAGTGAAGCTGCCGAACCGGGTCTCGTTGAGGACGTAGGCGGCCGCCAGGCGGTAGTTCTCGGTCTCGTTGACTGAGAAATGCACCGTGCGGGTATTCAGGCTAAATGGCTGAAGGAAACCGGGGTTTGGCTGACCATTTGGCAGCGTTTGCGTAAGATCGATGAGGATCTGCTGCATGATGCTACGGGCCGTAAGCTCATTGGCCCAATGTTGCCAGAGATAGTTGCCCGATGCCTCGACGAACAGCCGGTCATTCACCTGAAAACGTGCCGTGCCGGAGAACGTTCGATATTTGTTATAGACGTTGGGCACATCGAGATTCTCCGTGAACGTTGTTCGGTTGAGTCCGAGGTCGCGGAAAAAGTCCTTCGTCCCTTGCGGCACGATGGGCGATTGGAAGATATTTTTCAGGCGCGTCTCCCAACTCGGGAGATTGATCGCGTTCAGCATCGCAAAGTTGGCGATGCCTGGTGAGAGCGTGCTCGCAACCGGCACACCACCAACAGTCAACCCGGCGGCCTGCGCGCCGCCCCGGGTGCGGACGTTGTTGCCGTAATCGAACGGCCGTGCATTGCCCGTGCTCGCGGGCGAAATGACGAGGTGCGGTGAAGCAAAACGTTGCGCACTACTCGAGATCGCAAGCGGGCCGGGGATGCTCGCCGTCGGCGCCGCAAAAGTTGTAATGCCGTCCCAGCCTGTGAAGATGTCGAGCAGGCTTGAGATCGCGACGTTCTGCTCTTTTTTGCCCCACTCGCCATCGAAATTCAGCCGGAGCTTGGGCACGGGTTTGATTACACCGGCCAAGTGAAACAGACGGCGGTTGTCGAACACGTTCTGCTGCCAGCTAGCGGTATCCTGATACGCGCTGTTGAAACGCAGCGCCGCGCGATCGCCGATGGGCAGGTTCACATCGGTCGTGATCCGACGTCGATGCCACGAACCCACCTGCATGCCGAGTTGCTGGGTGTGTTTGCCAAGCGTCGCTTGCTTGGTGACGACGTTGCTGGTGCCACCGATGCCGCCGGGGCCGAACAGAATCGCGTTGGGACCCCGGGCGTAGTCGAAGCGCTCGACGTTGTAGCTGTCGGGATTGAAGGTGCTCGGGAAGAAATCGCGATACTGCGAGCCGGCGCCGACGCCGCGCGAATTATAGCTAACACTGCGGGCGATCAGCGCGTTGCTGGCATCGTCCTGCGTGCTGCTCGTATTGACGGTCCACTTCGTCGCTTCCGCCAGATCGGTGATCGCCACCGCGTCGAGAAACTCGCGGGTGAGGACCGAGTAGGCGACTGCGGTATCCTTCAGGTCGCTCGCGAGTCGTCCGCCAGCGAGCGAACTCGCCGCCACGAAGCCGACGTCGCGTGAGGTGTTCACTTCAAATGGGGATAGGATCACTGCTTGGTCGCCTTTCGTTTCGGAGGCGGCGGAGGTTTGGGCAACCACTCCCGGGGAAATCAGTAGCGTCAACGTGAAGCTGGCGACTAAACGCATTACAGGTATCAATGGCATGGGTAGGAAAGCACAGCAACAAACGTCACAAGCGTTGATATGGGACACTTAGAATCGCAGGGTTGTGGTCAGGGTGAGATTCCGCGGCGTCTTGTAATAAAACGAATTGGGCGAAGCGACCCGGGCGGCGCTCGTCAGATTCCCGTCGGGCGGTCGCGGCGCCGTGTTGAAATACTGGACGTCACGATCATCGAGCACGTTGTCGACGCGTACTGCCACGCTCAGGGTGCGCTCTTCTTTAAGCCGAAAGGGATAGCTTACGGTCAACGAAACCGTATAGAACGACTCACCGTGAACGTAGCTATAGGGGCTGGCTTTCGGATCGGCAATCGATTGGACACGATTCGCCGGATTAGGAATTTGGTTGCCACCATGATTGCCAATAATCTCCCGCCCGCGGTAGTTGATCCCGGCTCCGGTCCGGAGCCCCCGAAGCACCGTCCAATCGATGCGATAATCCACATACAGGTTAGCCGTATAACCCGGCAGACGTGGGATTTTCTGCGCACCGGCCACCACCGCGGTGCGAAATTGGGCCAGATTGTTCCACGCCTGCGCCGCGGCTGCGGCGTCAGGGCTAAAGTCCGGACCGACCGAGGCGTTGTTGTTCGCGTCAATGTTTACTCCCGCATCGTTAAGGATCTGCCGCAAGACACCGTCGTTTCCGGCCAGATAATCGCGGGTGCCGGAATACGCGTTGGTCTGGTAAGCTTTTGGGACTGCAAAGTTGGCCATCAACCGAACACTTTTGGTCGGATTGGCGGTAAGTTCGAACTCGTAGCCGTCGGCCTTCAAATCGCGCCGATCGGAGTAGCCGGTAGGCACATTGGCCAAGCCCCGCGCATTGCCCGGTGTGCCCGCGCCAATGGGTCGGGCATTGATGATGTTCGTAATCTGCGGTTCGAGAGAAAAAGTGAGATTCGGTACTCCGCCGGTTGCGATTTGCTGATTTTCTTCATTCCCCCCGTAGCGATTGACGCTCGCCACGACCTTACCTTGCAGAAACGAGAAACGGAAGCCCGCATCCCAGCCTTTGGATACGCGAGGGGCGAAGATACTGCCGTAGATATCTCGTCCGACGCCATTGGCATTGAAACTCGTTCCGTAGTCGCCAAAGACAGCCAACCACGGCTTGAGATGCACGACCGAGCCGACGGCGTAGGTAGGCTGGTAGGCGTTGACGTCCGGGGAAGAATACAGGCTTCGCTGCGCCGCCGGGAGACTGAAATAAGTCGCGTTGGGAACCGTGGACCTCCAAGGGACCGAGCTGCCATCCCAGCCTTCGGCATATTCCGGCGCGCTGACCAACGGGGGCGGCGTGAGTACCCGCGCGTGATAGGCATCGTAGCGGGTCGAGCCGAACAGGTTGATTTTCTTCTTCCAGAACGACCATTGGGCAGAAGCCTGCGCGAACGTGTTGTCCGCGGACGTCAGACTATTCGACGTGAGGGAATTTGTATCCAAAACCCAATCCGGATAGCCGGTGAAGTTCTGGCCGCTTAATGTCAATGGGACCGGAGTCGGGTTGAGCGGAAGAGGTCGGTTCCCGGGGGTGTTCTGGGTCCAATAGTAACGATAAAATATCCGTGGATCAACTGAAACTCCGTTGATGGTCGAGACGGCGCCCCAGGTCCTCGGGTTGCTTGTCAGCCGGGTGACCGCATAAATGGATCGAGTCAATTTAGCCGAGCTTCGATCGATGCCGCCGGATAAATTGAGAGTGATGCCTCCCCAACGGGTGTCTTTGGCCACATAGGCCAAAGACGCGCGCAGGTTCTTGTTCTCGACCTCGTAGGGGGCTTGTTGCCGAAAGAACTCACTGAACGGGTGAAGAAAGCCGCTGTTGGGCTGGCCACTCGGCAGTGTGCGTGTCAGATCCAGCAGTATCGCATTCATGCTGCTGCGCGCGACCAACTCGGTCAAATACCAGTGCCGCAGGTAATTCCCGCTGAGCTGTAGAAACCATCGATCGCTCAGCTTTTGGTCCGCGGAAAGCGTAAGCGTGCGGTAACGTAAATACCAATTGGGGGCGTCCAAAGTCTGGGAAAAATCGCTGCCAGACGAGTTGATGCGCGTGAAAAAGTCCTTCGTCGCCTGCGGCACTAGAGGTGAATTGTAGATGTTCCGCATGCGCGCCTCCCAGCTCGGGAGATTGATCGAATTCAGCATGTTGAAATTCGCCACGCTCGCGGAGGATCCGTTCACGATGACACCGCCAACCGGGATGGCCGTGGATGTGTTGCCGCCGCGCGTGCGCACATTGTTGCCGAAGTCCAAGACGTCCTGGCCAGCGAGCGGCGACGCGAAGAGGAAATGCGGTGCCGGGTATCTCGCCGCGCTGCTCGCATTTGCCATCGCTGCAGGTATCGTTTCGGTTGGCCCATTGAATACCGTGGTGCCATCCCAGCCGCTCACCTGATCCAATAGAGTAACGATGGCGACCGCACGCTCGCTCCGACCCCATTCCGCTTCGGCCGTTATCCGCAGCTTTCTGTTCGCCTGCCAAGTCCCAGCGACATGCAACGCTTGCCGGTGATCGAACGTATTTTCACGCCAGTCCCCCGCCTCGTGTAGAAGCGCATTTACTCGCATCGCGAAATTCTTGGCGACAGGAATATTGGTATCGAGGGAGGCGCGACGCTTGTCCCACGCGCCGAATTGTAAGCGGAGTTCAGTAAAGCGTTTTTGCAGGAGCGCGCGCTTGGTCACGATGTTGGCCGTTCCGCTGATGCCACCGGGCCCGAAGAGCACGGCATTCGGACCCCGCGAATAGTCGAAGCGGTCGATGTTATAGCTGTCCGGATTGAACGTGGTGGGAAAAAAGTTACGGAACTGGCCGTTCGAGTTGGTGCCGCGGGTTGTATACACGGACGCGACTCCCGGCAGGCCGCCGATCAAGTCGTTGGATGAGTCATCTTGATTGGAACTGGCGTTGACGGTCCACTTCGTCGCGTCCTTAAGGTCGGTAAGCTGCAACGCGTCAATGAACTCCCGGGTCAGCACCGAATACGCGGCAGCGGTGTCGCGCAGGTCACTGGAAAGCCGGCCGCCAGCGAGAGAGTCCGAAGCAACGAAGCCCACATCCCGAGACGTATCGACGATGAAAGGCGAGAGTTCGATCACCGGCGAGGACCCAGTGGCCGGAGTCGGATCCGTGCCAGTGCCTCTGGGAGGAGGAATGCCATCGACCGACGCTCGTGCCGCCATGGAAGTGTAAGAGCCAATCGCGAGAACTGCAAAGCACGCGACGGTGCGCAGGAGGGCCGGCAAGGTGTTCATGTAAGATTAACGGTTGGTTTCATAACGGCGCCGGACTGGCTTTCGGGCTAATTTAACACGAGCTATCGGCGAGGGCTTGATTTGAATGATACCGAAAAGGTTGAGGGGAGCATCAAGCGATTCGCACCGCCGCGCTCTTAGGTAACCTAGCGAACACTTTCCGCAAATAAGCTATCGATTCCTTGATTGCCGGAAGCGGATCGCGGGTCGAGCTTCACCGGTTCCGCAGTACTCGTCGAATTTTCAACTGCAGATGCTGACTGGGCGTCCACGAGAGCCATCGATGCGAGCATCAACGCTAAAGAGGCAATGTGGGGTAACGGACTTTTCACGGTTTAGGGGTGGGGGAAACCAAACTGCCATAAGCGCACTGAAGAGCGAAACCCGTGGGGAATGCGAGCCGGCGGGGGATTCTATGGGAAACTGGCACATCTACCATAGCCGAATTTCCTTTTTCGCACATTGACGAATTGCGCAATTAAATTAATATTTTGCGCATGGCTCGATCCACCAAGAAGCGCAACCCGCAGCCACACGTCGCGCTGATCATTGAGACTTCGAAAATATACGGACGGGAGATCCTGCTCGGGATAGCGCGCTACCTTCGGTTGCACGGCCCGTGGTCGATTTTTACCTCGGAGCGCGGACAGGATGATCCCGACCCCTCCTGGCTGGCGAGTTGGGCGGGTGACGGCATCATCACCCGAAGTCTCGACATGCGCGTATGCCGCGCCGGCCGCGATCGCGGCATTCCCGTTGTCAGCCTCCGGCATTTGCTGGACGAACCAGAATTCCCGACGTTGTTTCCCGATCAACGGCTGATCGCCATCCGGATCGTCGAGCACTTTCTCGAACGTGGACTGCGCAATTTCGGATATGTCGGCGTCACGGGAAACAAGGGTTGGGATCGGCTGCGCCGCGAGTCATTCATGCGCGCCATTCACGAAAAGGGATTCTCCAACGTTGCCGTTCGTCCGGCGCTCACTGGACAAAACCTCACTTGGGAGCAGGAGCAGGAGCAGATCGCCGCGTGGGTGCGCACACTCCCGACTCCGGTCGGCATCATGGTCAGTCACGACACTCAGGGCGTGCAACTGCTCGACGCCTGCCGTCGCGCCGAGGTCCGCGTCCCGGAGGACGTGGCCGTTGTCAGCGTGGATAACGATCCGGTGCTGTGCGAAATGGCGGCCACGCCGCTTTCGAGTCTGAACCAGAACGTTCAACAGCTCGGTTTCGAAGCGGCGTCGATGCTCGACGGGATGATGCGTGGAAGGAAAATCGCGAACGCCAACTATTACGTCGAACCGGGTCTTGTGATCGTCCGCCGCTCGTCGGATGTCGTGGCAGTGAAGGACGAACGCGTCGCGAAAGCCGTACGATTCGTGCGCGAGAACGCGTGCAAGGGACTCGATGTCTCGGCGGTCGCCCGCGCCGCCGGAGTATCGCGCCGGGGGTTGGAAAAAAAATTCCGCGAACAAATCGGTCGCTCCCCTCTTGAAGAGATTCAAGAGATGCGTTTTCGGCGGGTGCGCCAACTTCTGCTCGAAACCGACTATGTCCTGCCTCGGATTGCGGAGCTGGCGGGCTTCCAATATCAGGAGTATATGGTGCGCTTCTTTAAGAAACGCACCGGCCTGACGCCCGGCCAGTTTCGGCGGAAGAAGCGCTTTGAGGCCTAGTTAAGCCAGGGCGCGGGCTTCCTGAAACCGCTGCGCCTTCGTCGCATTTGGAAATCCTACGCCACCGTCACACGCTGCCCGCTTGCCGCCGAACGGAGGCCAGCATCGAGCACTTTGATACACTTTACGCCATCCGCAAAATTTGGCTCGATGGGGGTTCCGCGATCAATGGCGTGAATGAAGTCAACCACCCCATGCACGAAACCGTGCTCGTAACCGATGATGTGCCCGGGCGGCCACCAGTTCGCCGCGTAGGGATGACAGGACTCGGTCGCGATAATCGTGCGAAATCCCTGGGCGTATTCCGGATCTTGGCGCGAGTAGAATTGCAACTCGTTCATCCGTTCCAAATCGAAGGCGAGGCTTCCTTCGCTGCCGTAGATTTCGAAGGTATTGTGATTCTTCCGGCCCGCCGCGAATCGCGTCGCTTCGAACGACCCGATCGCACCGTTGACGAATTCGACCATCATAAGGGACGCATCTTCCACCGTAACTTCACCGGTTTGGTTCGGTTTTAGATCATCAACCGCACTGAAGGCCGTCGCGCCCCGACTCGGCAGCGGACGCTCTTTGATGAAACCTGCGGTCAGGCACGCAACCGTGCGGATGTCGCCGACCAAGTAGTGCGCGAGATCGACACTGTGGGAATTGAGGTCGGCGTGCGGGCCGCTCCCCGCTGTCTCTTTGCTGAGTTGCCAGGTGAGGGGAAAGTTGGGGTCGACGATCCAATCCTGCTGATAAGCCCCGCGCCAATGGAAGATCCGACCGATTTTCCCCTCGTCAATCAATTGTCGGGCCAGGCGCACTGCCGGGCACCGGCGATAGTTGTGGTTGAGATAGTGCCTCACGCCGGCTTCGTCCGCCACGCGCAGCATTGCTTCCGCTTCGGCCACCGAGAGCGCCATCGGCTTCTCGCAGAAAATGTGTTTGCCGGCGCGCGCCGCTGCCACTGCGACATCGTGATGTAGGTTCTGCGGAAGGGCGATATCCACCACATCAACGTCGTCGCGCTCGACGGCCTTCCTCCAGTCTGTCTCGATGTGCTTCCAGCCCCATCGCCGGGCAAAGGCACGCAACGGCGCCTCGCTTCGACCGCACGCCACCTGCAACACCGGCGTGCGTTCGGGATCGAAGAACTTGGTCGCTTGCAGCCAGCCGTTGGAGTGGGCTTTGCCCATGAAGTTGTAGCCAATGATCGCGATTCGGAGTTCTTTCTTCATGTCAGGATTGGCGAAAGGAAACGAGCTAGCGAAGGGCCGCAGCAACGCTCTTCAAGTATGCGATGCTCTCCTCGATCATACGTTCCTCCGCATCCTCGTAGTCGGGATGCGGCATGTCCGTTTCGAATGCAAGGAAGCCCTTGTAGCCCGCCTCGTGCAGCACCTGAGCGATCTCACGGATCTGAATCAATCCCGTGCCGGCCGCGACCGAGGAGAAGTAATACCACTCGCACACGTTCACGCCCTTCACGGGGCGGACGTCCTTCACGTGCGTCGAATACACGTGCCTTGCAAGCTTGCGCGTTGCTTCCAGCGGATCGTCGAGCACGCGGAGAAAATTCGCGGTATCGAGATTGATGCCAAAATTTTCCGACCCCACCTCGTCAATCAGCCACTTGATCTCGTCGGAATTGTAGTCGATATGATTCTCGACTGCCAGGCAAATGCCGTGGCGGGCCGCAATCTGCGCCGCCTCGCGGAACCAAACTGCGAGCGTCTTCAATTGCGGCTCGTGAGGTGCAAAGCGAAACATGAGACTGCTTCCGACTACGCGCATCACTGACGCTCCAATCGCGGCCGCGTAGTCGATGTGCCGGATCATATCGTCTTTCGCGCGTACATTACCTCCTGCCTCCAAGCCGTTGGGATGGCCCCACGCATAGACTCGATCGAAGCCGCGTGCGTCCAGTGTCGTTCGCAGTTCCGCCAGATAGTCGGGAGTGAATTCCGGAAAGAAACAGCTCTCCAAGGACACGCCCTCGCAGCCCAACGCGCTGGCCCGCTCGAGAAACGTTTCCATCGTGTAGGGTGTCGGCACCGGCTTCTGCATCGGATAAACTTCGCCGAAGAAACGGTGGTAACAGTAGCTGTCGATGCCGATTTTCATGACGGGTGAGGAGAAAAGCACGAGACGTGGCGAGTGCAGCCCGTGCGCGCGCGGGCTTTTGTATTGCCAGGCGCGAGATTTCGGATCTCAAAATGAGACGTCAATAAAAATATACTTTTGCGCACCTCATGAAGGATGCTCCCGCCCCCTCGGACCACATTCGGATATTCAGCGGCTGCTTTCTCGCATTCGTCAGTTGCGCTTTCGGCTTCATGGTCCGGAGCCAGGCCATCGGTAAATGGCAGGCGCAATTCAATCTGAGCGGGACCGACAAGGGCGACATCCTCACCGCAGGCTCCTGGCCGTTCGCGTTCAGCATTTTCTTTTTCAGCTTCATTATCGACAAACTCGGCTGCGGCCGCGCCGCGGCCATGGCTGCCGGTGGCGATCGTGGCCGGCGCGTTGAATGCAACTCGCTCCTCTCTTCAATTCAGCTTTCCATCGAGCGATACGTATTAGTATCATTAAATTGCGCAATATCACATAGCCTGCCCGGTCCATACTTGGTAATCTGTGGTCAGACTCTCCAGACTTTCCTTTTTTCCCGCCATGCAACATGAGGCCATCGGAATTGCCGTGATCGGAACCGGCCGCGCCGGAATGATTCACGCCGAGAACTTCGCTCGCGCCGTCCCGGGCGCCCGTGTCGTTGCGCTCGCGGAACCAACGCCGGAAACGCTGCGCCGGGCAGCAGATGCCTTGGGCGTCACGGCGGTTTTCGAGAGCTACAAGGACGCGATTCGGCATCCCCGGGTCGATGCGATCGTCGTAGCGACCCCCACATCGCTTCATCGGGAGATAGTCGTCGCTGCAGCGGAAGCCGGCAAACACATCCTTTGCGAAAAGCCGATGGCGATGAACGTTGCCGAGTGTGACTTGATGCTGGCAGCCGCGGACCGTGCGGGCGCGGTGCTGCAAATCGGCTTCATGCGTCGCTTCGATGAAGGGTTTCGCGCCGCGAAGGCGCGGATCGACGCCGGCGAAATTGGGGGTGTCGTTCAAGTAAAGACGCTCACCCACGGCCCGAGCTACCCGCGACCTTGGATGTTCGATCTCGCGGTGAGCAACGGCCCGCTCGCCGAGGTGAACAGTCACGATATCGATTCCGTGCGCTGGTTCACCGGCAGCGAGTTCACCGAAGTCTACGCGATTGCCGGGAACTATCGGACGGCTGAGGCGAGTCGGAGTCATCCCGATTTCTATGATCAAGTTCTGCTCACTGCGCGGCTGGCCAGCGGTGCGCAGGGTTCCGTCAGCGGCGCGCAAGGGGTGCAATACGCCTATGATGCCCGCTGCGAAATCCTTGGCACGCACGGCCTAATCACCATCGGCACGTTGCACGGGCAGCAAACGATGATTTGCACGAAGGAAAAAGAGCTGCGGCGCCCTTCGATGGCTTCGTGGACGAATCTGTTTCGCGACGCCTATCTCGCCGAAGACGCGGACTTCGTCGCGTGCATTCGCGAAGGACGTCCCCCGCGAGCCAGCGGCCGCGACGGACGCGCCGCCGTCGCCGTTGTTAACGCGGGCAATCAATCCATCCGCGAGCGCCGCCCGATCGCACTTCTCACTTCGTCAACTTCCCCATGAAAGTCGTCCTGCTTCCCCTCTACTTCGACCCCGGCCGGGACAGTGGCTTCGATCGCCAACTCACGGCACTGCGCGCGTTGCTCGGCTCGGAGGTTGATTTTCTCCCGCCCGTGCCGCTGGGAAATTTACTGCCGCCGAGCGACGCGGTTATTTTCCCGCAGCTCCTCGGCGAAGGCTATCGCCGGGTCGAGGATTTCAAAAAAATTGACCGCCCGATCCTCGTCGTGACATCGGAATTCGGCACGCTTTCGATGTGGGACTGGGAACTGATCACCTTTCTGCGCGAAGCCGGCGTTGCCACCATGGCGCCCTACAGCCTCCAGCAGACGCGCGCTATCGTCGCCGCATTCCGCGTGCGGCGTGAACTGCGCGAAACGAAGTTCCTTGTTTACCAGGACAATCCCGGCGAGGGACAGCAGGCACCTATCTTTAAGCGGTTTTATTGGTGGGAAAGCGAGTGCACCCAGCGCATGGCGCAGAAGTTCGGGATCACGATCGAAAAACGCAGCTTCAAGGAACTTGGCGCCCGCGCCAAAGCCATGTCGAACACCGACGCTGATGCAGCCCATCACGCGTGGAACGTGCCGGTGAACGGCGTCGCTCCGCGGGCCCTCGATAGCGCGACCAAGCTCTATCTCGCGGTGCGTCGCGATCTCGATGCCGACCCGAGCATCCGCGCCGTGGGCATCAACTGCCTCAACGAATCGCATTTTTCCGATACGACGCCTTGTCTCGCGTGGAATCGGCTCTACATGGAAGACGGCTTCATCTGGGGCTGTGAGGGCGACACCGTGTCGATGCTCACGAAATACATCCTGCACCGGTCGCTCGGCGCGCCGATAGTTATGACAAATCTCTATCCGTTTCTGCTCGGCGACGCCGCGCTGAAACACGAACGGATCGAGCGTTTCCCCGAGGTCAAAGGCGATCCGCGTGACTACATTTTGGTCGCGCACTGCGGCTACATGGGTGTCATCCCGCAGCCTTTCGCTACCACTTGGACGTTGCAAAAAAAAGCGCTCGCCATCGTGGACGAGAACGCCACCGCGATTGACGCACGTCTCCCTGAAGGTCCGATCACCCTGGCCAAGATTCATCCCAACTTTGACCGGGTGACAGTCGCTGAAGGAGAACTCGAAGGCTACGCGCAATACCCCGGCTCGGATTGCCTGAACGGCGGTGTCGTGCGCGTTCAAAACGGCCACCGGCTCATGACGCGTCTCGCGTCGCATCACTATCTGCTGATGACCGGTTCCCAACTCGCCGACATCGAAACCATTGCTCCGATCTTCGCCCTCGAGGTAGACTCCATTTGAAAACCACCATGCACGCCGCTTTGCTCTACGACCGCGAGGACCTTCGGTTCGAAGACATGCCCACGCCGCAGATCGGCGAAGGCGAAATTCTGCTCCGCACCGCGAGCGCGTCAATCTGCGGAACAGATATTAGAATGTTGAAAAACGGCCATGCGTTCGCGTCACCGGAACACCCGCTCGTCATCGGTCACGAAATGTCCGGCGTTATCGCTGACCTTGGCGCTGGGGTCGACGGCTTTCGCGTTGGCCAGCGGGTGTGCGTCGCGCCGAACTACAATCCCGCCAGCACCAAGCTCGTCGTCATGGGCGAAGGTCATCTCGACCCCGGGTATCGTGCGCTGGGGATACATGAGCATGGTGCATTCGCCGAGTTCGTGCGCATACCGCGCGAAGCCGTGTTGCAGGGAAACGTCTTTCCCGTTCCCGACCATGTGAGCTTCGCCGCCGCCGCGCTGATCGAGCCGCTCTCCTGTGTCTATAACGCCTATGAGAAGGCGCGCACCGGCCCGGGCGACGTGGTGCTGATCATCGGCGCGGGCCCCATCGGCATCATGCACGCGAAAATCTCGAAAATGGCGGGGGCCGGAAAAGTGCTCATCAATGATGTGCATGACGAACGGCTCGCGCTGGCGCGTTCGCTCGACCGCAGTTTTGTCACGCTCGCGGGCGATCCCGGTGACGAGTTGATGCGGCTGACGGGCGGCGCGGGCGCAGACGTGATCATCACCGCGTGTCCGGTGGCCGCCATGCAGACGCGCGCCATCGAACTCGCCGCGGTGAATGGCCGCGTAATTTTCTTTGGCGGCCTCCCCAAAGGAAAATCCCTCGTGCCGCTCGATACGAACATCGTTCACTACAAACAACTGCTCGTCACCGGGACGACGCGACAAAGCCTGCGTCATTTTCAAAAGACCCTCGATCTCGTCAGCGCTCGGGTGATCGAAGTCGACGATCTCATCACGTCCACTCACTCGGTCGATGACGTCAAAACCGCCATCGCAAATGCGACCAAGGCCAGCGGCCTTAAATCGCGCATCGCTTTCGACGTTTGACGGCGTGCCCGTTTGCCCCGTGCGCCTGCTGCTTGGCATTGACATCGGCACCCAAGGGACGAAGACCGCTCTCTACGCGGAGGACGGCGCGTGTCTCGCGGAGAGGTTTTGCGCCTCGCAGCCACACCGTCCCGCGTCGGGCGTGGTCGAAGAAAATCCGGAAACGCAGCTCACTTCCGTCCTCCAGACGATTCGCGAGTGCCTCGCGCAGTCTCGCGCTGATCCGGCAGCCGTCGCCGGCCTCGCGATCGTCGGCCAGATGGCGGGCGTGATCGGAATCGGCGCGGATGGTCGCGCCGTCACGCCCTATGATTCGTGGCTAGATACACGCTGCGGCGCTTACGTCGAAAAAATGCGGGCACTGGCAGGCGACGAGGTGCTGGCGAAGACCGGCAATGCCCCGAGCTTCAACCACGGTCCCAAGAAGCTTTGGTGGAAACACGAGCGGCCCGCCGACTACGCCCGCGTTCGAGCGTTCGTGCAACCGGCTGCCTACATTGCGATGCGCCTTTGCAATCTCGACGCAGCGCGGGCCTTCATCGACTACACCTATCTGCATTTTTCCGGCTTCGCGGACAATCGTCGGCTCGCGTGGGACGAAGGTCTCTGCCGCAGCTTCGAAATCGATCCGGCAAAGCTGCCGGCAATTGTCGCGCCGCATTCGATGGTTGGCCATGTCTCCGACCTTATGGCTCGCGAATGCGGACTGCGTGCGGACACACCGGTCGTGGCTGGTTGTGGCGACACCGCGGCAAGCTTCCTCGCGTGCGGAGCGACCGACGAGGGAGTTTGCGTGGACGTTGCCGGCACCGCTTCGGTCTTTGCTGCGACGACGAGGAAATTTGTGCCCGACACCAAGAGCCACACGCTCGGCTGCGGACGATCGGTGTTGGCGGGGTGGTGGCACCCTTACGCCTACGTAAACGGGGGCGGGCAGAATCTGGAATGGTTCCGTCGCGCGATTCTCGGCGAGCAGCGCACGCTCGACGAGTTGGGCGCGGAGGCCAGCGATGATTCGCACGACGAAGGCTTGCCATTCTTCGTGCCGCATCTCGGCGGAAGGGTTTCGCCGGCTTGGCCGGGCCTGCGGGGAAGTTGGGTTGGGCTGAGCTGGGATGCTTCGGTCGGCACGATGTTTCGTGCGATGCTCGAAGGCGTCGCGCTGGAGTACGCGCTCTATCAACGTGCGCTGCGTTTATTGCTTCCACGATTCGAGTTGCGCGAAGTCCGCGTCACCGGCGGCGGCGAACGCAGCCCGGTGTGGAACCAGCTCAAAGCGGATCGCCTGCAAGCGCGGGTCGTCGGTCTCACGCGCTGCGGCGGCGCGCCGATGGGCGCGGCTCTCCTCGCGGGCTACGGCACCGGTGTCTTCCCGGATTTGGCGGAGGTGGCTAAAAAATGGATCGAATTAGGCCGAGCTTTCGAGCCCGATCCGGCCAAGGCCGCGCTTTCCGAACACCGCATCCAACGCTACGCTGCGCTGCTCGATAAGCTCCACGCGTGGACCGTTGCTCCCTGAACATTCGCCCATGTCTCACGGCTATTCAACCGCCACCCAGCCGACGATGTATTTCATCGGCGTGACGACCGCCAAGTCGTCTATCAACAAAATCTTTCCGCGTTGGGCCAAGCGCCTCGGTCTCGGGGAATGCGTGTTGCGCGGGGTCGATTTCAAGCTGCACGACGAGCCCGCACGTTATCGGGACGCCGTGGACTTCATCAAACAGGATTCGCTCTCGCGCGGCGCGCTTGTGACGACGCACAAGATCGATCTGTGCACCGCATCCCGCGATCAGTTCGACGCGCTCGATCCGCTTTCCGCATCAATGGGCGAGATCAGCAGCATCTACAAACGCAACGGCCGCCTGCACGGGCGCGCAGCTGACCCTTGGACTGTCGGCTATTCGCTCGAGGCTTTTCTGCCGGTGGACCACTGGCGGAACGGCGCTGAAGCGCTCATCCTTGGCGCCGGTGGATCCGCGGTGGCACTGGCCTGGCATCTCTCGAAACCGGAGCACGGCCAAAATCGCCCGGCACGCATTCACGTGGCGAATCGCAGCGCGCCGCGCCTTCGTCACCTGCGCGAATTGCACCCCTCGTGGGCGAGCGGGGTGCCACTCGAACTTCATCACGTTTCGGAGCCTGAGCTTGCGGATGCGTTGTGCCGGCGGTTGCCGCTGGGCTCACTGGTCGTGAACGCTACGGGCCTCGGCAAAGACGCCCCGGGATCGCCACTCACTAACGCCGCGGTTTTTCCGGAGCAAGGCATCGTCTGGGAGTTCAACTATCGCGGCGACCTTCAGTTTCTCGATCAGGCGCGCGCCCAGGAGAAATCACGCCAGCTTCAAATTGAAGATGGCTGGGTCTATTTCATTCACGGCTGGACGCGGGTTATGGCCGATGTGTTCGACATCGACATACCGATTCGCGGCCCCCTGTTCGACGAGCTCGGCCGGATCGCCGTTAGCACGCGGCAACCATCTGATTCACCATGAATTTTATTAAACCCGAAACCACGTTGATCGAGCCTTTCGCCGTTCGCTATGACCTCGCCGCAGGCGTCATGCACGAGCCGAAATCGCACCTGGTCCGCCGAGCGTCCGACATGCGTGGCTACTACCGTGACGCCGCCGCACTTGGCCGGCTGATCGCTGCAGGCGATCCCGTGCACTACGAGGTGTTTGAAACGCCCGTGCCGCACGAATACGGCCACCTCATGTATTGCATCAGCAAGCTGCACTCTGGCCTCGTGGGCGACGAGTGCTTCATGACCAAGGGCCATTTCCATACGGCGATCAATACCGGCGAGATCTACCTGGCGCTGGGAGGCGTCGGATTTATGATGATGAAGACACCCGACGGCCAGTGTCGCTACGAGAGCTTCACTTCCGGCCGCATGGTTTACGTGCCGCCCTATTGGGGGCACAGATCGATTAACGCGGGCGAGGAGCCGCTCATTAGCTTCTGTGTCTATCCCGGCGATGCGGGCCACAATTATGGCGATATCGAAATGGAAGGTTTCCCCAAACGCGTTTTCCGGCGCAACGGGAAAATTGTCGTCGAGTAATACCAATCGCCCGTATGATCTAGACGATTGTCATCGCGAGGTGCGCGAAGCGCTCCGTGGCGATCCAGCTCGATTGCTTCGTCGTTTCGCTTCTCGCAATGACAGTCTAGAAATCATGGGCGATTGGTATAGGTTGTTCATCGCAATGGTCGTCGGAGCGCAGGATGGTTGCCATAGATCTATCCGCCTCAGTAATCCCAGTTCGCTCCGGTGCGGTCATGTGTTAATCGTACGTCCCGCAAGTTCGCCCTCGCGGAGCCACGATTCCGCGGCACT
>Ga0163152_10001827_pt1 | contig 32488 bp, 30 predicted proteins | sample OliLakLV19MP8IB2_FD_148635 | JGI IMG/M metagenome (GOLD analysis project Ga0163152, IMG submission 148635) | Freshwater microbial mat bacterial communities from Lake Vanda, McMurdo Dry Valleys, Antarctica - Oligotrophic Lake LV.19.MP8.IB-2 | ecosystem: Environmental > Aquatic > Freshwater >...
CCGGCAAATAAATTCCTTCCCGCACCCTTCCCGTCTTCCCGCCTTCCCGGCAAATAAATTCCTTCCCGCATCCTTCCCGTCTTCCCGCCTTACCGGCAAAAAAAATCACCTGCAAACATGTTACTAATTTTAATCGGACAACAACGCTATTTTTTAAGAGGTATTAAATACCTATTTTATAAGAGTAAAAAAAAACCTGCCTTCCATTTGCATGAAGAAGCAGGCTTTCAAACCCCTGAGATTTCACTCAAAAGTATGTTATATAAAATAAGTATTCTTAAAAGTTGCTGCGTGTTTAAAGTTTAATAAATTTTTGTATTTCATTATTTATTTCTATTAAATACATTCCTACTGGTAAGTCGGAAATATTCAATTCATTTGTAAACGGAATTTGGTAAATTAACTTTCCGGTAATTGAATATAATTTAATTGTTTCATTTTTATTATCAATAATTGAAATATTTAATTTATCAACAGTGGGGTTGGGGTAAATAACAAACTTTTGATCCGCAGCGTCTAATTCATTTAATAATACTGGAGTAATTCCATCCTGATGATATTTGCCCATCCAGATATTATTACCATATGCAGGGGCAGTATAGGGTAGCCATATAAAATTACTGTCCGGGTTAGCATCAAAATCATCGCTATCAAAAAACCATCCACCTACACAAATATTAAAATCATTATCAAGGGCAATTGCAGTTGCAAAATCCCAACCGGAACCACCCAAATTAAACGCCCATATCAATTCTGCACTGCTATCATATTTTGCGATATAAATATCTTTTTCACCTTTAGCTTGCAGTGCATAAATACTATCTGGATTAAAATCAAAATCTGCTTCATAAGGCGATCCGCTGCTATAATTAAAATCACCTGTAAGGTAAATATCCTGCTGTGCATCAATTATCATATCCAAATTGTATCCTATCACTTTTGGGGCAGTGGTATGCGCCCAAATAAAATTTCCGTCAGGAGAATATTTTGCGAAATATGAATCATAATCCGAATAAGTTTCTATCATATTTTCGCCTGCTTCCATATCAAAATCGCCTTCGCCGTAAATTACTCCGGTTACATAAATATTATTTGCATCATCAATAGCAAGTGCTTGAACCGTATTGCTGTATCCGCCATTAAATCCATCATCACCGTAAATACTTTTAGCCCAGATAAGATCAGCATCGCTATTATATTTTGCAATAAAAGCATCTCCTTCTTTTGGCCAACCAATCATTGTACCATCTGCTGCGGTAAGCAATTGCCCATAGAAATCACCAGTTCCTTGAAATGTTCCTGTAACTAAAATATTCCCCGCTGCATCTACTGCCACTTCATTTGCAAAATCATCATCAACACCACCAATTCTAAATGCCCAGCTTATCTCACCATCTGCGTTATATTTTGCGAGGAAACCATCATATTTATCAAAAGTGCTATTTATTTCTAGTATACCGGCTTCAGTTCCATCAAAATCAACCGTGCCTTTAAATTGACCAGTAATATAAATATTTCCTGCATCGTCGATTGTAATATTATTTATCCAGTCATCTTCCACTGCTCCTATACCATGCCCCCAAATATACTCGCCATCTCCATTAAATTTTGTGATAAACATATCATAGCCGCCATGCGCCACTACCAGATCCTGATCTACAATATCAGGATTTAGATCAATTGTTCCCGCAGAATATCCATAATATCCGATGGCATAAATGTTATCTGCATTATCAACAGTCATTTTATAAATACCATCATATGCAGGCCCACCAAAATTTACACCCCAGGAAACATTTCCATCTGCATCAAATTTTTCAATGAAAGCATCCTGCTGACCGATTTGATATAGTATTTCAGAAAATTCAGTGGGATCCATGTCGGTGGTACTATACATTTGCCCGCCGATTATAATATTATTTTCACTATCGGTTATAAGAGCATCTAAATTTTCCTGCCCAACATCACCGATGCTGTAAGCCCAATCGTAAGTTGGAATTTGGGAGAAAAGAATTGTATGCGTGATGAAGAATGCAGTTATTGTGAGTATATTTTTCATTGCGTTTAGTTGATTAGTTAATGGAGTGGATTTGGTTGTTTAACTAAATGAATGCTGAGTTTGAAACTGGATTAAATTCTCCTCACAATTCATCATTCATTCTTTTATAAATTTTGATACTGTATTATTTATTGTGATAAAATAAATCCCGGGTATTAAATCAGAAATACTTACTCTATCTGAGAAAGGATATGATTTCATAATTTTTCCTTCAATATTATGTATTTCAATTTCATCATTCGATATTTCTTGTCCAATATTAGAAAATTGAAGATATTCACTTGCGGGATTGGGATAAATAGTTATCCGGTCACTTTCTGAAAAATTATGTAATCCTGTATTAAATTCCGGTTCAAACATCCATAATTCGCCCCCATAAGTATCAGCAACTCCGCTTAAAATTACTTTACCGTTATAGGTGATAATGGATGAAACTGAAGAAAGTATATCACACTCTAAAGTTTGAAATGTTCCTGGTGCAGTTCCATCGCTTTGAAAAATTGCAGCACAACCATTTTCATCATCGTAACCACGGTAAATGATATTATTTCCGTTTACGGCGGTAGCATAATAGTCATTAAAATTAGCATACTCAGAAAACACTCCAGATTCAATTGCAGATAAAAACTTAGTTCCGGCATTTGTTCCATCTGTCACCCATAAACCCAATTCATCCTCATCATTGGTAGCTTGAAAATAAAATTTACTTTCAGCTAGCAAATAAGCTTCATAGGTTGCATCAAATTCATTTCCATTATGATCTGAGAGTTTTGCTGTTCCCGCTACTGTTCCATCACTTATGTATATATTATGGCTGTTGTCAGCTGAAAAAAGCAATTTATCATTTAATATGTGAAACTGGTGTGGCGTACTTCCAACTTCTTCAACTTCATTTATATCCATAAATAATGCTGTACCGGCAGGAGTGCCGTCTGTGCGCCATAGTTCAAAGTTATAGATATTATCAGGATCATCACCCCCTGCAAAATAAATATATTCATCATACTCAATAAACATATTTTTATATTCAGGAGAATATATCCAAAGTTGTTTTAATAATACAGATCCGGCATCTGTTCCATCACTTTTCCAAAGTTCCGCATTCCCCAAAGCATTTATACAACGGAAATAAATATAATTTTCGATGGCTGTAATATACTGCGGGAAACTGCTTATTCCTGCGGCAAAATCTTTTACTAGATAGGTTCCTGCTTCAGTTCCATCACTTCGCCATAATTCGACATTATTTCCATCATCTGCTGCAAAGTATAAAATATCATTTAGTACAGCAAAATATTGCCCGCTCATATAATAATTTGTACAATCCCCAATTCCCGGATTAATATCCTTTAGAAGGTAAGTGCCAGCTTCTGTTCCATCGCTTCTCCACAATTCTGCTCCATGTACAGGGTCACTTGCCTTGAAGTACAAAATATTATTCATCACTATGGATTCTTCCCTGCAGCCATTTGTTGATTCACAAAGGTCGAAATCTCCTGAGCCAATATTTTTTACCATGTACGTTCCGGCTTCCGTTGCATCCGTTCGCCAGAGTTCAGAGCCATTTACACCATCATTAGCTACAAAATACAAAATTTCATTCATTTGGATAAATCGCCATGGTGCACTGGTTCCAGGGCCGGGAGAGATGTCTTTAATGAGTTGAGGAATAGGTTGCGCCTTTATATTTAAGGAGAATAATAACCCATAAAGGAGAATAAATAATTTTAGTTTCATAATACTTTTTATAAGGTTTGAAATTTTATAAAACAAAGAAACTGTAGTTTTAAAAATAAAACAAAGAGAAAATTTTAAGATTGTAGCGGACGTTTTTTTGTAAGTAAAAAGGCTTATACAGACGGAAGATTTAAAATATTGTAGTCCAATTTCAATGATTCAAAAAGTGTTACGAAAACAAAACAGCAACCACTATTGCAATCGGGTTCCATTTATCATGCACCCTGTATGCCTTTTATAATGCGTTTTCAGTTATTGTAATGGACTTCGGGAGTTATAGAAATTTAATGCTGGCTTGCGAATGGAGATTAAACCTCTCACGCTTGGATAATACAACACTAAATAGTATTTTGAAAGACTCGAACAGCAGCGAAGCTATCTGGCTTTTGAAATCTTTGCGCCTTCCAGGTGATTACAATCACTATATTTCCCTTCCCGCACCCTTCCCGTCTTCCCGGCCAATAAATTCCTGCCAAATTCCTTCCCGCACCCTTCCCGTCTTTCCGCCTTCCCGGCCAATAAATTCCTGCCAAATTCCTTCCCGCACCCTTCCCGTCTTCCCGCCTTCCCGGCCAATAAACCTTCCATTCCTTCAATCCTCTCTAAATTTAAAAAACTTTAATTTCCAATTAAATAAATACCTGATCAATTAAATTACTTCCAAAGGAATATGGAATTTCCGCAAGTGAATTTATTTTTTTGGTAAGGATGAGTTTTGCTTTTTTTCCAACCGCAATACTTCCCGTTTCGCGTTGCAGTTCCATTGCTGCTGCGCCATTTATGGTAGATGCATTAATTGCTTCTTCCGGTGTCATTTTCATTTGCGTGCATGCCAATGACACTACAAAACTCATATTGCCCGACGGTGCAGTACCCGGATTAAAATCACTAGCGAGAACTAACGGCAAACCCGCATCAATAATTTGTCGCGCCGGCGTATAGGGAATTTGTATAAAAAAGGAACATCCGGGCAACGCTACAGGTAAAGTAGCACTATTTTTCAGCGATTGAATTTCATCCGCATTTAAATATTCCAGATGATCAACACTCAAAGCATTATTTTTAATTGCAATATCAATTCCGCCGCTGTTTGTAAATTGATTTACATGTATTTTTCCTTTTAATTGATATTTGGATGCGGCATTTAAAATAATATCTGTTTCTTCGTTTGTAAAATATCCTTTCTCACAAAATACATCACAATAATCAGCCAATCCTTCGGCTGCAATTTTGGGCAGCATTTCTTCCGTAATCAGTTTAATATATGCGCTTCTGTTATTTTGATATTCCAAAGGAATTGCATGTGCGCCCAAAAATGTAGCGCGAATTAGAACAGTACTTTTTTCTTTTAATTTCCGAATAACTCGCAGTATTTTTAATTCTGCATCAACAGTTAATCCATACCCACTTTTAATTTCAATTGCCCCGGTACCAAGTTCTTTTAATGTTTCCAGGCGCACCCATGCTTTGTCGAATAATTCCGACTCCTCCATCACCTGTAATTTTTTCGCCGAATTTAATATCCCTCCACCGGCATCGGCAATTTCAGCATAAGTTTTTCCTTGTATCCGCATTGCAAATTCTTCTTCGCGGTTTGCTGCAAAAACTAAATGCGTGTGACTGTCGCAATATGCAGGCAATATCATTTTTCCTTCGGCATTAATAATAGAATCAGCATTTTCCGGAGTTGAATTCATCTCCCCAAAACTTTTAATAAATCCATTTTCGATCAGCAACCAGGCATTATTAATGTGCGGAATTGTTTTCATATCGTTACCCGATACAAGATTCCGCGTTCCATTATCGGTTTGCCAGAGGGTTTTAATATTTTGAAATAGAATAGATGCCATACGAGCGGCTGCAAATATGCATGAAATACTGCTAAACCTAAAATGCAGCAGATTCTCCTTATTTTCGCACCTATGGCAGGTAATAGTTTTGGCAATATCTTTCGGATCACAACATTTGGTGAGTCGCACGGAATTGCGCTTGGTGTTGTAATTGACGGCTGTCCTCCCGGATTAAAACTCGACCTGAATTTTATGCAAAATGAAATGGCTCGTCGCAAACCGGGCCAGTCGAAAATTACCACACAACGTCAGGAAGGAGATGCTTTTGAAATTTTGAGTGGTGTTTTCAACGGAATTACCACCGGCACTCCAATAGGCATCATCATCAGAAATGAAGATCAAAAATCGAAGGATTATACGCATCTGGTAGATAATTATCGCCCTAGCCACGCTGATTTTACTTACGATGAAAAATATGGTTTTCGCGATCACAGGGGAGGAGGAAGAAGCAGTGCCCGGGAAACAGCAGCGCGCGTTATTGCGGGAAGTATTGCGAAACAGATATTAATTAAAAATGATATTTCTGTGCAGGCTTATGTTAATTCGGTTGGAGAAATTAAACTGAATAAACATTATTCGGAATTGGATCTTTCGAAAACAGAAAATAATATCATTCGTTGTCCCGATGAAATTATCGCACAACAAATGATAGATCTCATAGCAGAAATTAAAAAACAGGGAGATACCATTGGTGGTACCATCAGTTGTGTTATTAAAAATTGTCCTTCGGGAATTGGTGATCCAGTTTTCGATAAATTACACGCTACATTAGGTAAAGCAATGTTGAGTATTAATGCCGTAAAAGGATTTGAATATGGTTCCGGATTTTCAGGCACTTCAATGAAAGGTTCCGAACACAATGATATTTTTGATTATGATGAAAAAAACAAAAAGATCATCACAAAAACAAATCATTCGGGTGGAATTCAGGGCGGAATAAGCAATGGGATGGATATTTATTTTAACGTGGCATTTAAACCCGTTGCAACAATTTTACGCCCGCAGGAAAGTGTAAATAATGCCGGAGATAAAGCCATTGTAGAAGGGAAGGGTCGCCACGACCCTTGTGTATTGCCGCGAGCAGTGCCAATTGTAGAAGCAATGGCGGCGCTTGTTATTGTTGATCACTTGTTATTACAAAAAACAATAGAATGGAACACAAACAATTCCCTATAAAAATGCTAAATAATAATTTGATATTGTAGCACTGAAATTTTAATTAAAACGTTAATTGAACCTCATTACTCATTACTCATCACTCATTACTCATCACTCATCACTCATCACTCATTACTCATTACTCATTACTCATTACTCATTACTCATCACTCATTATGCAAAATTGGTTCATTACAGGTACAGGTTCCGGTTTAGGAAATGCAATTGCTCAAAAAGTTTTAATGCGTGGAAACTCAAAAGTATTCGGATTATCGCGACATCAAACTATTTCTCATCCTAATTATGTGCATCATACAATAGATCTTTCTGATCTGGAACAAACAAAAAAATTTGCATTTGAACCCTTTAATAAAAATGATCTGGTTGTTTTAATCAATAATGCCGGGTCACTTGGAAAAATAGGATTTGTTGGAAATGTTGATGAGGAAACCATTATTGAAACTTATAACCTGAATTGCATTTCCCCCCATATTTTAATGGGAAAATTTATAACCGAATATTCGGGATTGGAATGTAAAAAAGTTGTTATTAATGTTTCTTCCGGCGCTGCTAATACACCTTACGACGGTTGGGGAATATACTGTGCCAGCAAATCGGCATTGGAAATGCTCACCCTCTGTATTGCAAAAGAACAGGAATTGATATTAAATAATATTAAATTTTTCTCCGTAGCGCCCGGTGTAATGGATACTGCCATGCAGGAACAGATAAGAAATGTGGATCCCGGTGTTTTTTCCCGCAGAGAAAAATTTGTAGATCTCAATAAAAATAAACAACTTTATGATGTGCACGCTGTGGCAGAAAAGTATCTTGAAATTGTAGATAATGCGTATACAATGAAGGAAACTATTCAAAGAATTGTATTATGATTTATTTTTTACTCGCACTTTTTTCTTTTAGCAAACCGGAACTCATTCAGGCCGATCGTATTGTAATGAATGCAAGAATTTACACCGTAGATTCCACATTTTCAACAGCACAGGCTATGGCAATTTTTGATGGCAGGATATTGGCAATAGGTTCCAATGATTCTATTATGGCGAATTATTGGTCGCTTACTGTAGATGATATGGAGGGTAAGTTTATTTATCCGGGGTTTATTGATCCACATTGTCATTTTTTAAATTATGGCATACAAAAATCTTATACCGATCTCAAAAACACTACCTCTTTTCTGGATGTAACGGAAAGAATTAAATTACACAATACCTCAAAAACAGGCGGTTGGGTAATTGGCAGAGGTTGGGATCAAAATGATTGGCCAATTAAAGAATTTCCGGATAAAACGGCTCTCGATCAGATTTTCCCTGATAAACCTGTTTATTTAATTCGGGTGGATGGACATGCAGCCCTTGTAAATTCAAAAGCGCTGGAAATGACCGGAATTAACGAAAAAACTGTTGTTGATGGTGGTGTTGTGGAATTAAAAAATGGTAAATGCACCGGTATTTTACTGGATAATGCAATGGAACTGGTCAACAAAAAAATGCCTACCAAAACAAAAACATTTTTGCAAAATGCATTATTAATTGCACAGGAAGATTGTTTTGCAGTGGGATTAACTTCTGTGCAAGATGCAGGATTGGATGTTTGGGAAATACAAAATATTAAAGCATTGGATGAAGCTAAAAAACTGGAGATGCGTTTGTATGTGATGGTTAATGCAGGGGAAAAGAATTTTAATTATTTTAAAACAAATGGCGGAATTTACACGGACCATCTGCGAGTGCAAGCCTTTAAATATTATGCCGACGGTGCTTTAGGAAGTAGAGGTGCCGCATTATTAAAACCCTATTCGGATGATGCAGGAAATACGGGAATATTATATTTTCCCTACGATACACTTTTAAATGAAGCGCAAAAAATATATGACATGGGATTTCAGATGTGTACCCATGCGATTGGTGATTCAGCAAATAGAATTATTTTGGATATTTACGGCGCAGTGTTGAAATCGAAAAATGACCTTCGTTGGCGTGTCGAACATTGCCAGGTGGTGAATAAAAATGATATTAGTAAATTCAATAAATATTCCATTATTCCATCTGTACAACCCACTCATTGCACCAGCGATATGTATTGGGCGGATGAAAGGTTGGGTGCAGAAAGAATTAAATCTGCTTATGCCTATAAAGAACTTTTAAAACAAAATGGATTTATCGTAAACGGTTCTGATTTTCCGGTGGAAAGTATAAATCCGCTATTCGGATTTTATGCTGCAGTAGCAAGAAAAGACCAAAAGAATTTTCCTGAAAAGGGATTTCAAAAAGAAAATGCATTAACCCGTCAGGAAGCATTAAGAGCCATGACCATTTGGGCAGCTTATGCCTCGTTTGAAGAAGATGAAAAAGGAAGCCTTGAGCCCGGTAAATATGCCGATTACACAATTCTTGAACAAGATATTATGACTATTCCTGAAAATGAATTGTGGAATGTGAAAGTATTACAAACTGTGGTTGGAGGAAGAATAATGTTTGAGAAAAAATAAACGGATTGCATTAAAATTGATACAAATCCTGTGTGACTGTGAAATAAAAAAATGGGATTTCACGAAAACTTTTCTGTGAAACCACATTTATACATATTATTTAAGCTACAGCTTTTGAACCTCTGCCAGGGCCAGTAGCAGTTGGCAGTGGCAGTTGGCAGTTGGCAGTTGGCAGTGGCAGTGGCAGTTGGAATATGGTCAACCCAGAGCTCAGAACTCATTCATGATAGATCAACATCGGAACGTTCTCATGAAATACTAATTTTTTTGTCATGCTCCCTTCAAAAACTTCGAGCCAGTATTTTTTTTGTTTTAGAACTACGAGAAGGTCAATGTCGCGACTTTGGATAAAGTAGTCGATTCCGTCTATAATGTTCACATTATCAATGAGTTCAAAACTGATTATCCTCTGGTTTGCCTCGCTTTTATATTGTTGGATAAAATCGTCAATAATGGCATTCTCAACGTCTAGGTTACTGTCATGTACATGAAAACACTTGATCTGGGAATCTTCAAAATTTGAGGCGAGTTCAATTACTCTGCTTATGATGGAATTATCATTGAAAGTAAGATCAGTGGCATAGGCAAAATTCCGTATCGTTTTGAAAGTATAATTCTCTGGAACAGAGATAATAGGATTATCACATTTTCTGATAATTGAGGAAACATCATTTCCACCGAGAAATCTTTTCATACCCTTGTTCCCTTTCACACCCACAACTACAAAGGCAGCGTCAATCTCTTTAGCAGCGCGGGCAACTTCCTCACCAACGAAACCCATTTTCAACATGCCGGCAACCGAAATCATTTCGGGATAGCTGTTGCTGTATTTATCGCGAAGGGTATCTTTAAAAAGTTTCAACCTTTCCTCCATGGCAGTTTCTGTTACCTGCATCATGTTTTCCGACATATCGTTAAACCTGCCTTCGTCCATAGTTGGGAAGGTCATTGGCAAAGGATAAACATGGATAAGCGTTATGGATAAATTCAATTTTTTTGCAATATTCAGTGCAAATTCGAAGGAATTTGCAGATTCATCGCTAAAATCGGTTGGAAAAAGTATGCTCATTTGTTCATAGTTTTTGTAAATCTAACGCAGAAATATGTATTGTGTTTCACGCAAATTTCATATTTAGCGGATATTTCGGTTGATTTTGGACGTAAATTGCCTAAAACAGAGCACTTTAGACCACCAATAACGATATTTGCCGCACGGAAAAAAAATATTTAGTGTAATTGTAACCTTTCCTTTATTTCAAACGCCATATTGTCGGATGACACCAAAAGAATATAACCAGATAGTGGATTTATGGGCTGATGGTGTTTATCGATTCATCCGCAAAAATCTCAGAAGCGACGACGATTCGCACGATATCGTTCAAAACGCCTTCGAAATTTTATGGAAGAATCACGAAAATGTTCAATTTGACAAGGCTAAAAGTTATCTGTTCAGCACAGCTTATCACAATATGATAGATCATATCCGCAAACATAAAAGGATGGATTATGTGGAGGAAATTGATGAAGCAGCAAAAGGAGGAACAGCGGATGTGCAGGTTGATGTGAAAGATGCGATCGAAAAAGCACTCGCCAAATTACCGGAAGTGCAAAAAAACTGTGTATTGCTTCGCGATTATGAAGGTTATGCTTACGATGAGATAGGAGAAATATTGCAGTTGAGCGAAAGTCAGGTTAAAGTTTATATTTTTCGTGCAAGACAAAGTTTAAAAGAATATTTAGTTAGCATTCATCATTTAATATGAAAATAACAATTAATAATTACGAAGAGTGGATGATAGATTACCTGGAAGGTAATTTATCAAACGTTGAGCGCAAACAACTGGTGGAATTTCTTGAATTTCATCCGGAGTTGAAAGCTGAACTCGAATTATTCGAACAAACAAAATTGCAACCTGATACTACAATTGTGTTTGTTAATAAAGAAGCGTTGAAGAAAAAAGAAAGTGGCAGGGTTATTACCATGAGGAGTTGGATGAAATATTCCATAGCTGTTGCGGCGGTGTTGATGGTGTTTATTGGGGTAAGATATTTTAATAGTGATACCGCTCAACCGCTCGCGATAAAAAAATATGAGTATCAAAATACGGAAACTCCTCTTGCTTTAGATAGAAATACAGATTCGGTTACAAATATTAATAACGATAATAAAAAACAAAACGAACAATTTTATGCTCAGGAAAAAAAGGAAACAAAAGAACAGATCGAAAACAAAGATGGCCAAGAAGATAAAAAACAAAAATTGAATTTGCAGAGAGACGATATAAATACTATTACCGGAATTGACTTAGCTCATGTAGATGAAATTAAATTTGATGCTACCGGGGACGATACAAATTCTATTGAAAATGTTAAAAGAAGGTTCGATAATGATCTTGCAAAAATCAATAAAAAAGATAAAGAAATAACGAATATTTCTTTAAATGACAATAGCACTGTTGTGGATTGGTGGAATGATGCAGTAGCAATTGGAGGTGAGATGGAAAATGTAGTTACCGGAATATTAGAATACGATTTTGATCCATTTGAAAAAAAGAAAGGTGGAGAAGAGGTTTTGAAAACTCGAAGCGTAAATATTTTCGGGTTCAATTATTACAGTAGAAAAAAAACAAATAATTAATACACAATAAAAAAGTAGATTATGAAAAAATTAATTTTAATTGCAGCAGTTCTGATGAACGTAATAATTGTTATGGCTCAGGTAACCCCTCCTGCACCACCTGCCCCTCCTGAAGCTCCTGTTATGAAAGTGGAAGGAGAAAAGGTTACCATAACAACCGCAAACGGCGATGTTTGGATCATTGATAATAATATGGTGAGTAAAAATGGTTCTGTAATCGTAAGTAATTCTGAGGATATGCAAGATGATATAGAAGATATTCAGGATGAAATTGAAGACATTCGTGCGGAAACAGAAAATTTAACTCCCGGTTCTGGAGAATATGAAGATCTGGAGGATGCATTGAACGACCTTCAGGAGGCCCTCAACGATCTTGGTGAATATTCTTATGAAGATAATTATAAAATGGATACGCTTCCCGGTGATTCCACTTCAGTGATTGTTGGAAATTGGAGACTGATCGTAAAAGAAGATGGTGATGATGATGTGGATGTATCTTTTGGTAAGGTTCCTGACGTGGAAGAAATTGATGATCATTATGTTGATGTTTATGAAACGGAATGGTTTCTTTTTGATCTTGGATATAACACTTATTTAAATGCAGATTATGAGGTGCAGGTGGAAGTTCCATATAGTGCAATGGAAGATCTGAAGGCTTTTGGATCATGGGATGTTAATTTACATTTATTTCGTTCACGCTTAAATATTGCGAAGGGGTATTTAAATTTCAATTATGGGTTAAGTTTCGAATGGCATAACTTCCGTTACAACGAATCGTTTGTGATGTTACCTAAAATGGATTCTGTTACCTTGGAATTCGAAAATACAGAAGCAGAACCTTACGATTTTAAAAAGAATCGTTTCTCTACCACACATTTTACATTGCCGCTAATTATAGGTTTTGAAACAAAACCCTGGGATACTGACAAAAGTTTCAGGATGGGTTTTGGATATAGTCCGGGAATCATGTTGAAAGGAAAAACAAAAATTGAAAATGATAACGGAACTGATAAAGTAAAAGATGATTTTAATCTCGCTCCTTTTCGTCACGAAGTAAATTATATGATAGGTTATGGCGATTTTAATATCTATGCGAGTTATGATATCAATGGAATGTTTAAAGAAGGCGAAGGGCCGGAATTGCACCCATTTTCCGTTGGTCTTATTATCAGACAAGGATTTTAATAAAGAACTTCTATATAGGTTTGGTCAACTTAAAAGGCGGGAAGGGATTTCCGCCTTTACTTTTTTTATAGAGACACAGGAATTATAACAAATGAGTGATGAGTGATGAGTGATGAGTGATGAGTGATGAGTAATGAGAAATGAGTGATGAGAAATGAGTGATGAGTGATGAGTGATGAGTAATGAGTGATGAGTAATGAGTGATGAGAAATGAGTGATGAGTAATGAGTGATGAGTAATGCCCGCCCGGATGAACTTGGTCTTACGGGAGTAATGAGTTTGACTGGATGGAACCTATCGCATGTCCAGGTTCTGTTTTTCTTTTCCACCATCATCGTCCAGTTCCGGAAATAAGATATCGGTATCCGGTTTTTTTTGTCTGGAAAGTTTGATATTAATAATTGTTGCAAGTAAAAAGCATGTTGTAACCAGCCAATACCCGAATTTCATTTCAAATTCCAAATTAAGATCGAAATTTAATTTTCCATTACCTCCATTTTGAGCATCTGCAAGTTTTGATTTCAGATCAATCATTAATCCAAACATACAAATTAAACCAATACCGGAAATTATAGCTTGTAATAAATATCCGGATCTGAATTTTTTTACAACAAATAAAAAAATACCCATTATGGATGCTATAAAAGCATTTAATGCAAAAATATTTGGATCGTATCGCTCCATATTGGTTTTTGCCTCTTCACCGGAATTGGTGATATCAAAATCCTGTTTATAACCGGTCACCAACTCAATTCCATTTATGGTATCTAATTTCTGTTCATTACAATTTATATCGGTAAATGGTAAAAAAAATCCAAAAAATGCGATCAGAAGACTAATTGGAGAAGAAATTTTTATTGGTGACAACATATTATTATATTTTCATTTAAGTATGGTATTAAAAAATCGTCAGAATCAACATACAATTATTGTTTAATTTCTTCAACCTCCATTATTTCAAAATGCACTACCTGTTCAATAACACCCTTATTAGCGATCACAACCACGCCAATTTCCTCCGTTTTTCTATTGCGCCAAATCTCTATGCCATCCCATTTGTCGCCACAGCGATTAGTTATCTTTCCTCCGTCAATAATTAATTTCCCACCCGGTTTAACAATTATTTTAGCCTGTTCGGGCAAGGAAACTATACTTTTAATAGTTAATGTTGCTCCATTTCTTATCTCAATATCCCCCCAAAGATCTTTTATTCCATTCCATACAATATTTTGATTTTTTGTAATAACTACTCTATCAAAAGAATGGTATTCACACCAATAAGGTATTGCAAATTTTCTTGCACCATCTGATTCTTTTGCAAAATGATATTCAATTTTTCCGATCTGAGATGGACTCACAGCTTGCTGACTCCAGTTATAATCCATCATATTATTACTGATCACTCCATCACAGGGCGCTTTGCCGGTTTCGCTCCAACAGCCTGGATTTTTTGGAGTATCATCGCAACCATCATCCCAGTTCCAGGTATGGTTTAGTCCGAAACTGTGTCCGAGCTCATGGTTCATTAATTTGGAAAGAAAGTAGGCATCATGGGTAAATGGGGTTCCGTCATCCCTGTATTTTACCATAGTTGACTGAAGGTGCATGCTGAATAATTTAATGCTTCCACCAAAAGAAATTCCGGATAAGGTTCCACCTCCGTAGGTTGGCGAATCTACACTATCAGGAACATGTTCCATTAAAAAGATATTAATAACGGAGTCGTTTCCGATTCCATATTTTTTTAAAACAGTCTGGTCGCTAAGGGAGGCATAACCCTTTTTCAGGCTTCGGTTCCAAAAACACAGAGAATCATTTTTATGAAAATATATTGCGTCTTGGCCTGTTTCGGCATCTTTTTCTAAAACAACGCGAATTCCGATCGGTAAAACTTCTGTCAGATTTCCTATCGGTAAATTCATTTTAAGATTATTAGACCATCGGAAATTGCTTTGATCAACCATGTCGCGACAGAATTTCCTTCCTGCAGTTTCATCAAAATTTCCTGTTCCATCACTTCTTTGCATGATGTGGAAATTAATTCTTACATAACGAATTTGTGAAGCCTGTGGATGTCCCGGATCCGGAATATAATTGGTCACCTTTTTAAACTCGGGGTCTTTATAAGGTATTTCTTCTTTAACAAGGTCGGAGTTTCCTGCGTATTTTACAATAATATTAGCACAGGAATTCAACAGAAAAATTGGGATAAGTAACTTAAGTAGTTTCACCGGATTAATATTTACGTAATTTTGTGCCATGTTTGCGCAGTGCAGCCACTAAAATACAAGAAATATCATGAATAAATTATTTGGAGTTGTAACATTGGTTTCTATATTCGTATTAGTTTCCTGCAACAAAAGAGAAAATGAATTGAAGGAAATTTATGCGGCATCTGTTGAAATGGACAGTGTTTTACGCACTAATGAGGTGCTTTCGGTAAAACAACGTGTAATGGCCGAGGACCTGGTTCAGGAGTATATGGAATTTGCAAATAACTATCCTGAGGATTCTTTAGCTCCGCAATTTATTTTTAAATCGGCTATGCTTTTTCACTTTATACCTTTTTATGATAAAGAACTCGAAGCCTTAGAAATGTTGGCAGAGCGATATCCGGAATCAGAATATGCACCTCAGGCTCTTGTTACCGCTGCGCGTGTAAGTGAGGAGAATTTAAATAATATTGATAAAAGCATTCAGTATCTCCAACAATTAAAGGATAAATATCCCGAAAGCCCTTATGCAACAAATATTGATCTGCAAATGGAATATGCCGGTGATGATGAAGCTTTACTTGATGCTATAATGGAAAAAAATGGCATAGATCTCGATTCCTTGCTGGAAGCAGCAGATTCAGTTGATGCTATGAAAAAGTGATCGTGTAATTAATTTTCGCAATTCCTCTTTTTTAATATCCTGATATAATTTTCCTTCCCGGGCATAACTTATTTCACCGGTTGCTTCGGAAACAATTATGCATGTTGCATCACTTTGTTCTGTAATGCCTAATCCGCTTCTATGTCGCAGTCCGAATTTTGGGGGAAGATCGGGATTGTCCGACAGCGGCAAAACACATTTTGCGGAAGCAATTTTATGATCAGCAATTATTAAAGCGCCATCGTGCAAAGGGCTATTCTTATAAAAAATACTTTCAATAATATCTTTGGTTATCATGGCATTTATCGGAATTCCGGTATTTTGATAAAACCGCAGGTGCGAGGTTTGTGGAATTACGATCAAGGCTCCTGTTTTCAGGATACTGAGGTTCAGGATAGCTTCCGTTAATTCATTTACTTCCCTGTGGTTGTATTCGCCGGCCCGTATTCTTTTTACGCTCATTGATTGCCAGAATTTCACTTTTCTGAAATCGCTGCTTCTGCCAACATATAAAAGAAACCGCCTTATTTCAGGTTGGAAAACGATTAAGAGAGCAATTACACCTACATTAATAAAAGCACCTAAAATTTCACTCATCAATCGCAATTCCATTGCTTCTGTAATCAGACTCAATACATATATAACAATTAATCCGATGAAAATGGTAAAGGCTAAACTTCCTTTAACCAGTCTGTATAACTGAAATAAAATAAATGCAACTAACAATATATCGATAATATCGATAAAAGTGACCTCCAGAAAACCAATTTGAATTTGTAACAGCATTTTATTTATTAACTATTGGCTAAGATAAACAACAGGTTATTAATATTGCAACATTTATTGAATACCTAATTTCTCTCCAAACATTTTTAAAGTTGAAATTGTTTTAAATTATAGTGCAAGTTGTGATACAATTTTGATCACCTCCTTTGCTTCCTTTACATCATGCACCCTTAAAATATCAGCACCCTTCAGCAATAAAATGGCGTGTAAAGCAGTACTTCCGTTCAATGCTTTTTCAGGATTTACTTTTAATACCTTGCAAACCATACTTTTTCTCGAAATGCCTACCATAATTGGTAAACCGGTTTGTTTTAAAACATCCAAATTTTTTGCGAGTAAATAATTGTGTTCGGTTGTTTTACCAAAACCAAATCCCGGATCAATAATGATATCATTAATGCCACGGGCATTCAAGGTTTGCACTTTTGCGATAAAAAAATCAAATACCTCTTTGGTTACATTGGTATATTGAGGTTCAACCTGCATTGTTTCAGGAGTGCCTTGCATGTGCATCAGTACATATGGCACTTTACCATTGGAAGCAACGGCCAGTATTTCGGGGTCCATATTTCCAGCCGAAACATCATTTATCATATTTGCACCTGCGTTTAATGATTCCTGCGCTACTTTTCCATAAACGGTATCGATTGAGATCGGAATATTTTCAAATTTTTTTCTGATTGCCTCTATAACAGGAATAACACGCAAAAGCTCCTCCTCCGGTGATATGGGTATTGCGCCCGGTTTAGTGCTCATCCCCCCTATATCTATAATATCAGCCCCCTCCGAAATTAATAACTCCGTATGCCTTAATGCTGCATCTATATTGGAAAAGTTCCCCCCGTCGAAAAACGAATCGGGAGTAACGTTTAAAATACCCATCACGGCAGGTGTGGATAAATCGAGCAAACTATCACCAAGCCGCAATGTTTTGTTCGGGTAGAAATAAGTAGTTTTGTCCATATAATTTTACACCGATAATGAATACAGCAGTGTCGAAAACAAATATACAATATGACGGGGCAGTGGAAGGTTGCCGAAACATTTTCATAAAAAAAATAAAGGATTATGGCACTTCGTGGCGCATTTTAAGGCCTCAGTCGCTCACTGATCAGATATTTATCAAAGCACAACGCATCCGAACCATTGAGCAGGCAGGGACACATAAAGTAAATGAGGGGATTGAAGATGAATTCAGAGGAATTATTAATTATGCAGCCATTGCATTGATACAATTGCAACGTAACGAGAATGATCCAATTCAATTGGATGCAGACAGGGCATTAGAGTTATACAATGAACAGATCAATACGGTAAAGTCACTCATGGAGGATAAAAATCACGATTATGGTGAAGCCTGGCGCGATATGCGTATACCTTCGTTTACGGATCTTATTCTGATGAAAATTTTACGCGTGAAACAAATAGAAGAAAATGATGGCAAAACTTTGATCTCTGAAGGAGTTGCCTCTCATTATATGGATATGATAAACTATTCCATTTTTGCATTAATAAAACTCAAGGAAAATGAAAAATAGTGTTTTGTGGTTTTGCCGGATATTTGTCGGCGGTTTATTTATTTTTTCCGGTCTGGTAAAAGCGAATGATCCGGTTGGATTTGGAATTAAACTGGAAGAATATTACGATGTCTTTGCTGATCGTTGGTCATGGACCTCTTTTTTATTTCAGGCAGATTGGGTTTTGGATACCATTAATTTACAGGCAGTTTTTTTAACTACGCTGGAGGTAGCTTTAGGTATTGCATTATTATTGGGAATATGGAAAAATATTACAGCCTGGTTGTTATTATTACTCATTGTTTTTTTTACCTGGCTTACCGGATATTCGGCAATTACAGGGTCTGTAACTGATTGTGGCTGTTTTGGTGATTTTATCCCACTAACGCCATGGGAATCATTTTATAAAGATCTGGTTTTGATCTTTTTGATCATTATTATTTTCATTCTGCGAAAAAATATTAAACCAATATTAAAACCTGTTCCCTCTTTTTTAATTTTTGTTTTGGTTACTGGATTTGCCTGGTGGATTAATTCGCATGTATTAAGACACGATGTATTTTTTGATTGGCGACCATATGCAGTTGGAAATAATATTCCCGAATTAATGGTTATTCCTCCCGATGCAGAAAAGGATATTGTAGAAATGAATTACAATTATTCCAATGTTAAAACAGCAGAAAAAATAAAGTTGAAATTTTTAAATACCGAACTCAGCGATAAAAGTAAGATGGCGGAGTTGACAAAATATTCTACCGATAAAGAAAATTGGAAATTAGATACTTCATATACTAAACTTAAAAAGAAAGGATTCCGTCCAAAGATCATTGATTTTGCTGTTTCTGATGAGAATGATAATTATATTACAGATCAGATCCTGAACAATCCTGATTTTTCCATAATGGTGGTGTCAGCACATTTTGATAAAACAAGTGAGGAAGGCTGGGAAAAAATTAATACTTTGCAACAAAGTGCAGAAAAGGAAGGATTGTTCACTTTTGCATTAGTAGCAGAAAGCAGAGATGCTATTGAAATGTTCCGCCACGAACGCCAAATGGCATTCCCCTTTTATACCGGTGATGGAAAAGTATGTTTGACCATAGGCAGAACAAATCCAAACATCGTTCTTTTACAAAACGGAACTGTTATCGATAAATGGAGCTGGCGCGATCTTCCTACATTTGATGAAATAAAAGCAGCACATTTTAAAGACAGAGCTGCAGTGGAATTAAAGCCTGTTTCAGACGAAATGTTTATGGTTGGTGAAAATGTTGTTCCTAAAATTATTAACTCCAAAGAACCGTATAATGAATTCTTTTTACAGGATAGTATTGGGGAGGATGTTACGGCAATAACTTTAAGCGATACCTCTATTATCAATATGGTAATAATAAATGAACTGGCGCAGGATAAACTGACCGGTGATATCTGGAATTTAATCTTAACAGAGATGAAAAAAATGGATTCCACCGGACAAAAATATTTTGTTGTGAGTTCAGGATCGCCTGATATTCTGGTATTGATGAAAAAAGCTTCACGGTTAAATTATAATTATTTTGTTTGTGATAAAGATGTTTTACACAAGATTATGAAGGAAAATACCGGAATTGTGACAATAGAAAAGGGAATTGTCAGAAAAAAGGTTGTGGAGGGAGCATTGTTATAATATTAAATATTTTTTATAATGCAGTGATAATATTATTTAACCAATCAATAAGAGCAATTGATCAAATTTATTTTCAAACGTCTTCTTTACGGATTATTTGTTTTGCTCGGTGTGGTGATAGTAGTTTTCTTTTTGTTTCAGCTAACGCGCATCAATCCAGAGCGCCAGATAGCAGGAGAAAAAGCGGATAAACAAACGATTGAAAATATAAAGAAGGAGTTGGGATTGGACCTTCCTGTAGGAAAACAATTGCTTGTTTATCTCAACGATATTTCTCCACTGAGTTTTCACAATAATGCAGACCCGGATTCGAGATATTTTTTAAATAAGGATAAATATGAATATGGTAAAATAGTATCCATAGGTTCCACTTCTTTTGTAATTAAAAAACCATTTCTCAGTCGCTCTTACACAAGTAAACGGAGAGTTAGCGAAATATTGTCTGAACGCATTCCCAATACCCTTGTATTAGCATTAACGGCAATGATATTTGCAACAGTAATGGGTATTGTTTTTGGAGTTGCAGCCGCTATTAAACCTAATTCGTTGCTCGACAAAGTTTGCACCGCTGTGAGTGTTTTGGGAATTTCATTTCCTTCCTTTTTTGTCGGGATAATACTGCAGTTAATATTTGCCTATTTACTTGCATCCATTACCGGTTTAAATATGACAGGCGACCTTTATGTAACCGATGGATACACAGGCGAAAAATATTTGGAACTTAAAAATCTCATACTGCCGGCATTTGCATTGGGTATACGTCCAATTGCAGTTATTACACAATTAACCAGAAGTGCAATGATTGATGTTATGCACAATGACTATATCCGCACAGCAAGAGCTAAAGGATTAAATGAAAATACCATTCTTTTTAAACATGCATTAAAAAACGCCTTAAATCCTGTAGTAACTTCGGTTTCAGGTTGGTTTGCGAGTTTGTTAACCGGTGCATTTTTTATTGAAGCAATATTTAATTACAATGGCATTGGATACGAAACGGTAAATGCATTAAAAACCTTTGATTATCCTGTTGCCATGGGTGCTATTTTATACACTGCCGTAATATTTGTTGCAATTAGTATTTTAGCAGATATTTTATATTCGGCAATTGATCCGCGTATTCGAATTTCATAACATGAGAATATATCTTTTAGGTTTTATGGGCTCCGGTAAATCAACTTTTGGAAGAAAACTTTCCGAAAAGCTGGATTATACACTCATGGATATTGATCAGGTTATGGAAGTGGTAGAAAAGAAAACTGTTGCAGAAATATTCAGCGAAAAAGGAGAGGAATATTTTCGGCGTTTGGAAGCAGATATATTGCACTCCTCGGTTTTGCATAAAAATGCAGTTATTTCCTGTGGTGGAGGAACTCCCTGTTATTTCGACAATATGGATTGGATGAATGAAAGAGGGTTGACCATTTATCTTAATATGCCCCTCGAAATTTTATACGGCCGGTTAAAAGAAAGAAAAGCAAAAAGACCACTCATCGCCAATTTAACAGACCCTGAATTAAAAGATTATATTTTTCAGAAATTATCAGAGCGCGAAGTATATTATCTTCGGTCTAAACTGATCATCGATGTTTCTGCAATGGAAATAAAAGATAGAATAGAATTAGTTAAAATGCGTATGTTAACGGAGCATTAAGACAAATAGATTCCACTATTTTCCGCATCACTTAAAACTACCTTAATATGCTCGTGAATAGTTGTACTCAGCGACAACCCAACATAATCGGGACTCACAGGGAATAATTTATGTTTGCGTTCGACCAATACTGCATTCCGAATTTTTTTTGGTGAAAAACTCAACAGCGGTTTTATTGCATACAATAATGTTCTTCCTGTATTTGCAACATCATCCACCACAATAATAACCTTATTATCAATTTCTTCTTCTGTAAGATTTAATTCAACACCACTGTTGCCCGGATCATTTTTATCTAATTCAATATGCGTTAATAACAGTTTTGCCGTAATTATTTTTTTTAATTCGTTATACAATAATTCAGCAAATGTATAACCTTCTGTTGCTTTGCAAATTCCTGCAATTACAATTTCTGTCTCCTCATAATTATCTTCCGCTATTTCGTATGCTATGCGTTTTATTTTTTGATTAATTTTTTCCGCAGAAACTATTTTTGTTAATGTTTGCTCCATATTAATTTATTACAGTTATAGTTTTGGAATACCTTGTTGTTTCATTATAAATTGACAAGTTATATAAACCGGCAGGTAAATGGGAAATATCCAATATATTTTCCGTATCTGAACTTTTTGCTGTTAATAAAATATTCCCAGTTATATTGCTGATCACAATAGTACTTTCAGCAGAAATTCCTTCAATATGCAAAAAACCGGAAGCAGGATTTGGGTAAACCAGAATCATTTTTTCATCCTCAATTCCCTCTTTTAATGGCAAGGTGGTAAAGGTGAAAACTTCGCTCCAATCACTTAATCCATAAGTATCGCAATAAGCTCTTACTGTGCAGTTGTAAGTTGAATTTGGTGTTAATCCATTTAATATTTTCGAATTACTGAATGCCTTGATTTTTGCAGTGGCAGCTCCAACTTTTTGATAACTTATCTGATAACCAAGAGCATTAGGAATAAGATCCCACTTTATCAATGCTTTGGTAGCCATGATATTTAATAATTCAATATTTTGTGGAGGATTTGTGTAATTATCCGCCTCACATCCCCAATCACCGGTTAGCGTTCTGAATGCATCTGCTTTTCCGTATCCCCATCTGTTATTTGGGAGGTCTTCACCGGTGAAAACATCAGATCTTCCCTGACTTAAAATTGCATCCTTTACTTCGGCATAATTTGCATCAGGGTTTTTTTGAAAATATAAAGCTGCAATACCAGCTACTTCGGGACTCGCAAAAGAAGTGCCGTTATAAATATAATGTTCTCCATCCAATGAAATATAAGTTGCCAAACCAAGTCCGATCAACCAATCGGTTAAAACCGTGGAGCCTGTTGATAAAACTCTGCAACCCGGAGCACAGATATCAGGTTTTATCCTGTTGTCGCGGGTAGGACCATGACTCGAAGAAATATAAAGATCGCTCACAGGATCAAAAAAGTTGGCGATAACACCATAATAATTCGTCATAGTATCGCGGTTCACATAATTTCCAACTGCTATCACATGATCACTGCATTGCCAGTCACTTACAATGGTCTGGTCAAGATCAGGTAAACGATAATTAATTATTTCAGGCAAGGTTCCCGCATCGGGCAAAGCCGTAGTTACATAATTGGAAAAACCTGTCGTAGCCTCTGAACTCCAAACATCAAAGTGGCCGGAACCACTAGTGCTTAGTCGCCAATAATAAGTGCTTACTTCAGGGGTAATTACAAATTCAATCAAATATCTCCCGTCTAATAACTGCGCATAAATTTGCACGTATCCTGCTCCTGGAACTGTATAAAACGCGGAGTCAATAATATCGGTATCGAAATTAAAATCACTCAACATATTAAAAAGTGGGGTTGATCCCATACCAACAAAACCAGTTGGATTATCTGCACTTATTCTAAAATCAACATTATTAAAGTCAGCTGTATCAGCCCATAATTGCCAATAGGCAAGGTTCGTATAACTTAACTTTTTAAACCATGTGAATTGTTCGGCGGCACTTACTTCGTAACCGAGGTGAAAAGCTAAATTTCCGGCATTTCCGGCAGCTGCAACAAATGCACGCCCGTTTTGCGCCTCAATTAACTCATCCAATGCCTGTGAAGTAAGATCAAGTCCATCGTGTGAACCTGCATAAGCACCATAACTGGTATTAATAACACAGGGTTTGTTCAAAGCATTTGCGCGATCATAGATATAGGAAACGGCATCTACCGTATTGGAAAGATAATCGCTTTCGAAATCTATTGCAACCAATATCAGATCGGCGTTTGGAGCCACACCTCTATATTTGTTGGAAGCATTTCCACTGGATGCAGCAACGCCGGCAACACCTGTTCCGTGACTGTAATTTCCCTCCTCATAATCGTTACTGGTGCAGGTTCCGTTTGCTATCATGACACTGTCGCACTCAATTCCATATCCATAATCTACAGGTGCAGTTCCATCGGATAAATTTTGATCCCATACATATTTAATGCGTGAATTGCCTTCTGCATCTGAAAAATCTTCATGGTCAATATCAAATGGAGTATCAATTATTCCAATAACGACGCCGGTTCCGTCGTATCCCTGGTCCAGAGGCCACATTCCCAAATACGCGGAGTCTACATTATTATGTTTTACCATAACATCGTTCAGTATGGTGAGTTTTGCAGTCGGAATATCAATAACCTGCACAAATATTTCTTTGTTTAAAAGTCTGATGTTGCTTACTGATAAATTAGCAGAAACAATGGATTTTGTAGAAAATTTCACAAAACCCTGAGTGCTTCGAATAAAATTTTCAATCTGTTTTACATCGCCTTTTACCAAAACAGGTACAATTTCTTCCGCATTGCGGTTGGCTATTTCATGATAGGCAGATAGTGTGATCTTGTTTTTGATCGTTTTATTTTGCGTTAAACCGGCAATTGGTAACACAAAAAGCAGCAGAACCAGAAGTCTTGAGATCATAACTGTGTATAGATAATTTTTACAGTCATAAAATTACACTTAATTTAGCAACCGTCTAAACTGCGCGTATGGATTTGGTTTTACAGATAGCCTTTGTTTTGATATTCGGTGTTTCCGCCTGGGTAGCCGGCAAAAAATTTGCTTCTATACGAAGGAATATTTTTTTAGGCAGGGCAGAGGCCTTAAATGATAGTCCCGGTCTGCGTTGGAAGAACATGACTCTTTTCGCATTGGGCCAAAAAAAAATGTTCCGCAAACCCCTGCCTGCAATTTTACACTTATTTATTTATGTAAGTTTTGTTATTATAAATATTGAAGTATTAGAGATAGTAGTGGATGGTTTATCTGGAAGTCATCGTTTTTTTGCTCCTTATTTGGGTGGGTTTTATACTTTCATGATCGGTATCATCGAATTTCTTGCCTTACTCGCATTAATTGCAACAATCATATTCTTAATAAGAAGAAATATATTAAAAATAAAAAGGTTCACACAATCAGAATTAAAAGGGTGGCCGTTTAAGGATGCAAATTTTATCCTGTTGATGGAAATTATTCTTGTGATTGCAATTTTAACTATGAATGCCACCGATGTTCAATTACAGAATTTAGGTGCTGAACATTATCCTAATACAGGAAAATTGATAGTGTCGCAATTTACTTCAACTTTATTTTCCGGAGTAAATATGGAAACTTTAATAATAGTTGAACGCGTTGCATGGTGGTTGCATATTATTGGTATATTGTTTTTTCTGAATTATATTCCTTATTCAAAACATTTGCATATTATTCTCGCATTCCCTAATTCCTGGTATATGCGTTTAAATGATAACGGTATTATAGAAAATATGCCTGTAATAATGAATGAAGTAAAAACCATGGTTGATCCTTCAGCTCAGGTAACAGTAATTGCCGATCCTCCCAAAACATTTGGTGCAAAAGATGTTACTGATCTTAGCTGGAAACATTTATTGGATGCTTATTCCTGCACAGAATGTGGAAGATGCACGGCAGCTTGTCCCGCAAATATTACAGGTAAAAAATTATCTCCCCGAAAAATAATGATGGATACACGCGACAGACTAGAAGAGGTTGGAAATAATTTATCGAAACACGGAAAAGATTTTGTTGATAATAAAGCTTTATACGGCGATTATATCACAGCAGAAGAACTTCGCGCATGCACTACATGTAATGCATGCGTGGAAGAGTGCCCTGTGAACATAAATCCGTTAAGTATAATTTTGGAATTGAGAAGATATGCGGTGATGGAATTAAGTGATGCACCACAGGAATGGAATGTTATGTTTAATAATATGGAAAACAATCAGGCACCCTGGCAGTTTAATCCTGCCGACAGAATTAAGTGGGCGGAAGAAATTAAATAAAAAATTGAATTAAGAATAGTTATTTAATCGTCATTAAATGAACATGAATACAGAGTTAAATAAAGTGCAGATCATGGCAGAATTATTTGCAAAAGGTGAATCGCCGGAAATATTGTTTTGGGTTGGATGTGCAGGAAGTTTTGACGATAGGGCAAAAAAAATAACAGGTTCATTTGTTAAAATATTAAACAGCATCGGAATTAAATTCGCAGTTTTGGGAACAGAGGAGGGATGTACCGGCGATCCTGCAAGAAGGGCAGGTAACGAATTTCTTTTTCAGATGCTCGCCCAAAATAATATCGCTGTTTTAAATGGATATGGCATTAAAAAAATTGTTACTACTTGTCCGCATTGTTTTAATACCCTTAAAAATGAATATCCTGAATTGGGTGGAAGTTATGAAGTAATACACCACACCACTTTTTTGCAACAATTAATTGATGAAGGTAAATTAACAGTAGATGGCGGTTCATTTAAGGGAAAAAAGATAACCTATCACGATTCCTGTTACCTCGGCAGAGCAAATAATATTTATGAAGCGCCCAGAAATGTACTGCAAAAGTTGGATGCTGAACTTGCAGAAATGAAAAGTTGTAAAAGCAGGGGATTGTGTTGCGGAGCCGGAGGAGCACAAATGTGGAAGGAAGCAGAGCCAGGAAAAAAAGAAATTAATATCGAACGCACGGAACAAGCGCTGGAATTAAATCCTGACATAATAGCAAGTGCCTGTCCATTTTGTAATACCATGATGACCGATGGAATAAAAAATAAAAATAAAGAGGAAGAAGTGAAAGTTTACGATGTAGCGGAATTAATTGCCATGGCGAATCACCTAGTCTGATTTCGAGATATAATTTAAATTTAAAAACACTAACTTCTTATAACTTAATATGAATTCTGATAATAATTTTTCACCTGATTCAAAAGTTTGGATTTATCAATCATCACGACCATTTTCCGGTGATGAAATTAACGAGTTAAATCTTATGCTTTCGGTTTTTACAAAACAATGGACGGCGCACAATGCACAACTTAATGCCGAAGGAACTGTTATTGAAGATCGGTTGATTATGTTAATAGTAGATGAATCACACACAGCTGCCAGTGGATGCTCCATTGACACCTCAGTGCATTTTATTAAATCTGTAGAGAAAAAATTTGAAATCGATCTGTTTGACAGAACACTCGTTAATTTTTATCATGACGGGTCCTTGACCTCTACCCATTTGCATGAACTGCCTGAATTATATGCACAAAAATTAGTGAATGAAGATACACTTGTTCTTGATCCCTTGGTAAATTCAAAATCTTCATTCGATGTAAATTTTAAAACCACGATAGGCAATAGCTGGATAAAGAATTTCCTTTAAGACTAGTTAAATTGATATCCACCCAACGAAAAATATTTTTTAACCAATTACCGTTTTTGTATTATGAAAATCCGCCTCCTCATTTCCCTTTTTTTTGCTTCTGTATGGCATTTGGATGCACAGGTAAACGACTCTACCAACACAGATTATCTTCGTGTTTACCTTGATGGCGCATATAACTATCAGGAATATATAAAAACAGAAATTCCATTTGTGAGTTATGTTCGCGACAGGTTTGAAGCGGATCTGCATTTGCTTATTGCGGGACAGATAACCGGCAGCGGTGGATTTGATTATACCCTCTTTTTTTTGGGGCAAGGGAAATTTGCAGGAAAAAATGACACCCTGCATTATATTGCAAACACGAATAATACGGAAGATGAATCGAGGACCGGATTAGTGCAAATAATAAAAATGGGTCTGCTGCCATATATTGCTAAACTACCCGGTAATCTGCCAATTAGCATTACTTATTCCGGAAGTGAAGGGGAGGAAACAAAACAGGAGGATGATAAATGGAACAGTTGGGTATTTTCGATAAGCAGTTATGTAAATGCAAATATCAGCTCCATTTTTACTTCTTACAATATTTCCGGAAATTTAAGTGCAAACAAAGTTACAGATGACTGGAAGATTGGAATTGACGCAGGTGCGAATTACAATACGGATATTTTTGTTTTGGATGATTCTACAAATTACGAAAGTTTTAATAATAGTACCTATAGCGATATAACCGTTGTAAAAAGTTTGAACGACCATTGGTCAATTGGCGGAGAGGCTGATTATTATACAAGTACCTTTAGTAATTATGATGCAAATATCAATATCTCACCGGCAATTGAATACAACATTTTTCCATATGGGGAATCCACTACAAAATTGCTTACTTTTTTTTATAAAATAGGTCCTGAATACAGCAATTATACAGACACTACTATATTTGAAAAAGAAAGTGAAATCCTGTTGCGAAACAGACTCGATGTATCTTTATCTATGACCCAAAAGTGGGGTTCTATTGCTATCGGAATAAATGGCTCGAACTATTTTCACGATCTGAGTAAGAATAGTGCAGGGTGTTTCACATCGCTTAACTGGAGAATAACAGAGGGATTGACTATAAATGGATTTTTTACCGTCGATTTTCAGCAAGACCAATTAAATCTTCCGAAAGGAGATCTAAGTGAAGAAGAAATATTATTGCAAATTTCAGAACAAAAATCGAGTTTTAATTTTTATACTTTTTTTGGAATCTCCTATACCTTTGGATCAATTTATAACAATGTTGTGAATCCCAGATTTGAGGGAGGTAATTATTCATTTTATTTTTAAAAGATTTAATTGTTTGTATAATTTTTGTAGGTGTAAATTTTTGAAATATGGATAAAACAATTATTTGTGCAATTTCAAAAAAAGAATACTCTGCACATCTTTTATCTGATACCAATTTTGTTGGAGAAAAGATAAAAGCAGTTCTAAAAAAACAATATTCCGATTGGAATGGATCCGGATTTGTATTCAATGAAATTATAAATAAAGCCAGAACAGAATACATAACCGGTTTGATTGCTGCAGAAAGAGGAGAGTTGGATAAGCTTGATAAAGAAGTAGTTGCAAGCATTGCCAATGCCGACTTGATGAGTCGCGATCTATATCTTGAAAAACCTGAACCAATTACTTTTGGAGAAAGGCTTGCTGATAAAGTTGCAGCCTTCGGGGGCAGTTGGAGATTTATTATTTTATTTGGGGTTGTTATCTTTTTTTGGATTGTTATAAATGTTTTATTATTGATTGATCGTTCCTTTGATCCATATCCCTTTATTTTATTAAATCTTGTTTTATCCTGTCTTGCAGCATTGCAAGCTCCGGTAATTATGATGAGTCAGAACCGGCAAGAAGCAAAGGATCGCATTCGCTCGAAAAAGGATTATAAAATAAACCTCAAAGCAGAATTGGAAATTCGTTTATTAAACGAAAAAATTGATCACATGCTCATGCACCAGCACCAGCGTCTTTTTGAAATACAACAAATTCAAATTGAGATGATGGAAGAGATTGTGAAAAAATTGGAAGGAAGTGGCAAGCAATGAGTGGAGAGTGGGTAGTTGGCAGTTGCAGTGGGCAGTGGCAGTGGGCAGTGGGTAGTTGGAGAACTCAGAACCTGGAACTCAAACCAACTTTACCGTTTCACAACCCTTGCCGTAGAAATATTTCCAAGTTCATTAGTAACTGTGATCAGATAAACTCCATTTGAAACAGCATTTCCACTTTCATCATTTCCATTCCAGGTAATAATATTGGTGGTTGGATTGAAATGTTTGATCTTTTGGCCAAGAGCGTTAGAAATAAATATATCTTTTGTTTTAATGGAAGCGTCAATTGTAATTACTAATTGTTCTGAAAAAGGATTTGGTGCAAGCGTAAAGAAAGCCGGATACAATTCTTCAACAGAAGTTGGGCAAGGCACTACAAAAGGATTGCCGGGTGAGCCATATAAACAACCTGCAACCCAGGAAGTAGCAATATTTGGATTACCGCCTTCATCAATTAATTCCAAAGTAAATCCGGTTCCATCAGCATCTATCGGCCATGGAACATTATCGTTGTAACGAACGCTGTACTTAATTAATCCGCTTGCTAAATATAATCTCACGCCATCTCCGCCATTTGAAAAATGAAAAGTGGGTTCACCAATTACATTTGTAACGAAAGGAAATTTTACAGTAAATGATTCCAGACTATCGGTTACCACCAATCGTTCGCCGGGATCCAAAATATTTCCATTTGGAATTACATATATATTTCCTGTATTCGCATCGCGTAATATCCATCCTCCTATATTTGTTGCAGAAGATCCGCGGTTTAATATTTCCACCCAATCGCCCGGATTGTAAGCGAGCAGAGAATTATAATTGATCTCGGAGATAACAATGTCATAATCACAAGGGGAATATATATAACCCGGAGTACCTAACACACAACTTGCGATCCAGTTTGCAGGATCATTTTCATTTCCGGTTTCATCTAATATTTGTAATGCAGGGCCTAAACCATCAGCACCTTTTGGCCATGGAATGGAATCCACATAATTAATCAGTTTTACAACTGCACCTAAATTATCCTCTAACTTAACACTACCTGCCGTATTATCAAAACCATAATTAAATTCTCCAATATAATTTACCACATCACCATGCACCATAAGAAAGGTGTCAATTGATTGCACAATCACTAAATATTCATCAGGAGAAAGAATTGTTCCTGCAGGAATTGTATATGAATTGAATGGAGTTTCATCTTTTAATTTCCAATTGCTGATATTTACATCGTTACCGCCATAATTATGCAATTCTACCCAGGCATTTGAGTCGTTGAAATTATCTGAATTGTAATTTATTTCTGTAATGGCAACAGTATATCCGCCAGCAATATCAAATTCTGCCTGATCTGCGGGCATATTGTCAACCATCCGGTTAAATTCAGAATTGGGCCATAATTTTAAATCCCTTGTTTCATGTTCCTTGGTTTTATTTATATTATTAATTGGCCAAAGTTCATTGTCGGAAACTCTTTCAGAATAAGAAAGATGTTGGAAATTTGGATTAATCTGAAGTTGCTGACCAAATGCAACATACACTGAAAAGGTTGTTGCAAGGAGGAGTAAATTTATTTTCATTTATATCGTCTGGTTAAACGCGTTGTAAATTTAATTAATTGTTAATTAATTGTATAATCGCTGTAAACTTTGGCAATTATATATGTTTAACATTTAATAAAAAAAATAAAGTGATTTAAACAACAAAACCACGCCTGAGCGTGGTTTTGCAATATTTTTAGCTGGATATTTCTTTATTTTGTTTCAGGTTCTGTGCCTGCCGGAATAACTCCTAAAAGCTCCACTTCAAACTCAAGTGCTGCGTTTGGCGGAATAAAACCTTGGTAGCCAGCCGGTCCGTAACCTAATTCAGAAGGGATGTATAAATTCCATTTGTCACCTACTTTCATCATTTTTAAAGCCTCTGTCCAGCCTTTCATAAAACCTGTAACAGGGTAAGTAACCGGTTGGCCGTTTTTTGCAGAACTGTCAAAAATTTCACCATCAATGAATTTTCCTGTGTAATGCACCACTACCTGATCTCCGTCAACGGGGGAAACACCTGTGCCTGAGGTAATGATCTTGTATTGTAAACCACTTTGTGTAGTAATTACTCCTTCTTTCTTAGCATTTGCTGCTAACCAATCTTCACCCTCTTTTTTCGCTTTAGCTGTTTCTAATTCCGCTTTTTTGCTCATATAAGTGTTCAAAAATGCCAAAGAGCTGGAATCAGTCATCTTAAGGTTAAGGGTATCATCCGTAAGGATAGCCTTGATAACAGCTGCCATAATCTCAGTATTCACTTCTGTGATCTTTTGCTCTTTAAAGCTTTCTCCAATATTGATACCGATAGCATAACTCAGCGAGTCAGCACCATTTTCCATTTTTACATTTTGTATTTTAGTCTCTTTACATGAGGAAATTACCACTGCAAACAAAGCAGCTATTGGTAATACAGTTAATTTGTTCATATTTTTTTATTTGAGGGTGCAAAGATAGCATAATTGTTTGAGTGGTGAAAGAATTACCGTTAAAAAGCATTAAACTGACACATTTTTAGATTCTCACATAGGAGTGGTGGGTGGTGAGTGGTCAATGGTGAGTGGTCAATGGTGAGTGGTGGATGGTGAGTGGTGGATGGTGAGTGGGCAATGGTGAGTGGGCAATGGTGAGTGGTGGATGGTGAGTGGTGGATGGTGAGTGGTCAATGGTGAGTGGTGGATGGTGAGTGGTGGATGGTGAGTGGGTAATGGTGAGTGGTCAATGGTGAGTGGGCAATGGTGAGTGGTCAATGGTGAGTGGGCAATGGTGAGTGGTGGATGGTGAGTGGTGGATGGTGAGTGGGTAATGGTGAGTGGTCAATGGTGAGTGGTCAATGGTGAGTGGTGGATGGTAAGTGGGTAATGGTGAGTGGTCAATGGTGAGTGGGTAATGGTGAGTGGGTAATGGTGAGTGGGCAATGGTGAGTGGTCAATGGTGAGTGGTGGATGGTGAGTGGGTAATGGTGAGTGGGCAATGGTGAGTGGGTAATGGTGAGTGGTCAATCTGTC